>ERZ1740065.553-NODE-553-length-20416-cov-11.540838_pt1 | contig 20416 bp, 19 predicted proteins | sample MGYA00581738_ERZ1740065 | MGnify/ENA primary metagenome ERZ1740065 (study PRJEB43018, sample SAMN04849749) | marine metagenome | isolation source: floating plastic debris | place: Pacific Ocean | collected 2008-09-01 | study: EMG produced TPA metagenomics...
CCAGTAACTCAGACTCAATTATCTCACACCCAGAATCTCAGTCTCAATTATTTCCCCCAGGTATTGAAGGCAAATGTTTCCTTTACAAAACAATAAGAGCAGGAAATATTAATGCAAGTTAAGTTTAAGTGGATTAGAATATCTCTAATGTCTCTCCTATGGTTTCTTATTCAATTTAGGTGCTCCTTTTCTTGGCTCAGTTTGGATTACTAAAGGGGGAACATAATAGTCCCTTTCAGCTCTGCCGGCTGTCACTGGGTTTGATTTGTCCAGTTAAGTCGGGCTCAGTCTTGAATTCTGAAAGTAATAGGATCAGTGTTGCAGATTTCTTCCAGCAGACATTAGCCAGTCAGGTACACTCACCTCCCTGGTCACAATGTTGCATTACTTCTATTTTACATTCCAACTAATCTGCCAACAACACATATACAAATCCTGCTGGAAGGAAGCCTAGATCATTTGACAGAGTATCTCCGACTCTCCTAGCTGTACCCGCAGATTGATTTACAGGTTTGTGAAACAATCATAGAGACACAACAAATCATTCCATCATCTTTCCAGACTTAAAAGACGAGATGCATTTCAGAGCGGTCAGTGCTGTACTGCTGCTGATATTGGCTGTGCTCACCTCTTATGCAGGTATATGTTCATGGGGTGACCTTGACATTGTAGAGGTACTCTTTGTATTCATTACTCCTTCCAAGCATAAATTACTGCGATAGAGAGCTTACTGCCTTGAGTCCTGCCCCCCCTGTCAACCTACCATAGACTTCTTATATGTGTTGTGCCCCCTTCTACAGCTCACTCAAAAGCTATAATAATATATGTATGTTCCTGTAAATCCGTACCAGCCTCTCACTGAAACCCATTAATTGTGTTACTATAAACCTATTAGTATGAGCATGAAACAAACGAACTAAACTCATCTCCCTCCCCCCATGATGACATCGCAAATACTACTCCTCCGGAAAGTTTCCTAGGTGTTTTTGCTTCCGGAATTTTCTCAGTTCCCTCATGATGCCGTCTCTGTTTTTCAGGAGCCTCATTTTATGATGATGATGACGACTATCCGTACAGAAGACGCGGCTGCCCAGGATCGAGTTCGTATTGTCAGCAGTACTGTGAACACTTCGAAGATTTGAACGGTTCGTGTGTGAGGCAAGGAAGAAGGATAATATGTGCCTGCCATTAGACATAGTGACACTAACAGCTCCTGCCGTCGCCATTCAAGTGAAGAGGCCTTCAAAGGAGCTGAGTAAAAAATGTTTGTGATTGTGCTCCTATAAATACATAAAGAGAAATAAATGAAGGTTTCTACAGCATCAAACTAGTGTACATGCAGTTACCGTATATACACAAGCATGTGCCCCAGTACCAGCCGAGTGGTCTAAACTATTGATTGAGTGAGACCACAAGCCATATACGATGGGGGCAGATCGAAGTGTGGAGGCATCGGTAGACACTTGTCACTACACTGCTGTCTGGTCAGGTTGAATTTATGGTATTGCAATAGTTATGGATCATAGTTCATTAATGTGGAGTAATGAAGCAGTAGTAGCCCATCTATCACTATGTGCAGGTAACTGTCTCATGTATCAGAACTACCTGCACTCTTACACCACCACTCCATACCCTGAGGCTCATAACCAGCTATTTGCAGCATCAAAGGAGAAACGCACATAAAAGTACTAGATTATGTTGGAGTTCAAATCTCCTGTTGGAATATATTTTGTTATCTTCATTGGTGTATTAGAGGGGAATAGGAATCACTTGGGAAATGTTTTGATGGGTAATTTCAAATATAGCTGATACCCGGCAAGTTTCGATAGACTGCTTCACATCTGATCAAATAGTTTCTGTCTCCACTTCTCCCATACTGCTCCATCTACCCCTGTCAGAGCTCCATGATGAGCAATGGATAGATTTCCAGCTATTCTGGAGGACTGCTCTGAATTTGGAGTTGTCTTCACTACGAGGGGACAAAATCACATACGTGTAAAGCCTGGGCCACACTGACGCAAATTCATGCGTATTCACAGATATTTGCAAAATTAGCTCAACGCAAAACGCATAACATGTTGAACTTTGACATGAGAATAAATTTGCGTTTTTGCTGTGATTGGTCAATTAGTGGCTTAAATGCCAGCCGCGGTAACCGCGCAAGACCTCATTAGTCAATTCCAAACCGCAATTCGGCTATCTGATTAGTCAACGCAAAATACTGTGTCAATGTAGCCTCCACTACTCGTGCGTTGCGAAATTGCTCAACGCAGATATCTGCGTCAGTGTGGCCGACCCTTGAATCATAAGGCAATTCTGCAAGACAACTGCCATTGCTCCCCAACCAATGGGATTGTTTCCCATACCCTAACTATGTCGCTCTGATGTCTATGCACTGTATGCTCAGTGATTGGATGCTCAGGTTTCCTCTATTGCATATTAAAGGTAAAAAGCTTGTAAAACTTGCATACATTCCTTTTTGGCACTGGGATTTGGCAACTTTTGTTCTGGTTTGCTTGGCCTCACCATTCATTCATTGTTATCGGTACTTGGTAGCAGTGAACTGCGGTGTCAGAGATGCTGTTTCGTACAGCCTTTTATTTAAAACTTCAAACCATCTAACTCTGGAGCAGTAGAACTCTGAACTGCTCGATATTTGAATATGCACCCCTGGTTTCACTGATAAACAAATAGTCATTCCCTACAAAGATCTTTGAACAAGTCTGATTGCAGCTCAATCATCTGAGCAAAACAGCACAGTTAATTTCTTCTCAAATTTTAACCGCGATGAATCTTGCAATTAAACTAATAAATCGGTAGTTGTCTCCCCGTCCTAAAATTACCCAAAATAAGAAGTCTTGAAGAACTCTTAAGAATTCATAATCAGCAGGTTTTTACTATCCCCAAATGTAGGGATGGTCTGCCCGCTATGAATGATAGTTTCATGGGCTAGAGTAAGGTCAAAGTTCACCGTGAGATGAGATGGAGTCTAACTCGCTTCTGTTACATGGCTTTACGGTCAGGTGTAATATAGAGTGGCCTGTGAGCCACTTCCAGACTTGACTCTATAGAAAACTCAGCAGGTCAGTCGGTGAACTGGTATTGCTCCAGGATTCGTCCTCTCTTGCACTGGTAGAAGTCCCGATAGGCACTAGGAGTTGTCCTCTCTCAAGCTGGTTTACTCCAGGTCTAATCTCAGGGTAAAGCCCCAATGTACACTTCAGGTCGCATGAAATTGATGGGCCTTGAGTTGAATGATTTAGTTGAGCATAAAGTTAGCAATGTGACAGCGCATGTAAGCAAGTATGTTAGTCCGCATAGACTGCTACCAGTGTGCTTGCTAGCTGATTGGGAGTTATCTTCTCAACACACTGGTCTACAATCCAGCAATCACTAGTTTGGCTACCTGAAGTTCCTGCGGGAAGACTATGAGTTCAAAGGTTAGAATAACAATAATGAAATGTCAGTTCAGCATTAGTTTATTTGCCCCTTACATATAAGTGGCCATTTATATACCACGCTATACCCATTCAATGCCGGGCATTCGTTACTTTTCGTTACTGAAATGTGGTAGTGTTGCGAACTGAGAAGTGCAGAGTTTTGTATGAGTTGTCCCCACCTAACACTATTAGATAGGGTTCCATCTACATATGACTGGTGTTTGAGGTTAAGATCATTCCAACACTGATACTGTATTAGGTGACATCAGTTGGCAGAGGTCATATTGTAGCATAGTTATTTCTGCAGTGACCGAGCATACAAAGGGAGACAACTCCGACAAGGCTGGAGCCACTGAGTGACGGAATGATTAGTCAGTGATTAGACGTGCCAGGTTTTAAATCTATTTCTTATGAGAAGTTGAGCGAGAAAATTTTACTAGTTAACGTGGAAAAAACCTATCGCATTGCGATGGACGCAACGCGATATTGTTAAAAGAAAATATATACACAGAGTGATAAACACGGAGTAATAGCATCGTTAGTATACTGTAATGGCCTAATAAAACGCTCGGCTCTCGTGTGACAGCGATGATATCAATTCGTGTCACGTCTAGTAGCCCCACGTCACGGCAGGCACAGTAACAAAATACCGCAGCCGTACGTCACGTCACGACTGCACAAAATGAGATTGTCAGCTGTCTCGAAAGATGACTATCTCCACAACATTCTGCAGCCAAGTCTATAGGATTAAAATAACAATTAATAATAATAACAATAATAATAATATAGTTAATTAAATCGTCTCAGCACACATGTCCTACTGAACTGGGTCTGTATGTTTTTGGCAATGGAAGGTACGGTGTGCACAGATGGAGACGACTACTGCTTATGATTGTTGTCTTGCTGAATGAAATGTCCTGTAGTGGGCGTAACTGGGACACATTGACCTATAAAAGTGTGCAGCTGCAGCAGCCGCGCTTCTTTCTGTTCATAAGCGTGGACATCTCGCGCACGATATCGATAAATACGGCGTTGACGTTGCGAGTGGTTTTGGCAGACGTCTCAAGAAACATACAGTTCCACGAGGCAGCGAGCGCCTGACCCTCTTCGTGGCTGACTTCGCGCTGATGTGCCAAGTCCGCCTTGTTGCCAACGAGGACTATCGGCACCTTCTCGGTGCCCTTAACCCTGACTATCTGGTCGCGCATAGACCTGATGTCCATGAACGTCTGGAAGCTGGTAATGCTGTAGACGATGAGAAATCCCTGGCCGTTCTTTATGTAGAGATCCCTCATGGAGGCGAACTGCTCTGTCCCTGCCGTATCCAGGATCTCGAGCACCGACGGCTGCCCATCGACCTACGACACGCAAGACAATATCCTTAGTAACGTAAATCAGTATGGATCTATCTCAGTATGGCGCACGCAGTTTCAGTTGGTGTTTCCATATATGGATACGTCCACTATCGGACAGAGATGAAGGGAGGCTGACACGTCACGTGTCACACGGTGAAGAGCATTCGAGGGCAGACTGATCAGAACAAGCTAGTCAAGATAACGATTAGTGGTCACATGATAAGAGATATATCAAACTCGTAGGGAAATCAGGGGCGTAATGCCAGCCACTCGTCATATTTTATATGGTTGATTAGAGAATTGGGCTATAGAATTCTAGTGACTCCCATTTCTCACCATGCTGCGACGACGCCCACCTCTTCACAAACCCCGGAATACAATGCTGCTCGCTGTGACTCGCGTGTACTTCCTCCTCCGACTAGAGATCTGATAGAACATTCTACTAGAATCTACTGGGACAAAGAACTTACCTACTCCCTCCTGAATATCAGCTCTATGCAGAAGTGGAGGTGGAGGTGGTGATAATGGTGGTAATAGTAGTAAAAAGAGGCCACTGTTACTGTTGGGAAGACATTTACATCAATTCGGAGTTATTATCTCCTGACCTGGCAGTACAGACTAGGGAGCTTCAGAGAGATGGGTTGTGAATGGAATCGAGTAGCATTGGGAGACCAAATACAGCATTGCTGAGTAGCAGCTTCCACAGGAAACTGATAGCAGCTGCAGAGCAGGACGGATCTGTAGACCCAAATCACGATATCAAACATGGACGCTGAAGTATCGGCTTGATTTTCACAAACGCGTATGAGAGTGCACCACATCGTAGAGCAGGATGTTACCAATAACCTCATACAGCCAGTTTTTCCGAGAGCCAGGGGGAGCCCTCAGGTCAGAGCACTGCGATGGGTCGACCTATATTGGAGCGTATAATGTACCATCACATCATATATTTAGTAGCATTGCCCTGTATTACTCACTGGTATGACAAAGCGGGTCTGTCTCTAGCATGAGTCAACAACTGCCGATGGGAAAGCCATAAACACAGATGGAAAGCGGTACCATGGACAGACAGACAGACTGAGCGGCTAGTACACGGTACTGTACTAGTTGAGTGCCCGACTTTTCGAGAGCAGCCCTTGTTCAAACTCTCCTCCTTCGCAGCAAGCATCAGGGCCATTGAAAACTCACCACAAATGAAATTAGTGATGGAACTAGTGGCCGCAGGAAAGTACACCGACTGGCAGTGCGACCACAAGTCTTGAGGGTAATCCGACCTCAATTAACAGATCTCGCTATCTATCAACCCCAGACACGCCCATATATGGTCGAAAGGCCAGAATCAAGTCCACCAACCATTTGATTAGCAATCATTTCATCAGGAGCTGATCTCAGGAGTTTCCGGAACGTTCTACAGCGCTTTTACTTGCACTGGTACTAGCCATGAGACTAGCAGTGCATCGTACCGCTAGCAGTGGGAAGCTGCTACAGACCGAGCTATCATGAGTAGCCCATGAGTTCATCTCTTTATTGAGTTAATTCTCAATACGCCAGCCATTGCAGACTGAATATTACGTTGAAATAGTGGACTGTCTACTACTGACAAGGTAGATAGGGCTTACAGATGAGGTAGACTGGGCTTACAGCCGAGGTAGATTGGGCTTACAGATTAAGTAGGTTGGGCCTAGAGATGAGGTAAACCGGGCTGAGAGATGGAGGTAGATGAGGCCTATAGATGAAGTAGATTGGGTCTATCGATGAGGTAGATTTTGCCTAGAGTTGAGGTTGATTGGAGTTATAGATGAGGTGGATGGGGTCTATAGATTAAGTGTATAGGGCCTATAGATGAGGTAGATTATGTACCTCGATTTCCTTTCTGTAGAAGTCCTCTATGGTTGGATCGTATCGGTCGACAAAGTTACCGGAGACAAACTTCACCGTTAGCGCTGACTTGCCGACACCGCCAGAGCCTAATACTACGACCTTGAACTCTAACATGGTAGCGTAAGCGTGGATGGACTTGGAACGATCTGTAACAAAGTCACAAGGCATTCAACTGCATGACTGGCGAAAAGCTGAGAAGGGAGAGTTCATGCGATGAACCAATATTGCTTAATTCTACATATCCAAACATGATTCACTAGTTCTATAAGCGAGGGAATCCAGCCCAGGCTGTGTGGATACAACAATCAATAGCGTGATGTCCTGTAGAGCTCCGGGTGGAGATAGAGTGAAGAGTGCGATGATGGGAGATGGAGATAAGGAGATGAAGGGGAGAGATCAAGGGGGTGAGAGAGGAGAGAGAGAGCAGGAAAGACATGGGACGGCAGGGGGAGAAGAAATGGAGAGTGATCGACGAGGGGAAGAGATGGAAAGAGAAAGAGGGACAGAGAGAGGGGCTGAGGCAGGGGCAGAGGCAGAGGCAGGGGTGAGTGGTATTGATAGCATACTACATTCCAGCAATCATATCTGTATATTACATGCATATGTACATATTACTCTATCACAGCAGTCCATATCTATGACATTACTACTGAATGAGAGAGTGGCGGTCAAATAATAGAGATAAAGCAGTATCTAACAATGCACAGCAATCTGGGATCGATACTAGGATCGAGTGCTCTGTTAGGAACTGGCCTTCTACCTGGCGGTGAGGTGAGTTAATCTCTGAGGTTAGGTAGGGGCGAGACTGGACCAGAGATCTTATCTCAATCATCTGGATTGGCAGGGATTATAGATCAACTCACCAGCAAGGTCTGGCTGGACAGGCTATCGCAGAGGCTGATTGTCACTCTAGACCAGTAGCTGTCTATCTAGCTGTCCGCGATCTACAAACGCAGCAGCAGTCAGAAATTGTGGAGAGGCTGGAACGCATTCATTCATTTCGCGCTTGTTTGAACTGGGAGAAGTTGATGAATTGTTACGTGTTTTCGAGCTCACAGGAAGCGCAGTGTTTTTCACCCGCTTGAGCCGTAGCATGTAATTCAAGTGCCAAAGTGTAGACAAAGACAAGTGAACTGTTGTCAATTTTATGCTACATTTAACCGTCTGGGCGAAAGTCCTCAATGGAGTGTTGAATGGCCGCCATAGTCCCAACAACAGGCTTTGTGTGGCGAGGATATAAGGTGGCGAGTAATTACGATTCATTTCGACAGTGGATCTAGCAGCGTCACCAGCCGGCACGGAAAATGGGTCTACCCCAGCAGACTTCAAAGGCTCGGCCATGTTTTGATATACCGAACGGAATGCCATTGCTGACAGCGTGTAGTAATCATTATCAGCCTATGAAGAATTTTAATGTAAGAAACACGAGATAGGAGGTTATGACACAGTGATGATGACATATTGATGGCCAGGGTTACTCAGACGGCGGTCTGATTCATCGCAGGCCCGGGTGCCGACAGGCCACACTGATAGCTGAGAAGTGGGATGAACGATTAATCCCAATGCGTTCACATGGAAGCGAGAAAAGCCCTATTCATCGCAGCTCAGAATCATCAAGGAGCAGTTGAATACTGTCAACAAATTTGAGCTAAGTGAATCAAGAGAGTCCGAGGGGTCTAAAATCCAATCACTTCACTCCTTTGTAATTGGAAGATGTAGACGTGTGAAATGAGTTGATCGCAAATATTGTTCGAGCCTATTATCGCCCTAGAAAGTATTATAATAGAAAACAGATCCCTCACAGGTGCCGTTGGAAGGGTACCATCTTCATTCACACCCACATGGATGAAACTAAGTATTATGTAGCAAAATAAACGCGTAACGATTTGAAACTTCTATACCTTCAAAGTCAGTCATTTGAATCTGGCATTCCTAGACGACTTACTAAGTGGACTAAACAATGGTCGCAAACGGGTGAATGAACCAATTTTCAAGTAGCAATACAGCAGATAGGTTATGAAAGATTACCACATGAATTTAAGGTCAGATGAAATATTCTACGTACATAGAGAGCAGAAGAATAGAATAAAGTCGTCAGGCAGTGTACTTACAACAAATTTAGTATTAGACACAGAGGTGTGACTGGCTAAAACTGTCGATGTCACTCAGAGTTAAGAATTGATCTTACATAGCTAGCGTCACATACTGCACCTAAGTCATAGTGAGTAGTAAACCGTACAAGTTGATGAGGGTTACCAATCATCATGGAAGTTGCAGCCACAAATAGTGATGATATGACAAAAATATTGGATTATACATGAAGTTTAACGAATAAAGATGTACTCACGTCGATTGACATGATGGATTAATATAAATTCATTCCTGGTTAATGAAGAAAAATATCCATCAAGCGTCGCAAATCCAATGAGGTCATCCGAAGCTTGTGTCAGCAGGTGATTCAGCGATGTGAGAGGTTTTGTCAACACTGGCTTCCTGTTTGCGCGATTCAAAGATTTCTTTTTGTACATTTCATCCTTCGGCAGTTTTTGTCGGATAGAAAGCAACAAGAGAAGACAACTCAATGCTTTTGAAATAACTTCATGAACGCTTAGTAGTGTGGAAAATTTGTGTTATCGGAGTTATCATCTCAACTCGATAAAAACCAACAGCGACTGACCCAATTCGTGTTTTGCAATCGATATCCGGACAGGGACAGGCCGGAAGAACTTGACGGTGGTGTCTTGTGTACAGCGCAGTTTGTGTTTGTTGGTCGACGGGCGAAAGAAAGAGGATTCTGCGCTGCTTTAGCGTATCTTCTTGCTAGCACATTACTACTCCACCACTAGAAAAACTGGTTAGTATGTTTCATGAATCAGTGTTGAATGTAGGCAAATGTCGGTGATGTACCGCCAATATACCTCTTTGATCCGTTGATATGAAACGGTGATTTGTGACCTAGTGTTCCTATAGTGGTCACTCACAAACTGAAACTGGCGTAATGGAAAATCACTCCAGCAGTCTCTTTCTCTATACAATGTTGCTATACCACTTCGATATTGGTGCCCACAATGCAAATTATGTGCAAGCCGGCAGCGCGTACGAAATATACATGTTGCCAACTTCAACCGCATCGCAGTTCACTTGTCATTGTGAGCTGTGTCCGACTACTCGTTGGCCTCGTATGCAGTTTTGCGAACGTCGTTGCTGCTTTGCTATCAGGGAGATGAGAGATCTCATGCAGGAGGAAAGCATGCCTCATGCCTGCTTCACCGCGCACCCTGATTTCAAGGTGATGACATCCAATAAATCCATATTGAGGAGCAACGAGGTCACCTTTGATGCGCTTGAGAAGAAGGCGTACGTTGCATCTCTTTCCGGACATAAGAGGAGACGTTATTCTGCCTACCGCAACATCATTCATTGGGTTTACCGGCGAATGGGACGTAATAATCGAGAACCTCTGCCTGCCTGCGTGGTTCAAGCTGGACGAGATGGTCATCCGCTGCCATATGCGGCTGAAGCTAATTTGTTCACTGGATTCAGGCCTGCCGAAGAGGGTGATGATGACGTGGAAGCTACTGATGAAGACATTGGATCACTAGTACATCCTCCAACCAGCCCTCCTCAGGGCCACCATGACAAACAAAGAAATTTTCACCAAAATCTCTCATTATTTATTGTGTAACCATGCAATATAGACGTGAGATAAAAATGATAGAGGTGGGGAAGAAAGGGAGCAGAGACGGGCTCTGGCCAAACACAGATATTCATTTCGCAGGTGTCGGACCTGCGCGTCTCAGAGAGAGGAAGTTGGTAAGGAGAGAGAGGGAGAGATGGATTAATACGTCAGCACGCTCATATCTCAGCATTGTCAGCTGCTTCTCCTCGACGTTAAAGATGTATGGATGCCTTATAAACTATATTTTAGAGTGAACATGATGGAAGAAGGAGGATACGATGCCAGCAAATCAGACCCTCCGCCATCCTACGATGGAGGTAAGTCAAGCAGCCATTTAATACGTCTATTCATTGGCTAGCCGATGTAAGTCAGATACATATAAGGGGTGATTTCTTGTGAGTTTAAGAAGATGGCGTATGCTTATCTCCACGACTAGCGTCATGTGCTCACTTTCACGATTGATGTGCAATCAGTAGGTAGTAGCCTCGTTCAGAGCCAGAGTCTCTGAAATAGAAGCATTCAATTACCTAATCGATACGCTAAGTCATGCCCACATGACCCGACAGTTAGCCCGTGATGGTCATCATGACTCATTACTAGGTTAGCAGCTGTAGTCGCACTGCTGATGTTGTCACGATGTGTCATTACTGTTCTAGGTAGCTACTCTCAAACCCAGACCACCACCACCTCATCCTCTGCGCCTGCGGGCATAGGAGTGAGAAAGGAGTACCTCACCACCATCCCTGCCATCCTTAAAATAATTCAGATTGTAAGCATCTTCTCACTCGATTCTATGCTACTATAGAAATCAGCTCAGAGTCCAGGCTAGTCAGTGAATACAGTTTGAACTATTGAGGTGGATTGACGGACATTCCAAAGCCATTTATTCAGCTATTCATCCTCTTACTAAGACTGCTGCTGCTGCTAATACTAGCAATGCTCAAAACTGTATCACAACGCCATACCTTCGACTGATGAGAAATGCCATGGATTCATAATGAATTAAAGTACATAGAGAGCGTCGCCATTTTGAAATTGATCACACAGGATTTAAAGATGCACAATTACCCCTCCATGATTGAAGTTTTGCGTCTCTCCAAGACTTGTGATCACTTAATTGCAGTGCTGATGATCTCCATTATCATTGTGCTTTAATAAGATGGCTGCGCCTAGTTGTCAGAATATGACTGCAGGATCAGTTGCTGTCGGTAGGGTAGAGGTGAGTCGTCTTGAATGGAATGTGGAATATCCCAAACGCAATGGTCCATATGGCTCGCTGTATAGATGTACGCTGCGTTTCTATGAGGGGGAGGGATTTGTCGAGTCTTATCCATAGAAATCCTCCTGTCATGCATCGTCTAGCTCTATTCACTGCCATAGACAATAAAGCTGTACATTCAGTGCCTTATATCTCATCCTTTTTTTATGGACTTAATACAATATTCCTAGAGCAGATGCTAAAAATCGTGTATCCGTGAGCACCGAAATGCGCTGGATCAATGAACATGTTGTGATAATATTTACTCTAGAACCAGATTCGATAGCGACAGTCTGATAGTGATGGTCTAACAGCGCAAAAATAGCAACGAAAAATTATCGTTGAAATTCACTGTAGAAATTATGCCCGTTATATCATGTACAGGAGTTGTCTTCTCATTTATGGGATCACTATTGTTGGAATTTGCTATAGAAATTATGCCCGTTATATCATATACAGGAGTTGTCTTCTCATTTATGGGATCACTATTGTTTTTATTTCTTGATGATTTTGAAGGAAACGCGAACGTTTCTGTCGCTATAAAATCTGGTTTTACAGTACTTGGAAATGTAGCAAAGGAGTTCATGTGTTTTTATTTTGATCAGATTCACTACATAACAGGCATTGAGTTGTGGGATTGCGGTCAATTGTTGTATGATGCGTTTTATTTGCAAGTACAACTTTGTTTCCAATTATTATGAAACTGGAGGGCATGAGTGATACGCAAAAGTATTTGCATATAAATTTGAATGAAATTGAATTGGATCTGAAATCAGTCTCTTTTTCAGTGCTGAAGTCAGTAAAACACTTAACGTCTCTAAATTATGAATTTTTTCTTATTTTCAGTTTAACACTCGCTGATTTTCAAAGGAACTCAAATGAAAGATGTTCTGCTCCATGCAGTTGTTATAAACATTTTAAACAAGATTTATTTTTCGCAATTAAAAGATGACAAACATACACGGTAAACCCAAATATTTTAGCGAACAAAATATCATAGTATTTGCTTCAAATCAGCAGTATTCTTAATAATAACGCCTAGAATGTTTCGCGATTTCTTTCGAGCTTATGTATAGCATTAAGCGCTATCGAAAACATAGCATTCAACTTGATAGCCTGTTTCTTCCAGTCACTATTATAGCTATTATTGTGAGGTCAGAGGTCAGAGATCGTTATTATAGCTATTATTGTGAGGTCACTAAAATATTTGGGTTTACAGTATGTGTAGCTTAGGATATCAAACTGCTACCAGTGAAATCTTAAATAAGTGTGCGCATAAAATATCACAGATGATGGACTGGCTCCGCACAGGAATGGCGTCGTGCATGATTTTATTCTGTGCATATGGTCTCGCTATCTGACGGTGGTTAGCCAAGATCTGAATTCTTTTATCCACTATTTGCATGCGTTTCCATGTAAATATTTTCAAATGTGTGTTTATTACAGCTGTCTAGCCTGGCCTGTCTCATCTGCTCCGGCTTCATGTACCAAATTGGAGGATGGTGTGGCTTCGTCTGTGGTACTGCGTTCTTCTGCTCCCTCATCTGGTTTATCCTCTACCTCGTCAACCTCTCCGCCAGGTTCCCACCATTCACAGCCATTGTGGTGAGTATCTACCTTTCCCCATGACCCTTCTTCTGACTCTCTGACCCTCTTACCCCTGCCCCTGCTTCCCCTCTCCCTCCCTCTCTGTCGTTCTCCTATCCTATCCCTCTCTCCCCTCCTCTCTACTCTTCCTTTCCCTGTCCCTCCCCCTCTGTCCTTTTCCTATCCTCTATCTCTCTCCCCTTCTCTGTATCTCTTCTCTCCCCTGTCCCTCTTCTATCCTCTGTCTCTCTCCCCTCCTCCTCTCTCCCCTTCTCTGTCTCTCTCCTCTCACCGGTCTCTCCTATCCTCTGTCCCTCTCATCTCATCTGTCTCTCCTGCCCTCTGTTTTTCTCCTATCATATGCCCCTATCTCTGTTATCTCCCTTTCCTCTTCTCCTCTCTCTCCTGTGCTCTCCCCATCCCTCATCCTAACTCCACGTCTCCCTCTCTTACTCTCTCGTATTCTACCCTAATAGCAGATATTTCGTCATAGCGGTGTAGTTTCTCTGATACTAGAAGTACTGGCGAGTTTATCATTGCAGGAGCTGGTCTACTACTGCGTCTTGTCTGTCTTCTACCTGATCGCCTTTCTCCTTGCCTGTATCTGGGCCAGCAAGTTCACCAACATACCCGCCAACGGCGCCTATGCAGTGAGTACACGACTCCCAATTCCCCGACTACTCTCTTGGTTTCATCATACTGTGAGACATGGAGACATTCAGTGCCGTGGATTACATGTAAATCATCCTGTTTGAAAGGCCCGTAGCTCTCGGTTTGTTTGCTGCACACAAATTTGTTAATTTCTTAAGGCTTCAGTTGTTTTTTGTTGAAGGAAAACTGAAGCATTGCCTGTTTACCTGTTGGATCCGCGGCCTCAGTTCCTTTTCTCTCTGTAGATATCCTCTCCGATATTGAATAGAGCCTTCAGTGTCCCCCAGTCCTGTAGAACCGGATTTGATAGTGACATTCTTACGGCCGCAAAAATAGCGACAAAAAATGATCGCTATCGTTGGAATGTGTTATAGAGGCTATGCCCATTATACCTTATATAGGAGTTGTCTTCCCATTTAAGGGATCACTATCATTAGATCGCTATCATTTTTATTTCATGGTGACCTTTAAGGAAAGGCTAACGTTTCCGTCGCTATCAAATCCAGTTTTACAGTATCTCCTTCAGTTCATGTACGATATGTGAAGGTCATTCCTAGGTCAACCAATAGACACTGTTCTTTATCTTGCAGTTCTTCAGCGTGATCGCCTCCGTCGTGTTCATCATCGACGCAGTGTTCCAGATCAAGCGATGGCGATCGGGTCAGTACAACCAATCCACCACCCACACCACCACTACCACCACCTCAACAGAAGTCAGGTACTAGGGGAGGACAACTCCCACTGGCAGTTGGTACGCATCAGTAACGATTATTATTACATTTGTCTTTGATTGTTGATATACCAGGAATTTCATGCTGTTTTTTAAGAAGCCTGAAGTGAACAAACTTTTTCGCATGTTTTGATCTTGACGTAGACTTCGTGTATTTTTCGTTGATCAATCAAAATACGTTCTGCGAGTCTTGTACCGTAGCTGAAATCATGTTTTCCTTGATCTTAAATTATCCCTGAAACAGGCTTTTGCGCGCTCAACGCTGATTCCAAACATCGACTTATCCTTTGCTGCTGCATATGATAGATGTGGGCTCACTGCTATTGACCTCTTTAGCTGTAAACAGGAGACTAGTTAACGTCTGTTACTCAGGTATTGCCAGCCGCGGCTCTTAAACTAATAAATCATGGATAATACGTTACACTCCCGCCAATGGTTTATTGTTATCGCTGTTATGGTGAATCTATTCTGGTTTTGTGAGGAAAGTAAGGTTGTATTGACCTAGAAATGCCCAACCAGGTATTAAAGGCTGTCATTTTATGAGGCATTGAGGCATATACATATACGTGAGTGACTGAGGGGCAATTTCAGGGTGCGTTTTACATCCAGTCAGTTTGCCAGTCAACCAGCTGCCGGGAAAGTGGTTAGATCCAAAGAGACTCGGTCTCCTATGCCTACTATCTCAACTCCTTCTCGTATCCTAGCAACCCCATCGTGCCGCTGTAATGTTATGCTGGTAACACAACAATTCTGGAGATTCCAATGAGGAACTGTAGTTTCGGAGCTATCATATCTTGACCATAATCCGACCCATGACCTCCGTACGACAGAGAGGGCAGTTGAGCAGAGCTCCAGAGCAGCTGTAGCAGCACACTGTATAACAAACATCCAAACAGATGATCACAGCTGTCATAGTCAGTATTAGGAGTTGTCTGCTCAATCAAGCTTGCTAGCGATATCGCTGCTCACTTGATGATAGTGCGTGTTACAGCAAAGTCACAACTAGCAAGAGCACGGACTCATAATTATTGAGAGAGCAGAGCAACAACTGAATAGTTACTGCTGTATCTACAACTAATGCACTATTCAAATAGAAGCTATGAAGCGTGACATACTAACTGCAGTGCTGTACTGGCTTTTATACATTCTATACTATTCACTACTCAAACAATGGTGAGTGTGATAGTCAATCACTACAGTCATTGGTTGGCTGGCATTACTCAACGGGATGGATTACGTCTATGTAAAAACCAGTCCGTCATACTTCCTGTGTTGATGTATGCTGCAGGAAACTTCCCCCTCCTTGTTATATCTTATACTGCAGGACTGGTTTTGATAGCGACAGTTTAACGGCCACAAAAATCGCTATGGTTAGAATTTGCTAGAGAAATTACACCAATCATAACTTATATAGGAGTTGTCTTCTCATTTATGGGATCGCTATCGTCATCATTTTTTATCTTTTTGTGAGTCTGAAGGAAGCGCTATCAAATCCCGTTGTACAATGAGTAGCCAAAACTCACCCATGTGGCTGCAGGGAAGGAATAGAACTCCGACAGCAGCGTCTAAACACACTTTACACATCAGCTTCTCCTTCATGCTAACTGCTTTCTCTGCGGGATATAAAATGTCAAGATGTTAAATGCCAATTGACAATTTGGTGATTGTCTATATCCCCACCCAGAATTTCTTCAAATACGAAAGTCTTAGGGCTTCTCAAGAATTCCCTAGTCTCAAGAATTCTTGAGACTTTGAAATCCTTTAACGTTTTCAGGGCGGGGAAATAGGCAATTGCCACAATGTTTCTATAAAGATATTTATAGTGTGTACACGTGATCGCTACCTCTGATGGTTTCGCCTCCGTCAGTTTTTGCAGTATCAGGTAGGTTCGAGAGCCACCTCTGTACGACCTGCCGATCTCTCTCAGTGACTGCAGTCTCCGCGCTGCCGGTGGTCGGTTGAGGAGGAGAGATTCGGCTCTCCAACTTTGTAATTATTTGCTGCCTATCCGCCTCCAACTTCGAATGATTCTCTTCCAAGTTAGACCCAGCGGACTCGCTCCTCCTCTCCAGAATTGCTTCCACTAGACTCTTGACCGATGTGAAATCTGGTTCCCTATGCTGGAATTAAGAACAACATTTGGTAATTAGCATTGGCATTAGTACGTTGTGAATGCCAGGTCAAATTTGTCAGCTTGTATTGTTGCACCAAACTAGGAGGAAATTGATTTTTATGATAGTATAATCCAAAGAATAAAGCCAAGGCTCTGAACTCTGGACAGAAACTAGTCCTTCCCGCAGGTGTCGGGAGCCAAGAGAGACGTTGGGCCTTGACAGTACTATAATCTCGCAGTAAGGATAAAACTGAACGTCACGGAGAACCCGGAGTTATTTAGTTTTTTACTATCCTTTCACTTACTTGTAGCTGATGGCAGATTGTCTCGTTCACCTCGTGTGGAGGATAACCCAGCTTTATGGTCGCCCTGGCAACGGGCCCATCCATTCTCGGACGAATTTGCCTTTGACCGACAGCCTGAAATAGATGACATGATATCAGCATGCTCAATGATTCATATCCACATCCTGCTTAGTCAAGTGTGGGGAAAACCCAATGGAAATTCCATCGCATGGAAGTTACCATGATGTAATTCCCACTAGAACTGTACTTTTATCAATCAGGATTCCATATTAGTATTCCATAGCCTTATCTCAGACTGGACTATTCCATAATAGACTAGCTCATTATTATTCCATGAACTGGTGGAGTACTGGCATATGTATTTGGTGCACTCACAGCACTCACAGCAGTGTGTACTCTCTTCACCCTGGTATTGTCATGGAAGCCAAATTCGTTTATTGTAGAAAGAATGAATTCTGGGCCCTTTTGAGCTAGCAACAGTTGACATTCTGGTGACTGTCTCGCGTGTCTTATCCAGATATCGTCTCTCCTGTCCCAGTCTCCCATTGTACTGCCACACTCATAGCATATCACTACGTCATCTGACCCTACAAACAGAGTACAACTCAAGGGTAGAGGATTGGCATGTTTTCTGTGCGTACACTGGCACCAAATCCTGGAGAAAACGCCTACGAATCGGCTGCAAAAAGTTTCTGGTGCCTGGACAGCGCACCATCAAAAATGCATAAACTGAAACAAACCTGATCAAAACTCGGCGCTGTTATTCATAAACTATGAACAATCTGCTATTTCATCAATTGCAGCAATTTTTGTAGATTTTTGCAGTAGCACCTGCCAGGCCCCTGCTATGCCTGGTGCCTGGCAGGTGAGTGTATAGCAAGCATAACATAGCAACAGGCACCTGCCAGGCACCTGCTATGCCTGTTGCTTGTACCATTGCAAACTTCATACCTGAGTAGAACAGGCCAGCTTGAATCAGTTCTGCAGGCTGCCTATCCAGACCAGTCGGCCACGTTAGAAAGGTTTCCGCTCGGCGGCTCATCACCGACATGGCCGGATATTTGGGAGGAAGAACTGCAAACTGCAGCTCTCTCTCGCACTGTCTGTCTCCCTCCGTATCTCTTGCCTCATCACTCTCATCTATGACCGGCACGTTCCTCACCGACTTTTCACCTGCAATTCACATAACATCGATTATCTGCAGAGAAGGAGCAGCGCACAGCTTCCTAGCCGGCCACATGTGTGGAAACAGCAGCGGAATGGAAGCATTTTCCAGTTGTTGCTATCTTACTATCTTCATGAGGCCAGGTTTTATGAGAGACAGCAAACAGAATCTATGATGGCTACAATTTATTTAAATTTCAGCGCTGCACCCAAGACCAACCCGTTCACGGACTGTAGGTGCGTGAGTGAGTATCGCATAGACTGCTATGTGTAAGGTCAAGGCCCCTACCTCTGATGTAGGCGCAGTGAGTCGAAGACAGCTGGTGGGTTCTACAAATAGCCTTGTTATCCTTCCAATCCCTGATCTCTAAATCACAGCTAAAGCATTTAATCGTGTCACTCTGACCTGAAAAATACAGCAGCGCAGATTACCCCTGTCTTCAGGGTTCACTCAATCCAGAGCCTCATGGCATCATTCAGACTCACCGCTGTAGTAGAAGCCGCTGGCTGCCAGTGCACGCTTCGATACAGTAAATGCAGTTCTACACTGACTGAAAGATTGTCTTCTAGTGCTCTCATAGGCATGCCATGGTAAGCTGGCACTATGACTCGTGCCAGCAGTGTGTCCTGTTTTCACCGAGTCCCTGAAAAAAACCAATCGCTATTTAATCAGATATCATTGGTCACTTATGTTACGCTGCTTCAAAATCCATCATAATTGACTAGTTCACACAGAGTATGAGAGGAGTTTAAACGTACTCAGCAATTTCACGGGTGGAGGTTGGATTCTGCACGAAATAGTAAACAAGTCAGATAGATTGCTTGAGATTGTTATCGGCTATGTAGGAGTTTGTGTTACGCTGCTCAGATACAATAGAGTGGCGTCTAGTAAAAGATTTCGCTAGTACGGATAACCTGTTAGACACTTCAGGAAACAAACGTGTTGGCTTTTAAGAATCTCTCTGCTGGACCATTGCTAACATTCACTATTGAGAAGTTGGCACTATTACCAACCACATTCCTCCAACCAGCTTGCTGCCTCCTCCCCCCTGTTTCTGAGTCTTAATGGCCAGTATCGAAGCAGTTGAAGAGTCATACTTACCTTCATACTATGTGGGAAGTGACTCTGCTGGTACCTTACCTATCTGTTTGAGATCCTGACACAGCAACACAAGCACATGTTGCCAGATGCCGTCCTGCAGTCCTTTGAGTCGTAGGTTTGGCTTGAGTGAAGTAATTATAGCTGGAGTAGTTATCCCCCCTATGACGCCAATCCGACTGCTGACAGTACGGGCACATGGTAATGGAGAGAGAAGTTGTAAAGTGCCTGTATGCCAAGAGAGTGAATCTATAGTAAAGGTCTATACAGGGAAAGCAGATTGTTTTATTGAGTTACTTGGGAATTCCAAAAGTGGAGAACCCACTGGTTTAAGCATGGCTATCCCAGACCTGCCAATTTATGAGCCATTATTTTCTAATGACTCCTAACTAGCAGGATCATACTTGCCAAGTGTCCCGGATTATGCGGGACAGTACCGGGATTTCAAGCCATGTCCCGCATGACCACTTTGGTCTCGTTATTGTCCAGGAATTTGAAAGTAGCCACTGAAATGTCAGGAGCATATGTGGGGATAAATTCCTACAAGAAGGAATAGGCAGCTGCAAATGATCCCAGCACACTGGGGCTCACTAAATGGTCATTCTGTGACTCTGTGGTCAGTGTCGCTAACTCTAGGCCATTCTAATTTTAGCCCATTGATAGTTCTGGTTGCAGTGTCAATAGCGAATGGGAAGGGTAGGAAGGGTACAATGCAGTGACATATAGGTGACTGCAGGAGTGACCGAATTACAAGAGGAAAAATGATGGTTTATAATACTGAGGTTCAAAATCAGAAACTCAGCATCACATCATTAGGAACTACTGCACCATCGCTCATGATTATTATCTCCGACAGAGACCCATTCACATATTTTTCACCTTGGCAGTGATATGAATATATTCATGTATTGTATTGTATTGAATTGGCTGAAATGTGCTGTCAGAGCGCTTCCAAAAACGATTTTTCTCTGGGAGAATTCCCTAGACCCTTTCCATTCGAGGATATCTTCCCTCTTGCCCTCCATCGGCGCATTGCTTCATAGCTTGGCTACAGAAGCTCCTCAACCGCCCTGCTGGTAGCAGCGCAACCACCTTGTTGGTTCCTAGATCTGCTAGAGTTTTGGCATAGTAGCGAATGAGAGTTACCACAAGAA
>ERZ1740065.554-NODE-554-length-20402-cov-5.571042_pt1 | contig 20402 bp, 22 predicted proteins | sample MGYA00581738_ERZ1740065 | MGnify/ENA primary metagenome ERZ1740065 (study PRJEB43018, sample SAMN04849749) | marine metagenome | isolation source: floating plastic debris | place: Pacific Ocean | collected 2008-09-01 | study: EMG produced TPA metagenomics assembly...
TGCGCTTCCAGCAGGTTGCCAGCGTTCACAAGCTGATCCAGCCGGAGCTGGAGCAGTACCAGCAGCTGCGACGTTTGTACGACGAGCATACTGCACTCCTCCACGTGGACCATCTGTCTTTTATTGCGTCCATTTTGATCAATTACGTCAGTGGGCAAATCAACCGGGGGGCAGAATTGTGGTACCACGAACTCTTTGAGATTTACGACTTCTTGTTGCGTAAGAAGGTTCGGAACCACTATCGCGATACTACGGTGTTGAACTACGTCAAGTCGGGCTGTTGGGCGGGGGAAATGCAAACGGTAGAGGCCTTTCTCCTTTCCCATCACGCAAAGATAGGGGCCAATACGCTGGCTTACAGCCGCGCACTGATCGCCCATTTTCAAGGCGATTATCGAGGTTCTCAGCAGTTGCTTTTGGGCGCTGAGTACACCAGCATCTGGTACCAATTCAGTTCGCGAGCGCTCAGCATTCGAAATTTGATCCTGTTGGACGAAGGTGACGTAGCCCTGAGTAATATTGAATCGCTGCGGATTTTTCTCCTGCGCAATAAGGGGTTTGGGAAAGAGCTGTTGAAAGTCACGTTGGGGCACCTGAAATATTTAAAACTGATCGTACTGTACCTGTGGAATAAGGATTCGATGGTCACGGAGGCCCGGGAGTGTGGGCGGTTGGAGTTGGTAGAGCGGATTCGGGAAGCACCGCAGGTCATCAACAAACGTTTTCTGCTCCTACTCCTGGCGAATCCCTAGTGTGGAGGCTGCTTTCCCCCCTTGCTCACTCCACGTATTCCTGCCGGACCACGAGGGCAAACCAGCCGTCGGTGAGCTCCAGGTAGCCTTGGTCGTAGCAAAAGTGGTAGACGTTTCCTCCCTTGGTTTCGTAGACATTGGTAAAATAGCGGAACTTGAAGCCTTTTTCCAGCATCTTATCCCGGTGAATTTTGGTTTTTCCACGCGGATTGAGGGCGGCGAGAATCCGACGGTTTTTTCGGAGGATGTTGTTAATGTTGCGGATAAAATTATTGGAATCGCTATTGAGGCGGTTGTTGAAGGTGGTCCGGCAGTGGTCCGAGCAAAACTTTTTATCGGCGCGGCCCTGGAAGGGAGCTCCACATTCTTGGCATTGCTTTTTCATGGGCGAAATTTATCCGTTTGCAAATGGCTACAAACGTTTACAAACGAAACTACTCATTTATTTTCCGACTAGCAAGTCTTTGGGGGCGCATCTTTGGTCTGTCGTTTGGTAAAAATGGCCATTCATTATTTCAACTTAATTTTTATCGTATGAATCATCTAAAGAACAGTGTGCAATTGATTGGAAATGTGGGAAAAGCCCCGGAGTTTAGGCAGTTGGAGGGAGGGCGAATGATGACGCGTTTTTCCCTGGCTACGAACGAGTCCTACCGCAACGGCAGGGGGCAGGAGATTACCGATACGCAGTGGCACAGTGTGGTGGCCTGGGGCAAATTGGCGGAGAACATGGGAAAGATGTTGCGAAAGGGGAGTGCGGTGGTGATCCGGGGGAAGCTGCAGCACAGTTCGTACGAGAATGCGGAGGGCCTCCGGCGCTACGTATCGCAGGTCGTGGTTAACGAATTTATGGTGCTTAATAAAGGTGATCGAGAAGGCTCGATTCCCTAATGTCCGGTGGAAAGGGGGGAGGCCCCCTTTCTCTTTTTTCTTCCTTACTGGGGCCGAGTGGGAGGCCGGAGCGGCCGTTAAAATCAGTGGGCAGGGGTTACTCCGCAAAAGAACTTAAAATTGGTTATTTTTATTCCTGGCGCATCCCGAGTCATTTGGGGTCTGCCTATCCCCGTTCCAATACGGTAGTAATCGACGGGAGAATGGGAAAAGGAGGGGAGCCATGGCCGGTTCGGCCCGTACAGCACCCGCCCCCGGCCATTCGCTGGAAGCAGAATGGGATAAGTACTTAAATAGCGAAAATCTGGAGCATTGAATAATTTCCAACAAATAACAAATTCAGCTGAGCCCCGTATAATTGGGACAAGAAATGGGGTTTATCAGATCGAATTTAAAGATCAAGATTTAGCGCAACATTCCAGTCACGAAAAGTTGGATCGACTTTTTATTGCGCCTAGCAAACGGCTAATCGCTGATTTTAACGAAGATGCCCTGGGTTTTTCGGTGGATGATCCCTTGGATTGGGTCTTGGTGAGCTGGGCGATGGGTACCGAGTTTATGGGTTTTTGCCCCTACTTTTTTTGCTGTAATTACGTGATAAGTGAGCAGGTCGTGACTATCTTTAGAGCAATTGGGGTCAATGATTCAGAAATCAATCTCCTTCCCGTACGCTTACGCCAAGACGCTGCTCCGTATTTTGTGCTATTCGTCCCAATGATACCACACGAAGAAATACTATTTGAACACTCATTAATTTATCCATCGAACCAAGCCCTTTCTGATAAAAGGGACTACTTGGCGATTGATTCTTACTCGGCGTACAAAGCGAATTTCAAGAAGTTTACTTCCATGAGCTTTGAACGCATTGTGCTTCCGAGGGAATATGGGGGGAGAAACCTACTGAGTATTCAAGGCGTTGGGAATTTATTTTTTTCGGAGCAGCTGTTTGGTGCTTGTGTGGAGCATAAGTTGACAAGTTTTCAAGTTCCCCGTATCAACATTGAGGTAGGATTTAACGGCGCTTGATGGGGAAAGAAAAATAGGGGATGCTGGCAAAGACCGTCTCTAGGATAGACACGTTTTATTATTGTACACTTTGTCATAGCCTGTTAGGAAAAAATGAAAATCGAATCAAAATATAAATTAGGAATTGTGAAAAATGGGAAACCGTTTTATGGAGAAGTGATTTTAGAAATCGAATCTCTGCCTGATTCAGATAGACATGAGGTTGTCGAGAAATACAGTGGGAAAGGTTTTAAAAGTCAAGGTTATGTAGAATCAATCCCTCCAGAAGGATATGATGCCTGGAAAATAGGAATTAAAACCGGAGTTGAATACGCTTTAAAAAGGATAAATGACAGTAGAAAATTTAAAGTGACAATCTTAGAATCTAATGGTTTGACAACAGATACCAATCCAATAATTTTAGCTTACGTATCATCAAGAGCAATCTTAAAAGAATTTGCAAATAATGAATCAGAAACAGACTTAAATAAAATCGAAGAAATCGTTTTTAACAGTTGGAGTTATGAATATGATACTCAAATAAGTTTTGATAAATTAGACGTTGCAAAATAATAAGCATGTCAAAGTAGAGGGAATGAAGATTTGAATCAATCGTTTAAAGTCGGATTGTTGACTGCGTTTTAGCAAAAAGAGTTGAAACGGCAACGGATGAAGTCAGCGGAATGCTGTATGCTTGTCTGTACAAAGAAGTTGTGCGTCAGTAGAAAAATAGAAAATGGAATCACAAAAAATAAAATCGTTAAGAACTAAAATTCCCATTTCATTGCAGGAAGCAATTGAATTGTTGAAAAGAAATAATGGAAATATAGAAGCTTGTGAAAAAGAATTCCACGAGAATAAAGTTGACGAAATTTGTGAAATAGCAAGATGTGAAAAAGGGGAAGCGAGAAAATTTTACGCGAAGTTCAATTTCAATAAAGAAAAAGCTATTGATGCGATCAACAATGAACAGAGAATCTTAACGATTGAAAGTACCAAAATAGCTAAAAATTCTGTTGGGTTTATTTTATGGTTTGAGGATGAAAATGGACAACGATATAAAACTAAGAAAAGGAGTGATATTTTTATTCCAACTAAAGATTTTGATTATATCAAAAAAGAATTTGAGTCTAATTGCTCCAAGAGTTTTGATATTACTGCGAATAATTATTTTGGCAAAGAAGATGGTAAATTAATAATCGAAGCAATTGAAAAAATTAGAACAGATAATAAAAACCAAAGTGAATTTCTTAATGAATTAACTGAGTGGATGAATAAAAATTTTCAATTTGCACATACGCTTGTAGTATATGGGAATCTATAAATAAAAAAAGGAAACCGAACGCCCAACAACAAACTGGCTTCGGGAAATCTAAAATACTCAAACTAAATTCAGATTTGAATTCATAGAATTGCAAATCTAAATCGTGGCAAAATAGTTAGTAATTAGGCTGAAAATCCCAGCACGACAGCAAGGGGCTACTCGGACGAAAAAGCTTTAAAATGGTAAGAGAATAGTTAATAAAACTTATAAGAATAGAAATCTAAATTTGCTTAAAAATTGGTTGAATAGAAATAAAAAAAGATATGGAAGAAGGTAACAAAATAAGAGAATTGTTTTCTAGGAGTCATGATACAGTTTTTCCGAAATTAGGAGTATTTCTAGGAGGTCCAACACCTTCAAGCGGTGAAATGAAAACAGGTTGGCGAAGAAAGATTGTAAATGAATTGAAAAAGGATAACCGATTAGATCCTAGCATGATTGTGGTATCACCTGAGCCAAGAAGTGGTGATTGGGCAGAAATTGATAATCTAAATCCTAAAAATGAGCTAGAGGTTGTAAGAGATAAACAAATGCCGTGGGAATTACAATATCTGAATTTATGTGATGTAACAACATTTTGGTTGCCAACCTATTGGACAAAACAAGAATCAGGAATTTTTGCACCGAATATTGGTCCAACAAGTAGATGGGAATTTGGTTATTTTTTCCAAGAATACTTGAAAAATCCAAGAAAAAGAAGTTTCATAATTGGAAGTCCAGAAGATGCAGAAAGTGTGAAATGGGCAAAAAAGATAACAGATATACACGGTATAAAATGGCACTTTTTAAAAAAGGAAAATAAGGATGAATTAGTTGCCAAATCATTTATAGCTGAAATAGCTGCGACCTTAATAAAAAATAAATGGGCTTACTAAAAAAGCATGTAGGGTTAATTCGTTTTCAAGTATGTGGTACTGAATCCTAAAAAAATGAATAAAATAGCTTTTCGATTTAGCCGAGTAAAAATAGATGACTAATTTGCTTTTAGGCAATGCCGAAAGTTTTTAAAAAAATAATAAAGGCGGGCGGTAACAATGTGCCAAACGTCCATCCCTCCCGAAAGGTCGGCACTGCGTTGGTACGAAACGTTAGGCACAAGCAGAAAATCGATATATAAATGAACTACAAAAAGCATTTCTTGCTGGCAATAGCAATATTGGTTTCAATAAAAATATACGGTCAAGATGAAAGCGGATACTACCTGGATTGGAATTCAGACCATACTCAGAGGATGGTAAAGCCTACCATAAAATTGAATGATGAGGAATCTAAATTAATCAACTGTTATAAAGTTACATTCGACAAAGATGGAAGGCTTAAAACGGTTGAATATTTTGTGTCGGGTAAAAAAAGTTCGAACTCAAATTTTGGAGCCTACCTTTTGGAGAGAAAATATTATGACCATCACTACGAAGAATTTTTTAGAAATAAAAAAAAGGAAAGAGTCAGCAACGAGAATGGCATATGGTATCACAAATACCATTTAAATGAAGATGGTTTTTGGACAAAAAAAGAAAATTATGATACCCAGGGGGAATTGTTAAACCAATATGGAGTGGCGATTTACAAAGTGTATAGAGATCACCAAAACAGAAGACTTACCGAGATTCGATTTAACGCTAATCTTGATACCATACCTGACCCCAATGGATTTAAGGTTACTCATTTTACTTACAACCAAGACGGGTTCATTTCCTCGCGTCAAAACAAAAATCAAAAAGGAGCATTAGAAAATGGGAAATATGGCTACGCAAAAGTTGTCTTTCACATGGACCAAAATGGTCAATTTTATGGAGAAGAGTTCATCGATAGCAATGGTGATTTAGCAAATAATTCCTGCTTGGGATATGCCAAAGTAGACATGAGAGATTTCAATAAATATGTAAAAAATAAACGATTCTACTTCACGGATGAGTCAGGATACCCTTCTAAAGAAAAAGCCATGGGCATCGTAACTTATCACGATAATATGTCAAGAAACGAAGTGGTGTACTATGATCGGTACGGAAATCAAACAAGAGATGTGACCGTGAGGGCAAGGTCAAAGTACATATACGATGAAAACGGCGAATATGTAAAAAGAGAAAATTATAATTTCGAAGGTCAACTTATTAAATGAAAATTACAAACCACTGGATAAGGGAAAACCTGTGCCCAATATGGTATGTGGTGGTCAGGCTCCGTAAAAGCTGGTCAGGCCACATATACGACCGTTAGGCAAAATAGAACAAATGCAGTCGAATATTGAGAAATAGGATCAAACGATTCAAAGAAATTAATGAGTTTTTCGAAACCACTGGCTTCGAAAAGAGAACCGATATTCCGGAGTTCTTTGTCTTTCGTTTGGATGAGCTCTCCCCCAATAGTGCCTTTAAGATGCCCCCTTACCAAAAGGATTTTTACCAGGTAACACTGATCCTAAACCCAGAAAATGCCGTTGCCGATATAGATGATCAGTCAAATCAGCAGCTGGAAAATACCCTCTATTTTCTCTCTCCCGATCATATCTTTTCCTGGAAACGTACCGCGAAGACATCCGGCTTCATTGTTTATTTCAAGTCCGAATTCTTCGACTTTTTTAGAGGCAACTTCAAAACAGAGTTTTCACTATTTCACCTTTCTAACGAAAACTTCCTAAAACTGAGCAAAGCGGAAGTTCAAAACATGGTCATCGAATTTGAAAAACTCTACAAAGAGTATTACACACCCAATGGGTACCGCAATCAAATTCTTCAATCCAGCCTGCTTTCGTTGCTATTCAAATGCAAGAGCACAGCAAAAGAACGCGGGGGCAAACGCAAAAAACGATCGAAAAATGAAGACTTAACCTTCCGCTTTCAAAATTTGGTAGCCAACAGCTTTATCAAGCACAAAAAAGTGATTGATTACGCAGAACTGCTTCACACTACTTCAAATTCGCTGAACCTAGCCGTAAAGGCGGTTCTCGGGCGCACGGCAAAAGAGGTGATTGCTGGAAGAATCATTCAGGAGGCCAAACGGCTTTTAAAATACTCAAATGAGGACATATCCGAGGTTAGCTATTCTTTGGGTTTTGAGGAGCCTACCCATTTCTCACGCTTTTTTAAGAAAATGACTTCCAGTACTCCAAAAGAATACAGATCGAGCCAGGTGTGATTTTGGTCATTATTTGGTGCTTTTTGATTATCACTACCCCCCAATAACTTCCGAGATTTGTGGATACAAAAAAGAACTTAGAAAAATGGAAAAAATTATTGTACTCGGATCCACAGGAAATATTGGAACTGCCGTTTTGCAAAACCTACAGCACCGCAATGTTGAGGTTTATGCAGGGCTGCGTTCGGAATCTGATTTCGAAAAAGTCGAATCATTTGGCGCAAAACCAATAATGGTGAATTTTACCGACCAAGACAGCTTAAACAAAGCGCTAAAGGGCATGCAAAGAGTATTCTTGGTGACTCCCCTGATGCAAAATCCAGAAGCTGTTACCCAATTGGTCATCAATGCCTGCAAGGAAAATGGGCTCAAGCACATCGTGAGAAGCACCGCTTCGGGAGCAGATAGCAATGGCCAGATTCAAATGGCCCGTTGGTCAGGCGCTAGTGAGGACTTGATCAAAGACTCAGGAATAAATTACACGATACTCCGACCGACTAGCTTTCTGCAAAACTTCATCAATTATCACAGTCATACCATCAAAGAACACAGTGGGTTTTACGCTCCCATTGAAGATGCGAAATACGCGATGCTAGATATCAATGATCTGGGGGAAGTTGCGGCTCTGGCTTTGGTCAGCGACAATCACTTTGGAAAGACCTATGAATTGAGCGGTTTGGCTTACAGCAATGCGGAAATTGCCGATGTATTAACCGAGGTTGTTGGAAAGAAAGTGTCGTACATCCCCATCCTCGATGAGCAGGCGAGAGAAAGCATGCTTTCTAATCAAATGCCGGAATGGATGGTGAACGCCATGATGGAGCTCAATTATATCATCAAGCAAGGCTGGGCCGCGGGATACTCAGAAGACTTTAAGCGCATCACGGGTAAAGAATACACCACCGCAGCAGCATTTTTTGAAAACAACAAAGAGGCATTTATTGGATAAAGACACGTATCATTTTCGCCCATCCCAATATTAAACCTCATAACGGTTTATTGCCTGACACCGCCATCCGAACCATCCCAGGTTTCGGATGGTTTTGGTCATTACTGGCGACTGGTACCCAATCGGGGTCGAGGCTTCCGCCGGCGAAGATGACCTTAGGTCTCTTTACGATTCCGATTGCTGTGACTTACGGAAAGCGCAACAAATTGCGGCTCAGAGAGGCTTTTTTTATGAAGATATTGTTAATGAGAGCGTAGTGGCATAAAATCCGCTACTGCTCAGATACGAATCGTTGTATGCAATACGAACCAACCAAGGGAATGATCGTCATGATATTATCAGCTTTGACTTGTACTTTTACAAGTGCACAGTCAGATTCTACTTATACGGAATTGGTTCAAATTCCAAATTCGGAATATGCTGTTTATCGATATGACTCCACCCTTCAGACCGACATTCTAACCTATCAATATTCCGATTTGTGTGATTTGGATAACGATGGAATAAAAGATTCGATCACATTTGTTGGTAATGGTGGGGCGCATGTTTATTTCCATTTGGAATTAAAGCTTAGTAGCCATCAAGAATGGATGGAATACCCAACCTTTTACATCGATATGCCGTACTTCAATGATGAGATTGACGAGATGGCACAGTTTGTCGTAAAGGATTTGGATCAGGATGGAAAAGATGAAATCTACCTGAATATTGACAACCCATTCGGTTCCATCCCCGAAAATCTCAAAACCAAGGATCTAAGCTCCAAAAGGCTAATTATTGAATTTGAAAATGGCGCGTTAGTCGTAAAGCATTATGCTAAAGGATAGAACTGTGTACCACACGGTATGCGGCCAATGGGTCGTTCAGTGGTTTGAGCAAGTCCAGTAGTGATTTAAAACACCGCCATAGATTATCTAGGTACTGAGAATCAGGCTAAAAAAGTATCTGGATTCCATTCTCTTGCCGCTAAACCTAGAAAACTAATTTTCAATTAAGTGCCTTTAAAATAGGATAAACATGAATAGGCTGATTACTGCATTGTTTATGATTTTTATTTGTTTTACGTCGTATTCACAAGAAGATTCTATTGATGTTGAATTTGATATGGATATGTCGGTAGAAGATTATGAATATATCAAAGCATTAATAAAATCTGATGTTGTTAATTGGTGTGAAAATAAAAATGAGAAAAGAGATATTATCGTATGGAAAATGCTAGGGATTTTAGACACGATCATTCCGATAACAATAGAGACGGATAGTGGCAGCTTTGAAATAAATATCGTTGAAGAAGCTACAAGAAGAGTAATTGGAGGGTTTGCGGGTAGTTACCCTTTTGTGGAATTTTGGAATATTAGTACTGGGGGAGAAAAATTAATTGAAATTGTTAAAGCTATAAAGTATGAAAATCCTGATCTTAAAGTTCCAAATAATGAATCAAATATAGAGTACATTGAGGATTCAGACAGGTATTTTGTAGAATTTTATGACCCGAAAAGGAATGAAATTATTTTCACTTATGTTCGTGGTTCCACATTAGGTCTGATAGGCTATGCTCAATTCCAAGAGGATAAGGACGAGCATAATTATGTCTTAGAAAGAAAATTAATCAATAAGGACTTCTGGAAAATCGAAAACGAAGAAAGAATTAGAGAATTTGAACTTATGGTGGTCAAAAGAATAGAGGATAAAATAGCCAAATAGTACTGACTCCAACAATAGCATACCTGTTTATGCCTCCTATTCAGTCGGATACAGCAAGTAGCTGTACATTGGTGATGATTAAGCAAAAAATACTGGTGTGATTCAAATTTATAGTGAAGGAATTTGTTAAATTGGGAAAAAGACTTCTGACTCAGACGAGCGATAAAACCTTTAATGTTAAAAATAGACAAGTATGAAAAACTTTACTTTACTCCTAACATTCCTATTCCTCTCGAATTATTCTTTTGGGCAAGCGGAAAATAGCGGACTAGACCTTGTTGCGGTGCAAAATTGGAGCATGTTCGGTAGAGACACGGAAATAGGGGTGGATAAATATTTCAATAAAAATGTCATTCACTTTGGCGTATCCTATTTTCAGAATGATGCCTTGCCCGGAATCGATGAAGGAGAACATGTTTACCGAGCAAGAAGTTTTGCCCAAAGACTTGGCCTAAACTTCGGATATAAAAGAAGCATTAAATTAAAGAACTCCGATATTGAGCTTTTGCCAAAGTTGGAGATTCAAGTTTTTGATTTGGGTAGTGTTAGCCGGTATGAAGGCAACATAATCAATTACGCGAATCGTGTGTCCATTAACAATTCGATTGGAATGGATGGAAAGGTAAAGCTGTATAAAAAAATCTATCTGATTGGTGGCGTTGAAGGGGGAATCATTCTGGAAAACAATAATGATAGAATCTTTAATTCCCTAAACGATTGGGGACCTTTTCTGTGGAATATGAACATCAATTCATCCATTGGATTGATGTACAGAATCTAGCTTTTAAAATTTCGATTTCGGGTAAGACGGCCACCAGCTAAATACGTGATGCCCTACTGTCAATGCCTTGTGAGGTACACGCACGTGGCCGTTGGGTGCAGATTAGAGGTTTAATTAAAGATAAATCACTACCAATCCATAATTTACACGCAAATCATATCCCCACTGGTACTGATCAGTACTCATGACCTTTAAATTGAACACTTTAGTACTGTGGAATGATGTATTCAATAAGATGAAATATAGCCTTATTGTAACGTTGATGGTGGTGTCCTTAGGGACAAAGATGGCCAGGGCACAAGACCACTATATCCGCTACTACAATTTAGTCAATCAGGCCAATCAGCATTGGTATGAAAAAGAATACCCACTTGCTTTGGAAAAATACCTCGCCGGTTTTGAGGAAGTTCCGTACGTACACACGATAAACCTGGTAAAAGCAGCCAGAGCCGCAGCTAAATTAAAGCGATATGATTTGGTTCAACAGTTCCTGGCAAAGGCCATCAAAAGTGGATACCCCACGGCTATTCTCCAAAGCAAAGCGTATAAAAAGTTTAGGAAGACCGACCAATTTGAATCCTTAGCGCGCAATCTAAAGCACTACCGAGCGCATTACGAAAATTCCGTCAACAAAGATTATCAACGAAAAATTGACAGCTTACACTTCATTGATCAATGCTTGCTTCGAGGAAACAATAAAGTAGCACCTTTTGAAATAACCACGGAAGGAGCTTTTTCAGATTCTTTAAATTTTGCTTGTCTGTTGGGCTTGATGGAGAAATATGGATTCCCCTCCGAGCAAAATATTGGCTACCAAGGCTACCGAAAATCGTGGGTCATTATCCACCACAGCGCCAGGTTGCCCCAGAATCACCATTATCATCAACTCCTATTGGAGGCGCTCAAGAACGGAGCATACCAACCTGAGAATTATTGTTGGGTGATTGATCAAGGACAAACTTTACTGGAGCAACAACCAATTTTTTACCACTGGGATGTGGCCACCAATATTGATCTATTGACCAGTGAAGCAAAACTTAAAATCAATGCGTTGAGGGCAGAAGTTGGGATGCCGCCAATTGAACGCATTGAAGTCTTAAAAACAAAAAGCGGCACCAAGCATAAGGTCAAATGGTGAAGGATATGCGTTCAACAGGGTGGCAGCCGCGTAGCTGCCGGACCCTTCGTGATCATCAAGATAAAAGAGCATGAGCAAAAAAGTTTGTATATTCTGTGGGGCAAACGCAGGAACATCGAATACAATAATCAATCAAGCCACGTTACTCTGAGACTTACTCATAAGTGCTGGATATGGCCTGGTCGACGGCGGTGGGGGGAAAGGATTGATGGGAACAATAGCGGATAGGTTTATACAGCGTGGCTCAACCGTTATCGGAGTACGACCCAGCATGCTCATTGAAAATGAGGAAACCCATTCCGGCATCACCGAACTCATTGAAGTCGATACGATGCAAGAAAGAAAAGCAAAGCTCATTGAGTTGTCCGATCTCTTTATCGCATTACCCGGAGGGGTTGGGACTTTAGATGAAATCATAGAAACCTATACCCTAAACAAAATTGGCTTTATAACTAAACCGTCCGGCATTCTAAATACGGATGGATTTTATAATGACCTGATCCGCCTACTTGATAAAATGACTTCTTTTCAATTTTTGAAAGCCAGTGAAAAAGACCTGCTTAAAATAGCTTCCCATCCCCGGGCGTTGATGAGCTTACTGAACCTAAATGACTCCAAAGCGAATGGAGAGGATGAAATTGATAAGATTGCGTGCGTTGATACCAAGAACCAAAAAGTATTGGTCGCTAAGGCTAAAGGAAAATCAAAGTACTACATTCCGGGAGGGAAGAGAGAAGCTAATGAATCGGACGAGGATACCTTAATCAGAGAGGTGAAGGAGGAACTTAGTGTATCAATCCAACCGCAAACGATACAATACCTGGGCACGTTTACCGCACCAGCGGATGGTAAGCCAAAGGGGATTAACGTTAGGATGACCTGCTACGAAGCAAAATACTCCGGCCGTTTGGCCCCTTCCAGTGAAATAGAAACAATTGATTGGTTTGATTGTACCAATATGGACTCGATAGCTGAGGTGGATAAAAAAATATTTAGAAGCCTAAAAAAGTGCAAAAGAATAAACTAGGTGGTGTAAGTAGGTTGCCCTAATAAATTCACTGATTTATGACGGGCTAATTTTGGATCACTCTTCGTTAAAAAGCCTTGAAAACCGATAGGTTTCCTGCGTTTTTTGCCTCGATTGATGCAAAATTTTCCGCGGTCAAAATCACCAATCCATTTGGGCAACCTACTTATTATCAATACTTTTGAAGGATGGGATGCCAGGTGCTAAAGATGGAGTAGGTTCTCCGAAGGATAATTTTCAGATACGCCCTAATTTCGATTTTCTTGTCGAAGCATTTTTTGATGGCTTTGTCTACATTTTTCTTGGGGGGTTTTTAGAGGGAACGTAAAAAAGAATAATTTAAAATTATTTCGCGAAAATGGATAAATTAGAAGCAATCCAAGTTGCTACGGAGTATGTAAAGAGGCTAAATTCGAGACAACCTGTAAGTATTGATACAAGAAATGTTTTAGACAAAGAACCGATCGAATTCAATGGTTTTTGGTGTTTTAAATCCTACTATGAAGATCTAAATCAAATGAGGGGTGAGGGGATTAAGTGGAGCGGGGTGCATCCATTTTACCTAATATCAAAAGAGACGAAGGAGATAACGTTGATTGGTTGGGAAAAGTACAATGAATTAAAAAAATAGTGAAGCACTGGAATGTCAAATTCAGATGCGTACCGATCGGGCGGAGTTGCAACATATTAAAAAAAATCGAGGAACTAAGAATTACGCACTCCATATTAGGCGCTATAATTCACAAAGGACTTAATGAATGGTTTGAAGAAAAAATGCTTAGCTAATGAAAGTAACAAGCTTGTTGACCCTCTTCCTAATGTCAACGTCATCAATACTGGGACAAAACAATTGTGATTGCTTTGATATTCAAGAGGTCCAATTGCCCAGGGATTCTACGGAGTTTTTCACGATAAAATTATCAACGGTAGGTTGCCAGCTTATTTATTTGGATTTGAATATGGTCGATTATTCAACGAAGGATACCCTGTTAAAGACCCATTGTGCCTGTTTGGCTTTTCTCGATGAAGAATCACTTACCTGGGAATTCGGCTACCGTACGACCTTCCCTCCCTTGACTATTAATTTTGACCCGGCTACTTCTGAAAACCCGGATAGTGTAATCGTCAATTTTACGGGATCGTATGAATGTAGTGAGGTAATTCCCACGCCAGTAAGCACGGGCATTCAAACCCTGGAAGCTGCCTTTATCAAAATATATCCCAATCCTGTTTCGGATTATGCCACTATTGAAATGGCCCCAGAAGTATTGGGCCATTTTCGGGAAATGAGAATATTTGATCGTGAAGGGCGATTAGTTGGCAGGGAAAGTATACAACAAGCCAGGAACCGCGTCAACTTTTCTAATTTTGAGGTGGGGAGGTATGAATTGATTTTTATAAGTCAAAATAACGCAATAAGGCGTAAGAGCGTCGTAAAAATTGAATAATGGATGAATAGCTGAATTCTATGTGGAACAAGATGCGTAGAAAACATCCGTAGCGAAATTAGTGTCAACAAAAAAATAGATGATCAAAAAAAAAGTACTAGAAAGCATAGTCATATCTAAAGTGACCAGCCAGCTAACGCAGTTGTTGGAGAACTCCGATTTTAGATATTTAAAGTCAGAAAAGAAGTACAAAAAAATCGCTGGAGACCTAGAATACCAAATTCAGATACACACACACCGAACGGAGTTACAATTTATTAAAGAAATTGAAATGCCAAGGATTACGTGTTCCATATTAGGTACCCTAATTTACAAAAGGTTTAATGAATGGTATGAAGAAAAAATTGGGGAAACTTTAAATCTAGAAGTATGGACGAAAAGTTATCCTCTATTCATTGTCCCTGATTTTGATGATTTTGATGAATCCTCCTTTTATGAACCGAGCAAAGCGCAGATTTTTAAATCTTACGTTACAAATGTCATTACGGGCCCAAACCAGCCGGAAAATGGTATTGGCCTACAAGAATTCATAGATGAAAAGTTACCTGAGCTATTAAACGGGTTAACCCAAAACTCCAGTCCTAAGTATGTATACGAGAATCGTAGTCATCCATTGAAGTATCCTTTTTTTATGTGGTATCATGGATTTTACGATATCGCAAACGCCCAAATAGATAAAAGCTATCAATACCTTTTGGGGAACATTGAAACTGGAAAAAATCGAAAAAGGGACGTAGAAAGATTAAAAAAATTCATAAACAACGCTAAGATTTTAACTGGAAAAGAATTGGATGATCCGTACGGTACTACATTTTCCAAAGTCCCGAATAAGCAACAACAAAGGTTAAAAATAAACGAGGAGTTGGTATTTAATGAAATTCTGAGGTACGATATCCAAAATATTAAAGTATACCGCGTTTTTATCAATCAAAATGGGGAGATTTTGCTTTACTTCAATCAGGGCAGGATAGGTATTCTACACCCGGATGGGGCATCAAAATTGGAATTTGAACTTCCCACTCCAGAGGGGTATGATAAATCGTTGGGAAATATTCCATTGGGTTATGACCATAGCAATAAGTTCTTTTATGCCAGCAATGTCCTACTGTTTGAAAACGGGGAAACGGTTATCCTTGAGATACCCCAACCCACGAAGAAAAGAAAGCGAAAACCACAACTGGAATTACGCGATTTAAAAATAATAGATGGACAAATATACCTTGCTCAACAAAATAATCTGTTGATCTATTCACTAGCTGGAGCGTTACTAGAGACAAGGCAAATTGATGATCGGATCGACTGCATAATCGCGGAGAAAAAATGGATGATTTCAGGAACTCGAATTTATGACTTCGATTGTAAGTTGCTTTATGAGTTCAAAGTAGGGAAAGGCAACAGGAACTACACCATTTCAAACGCTATTGATACCATTACATACTATGGATATTCAACAAAGTCTCAATATTTTGAATTCGAAGGGAAGTCTAAAACCTTGTGGGCTCATCCCACCTTTAAAAAAGGTTACAAAGAATTATTGTATTCAGACACGCATCACAACTTTGGTCTCATGAAAGTAGTGTGCTCACCTGATGATACCTTAATTATTGGAGGAGGCTATCATGGAAAATATGTAGCGTGGCATCGCCCATCGTTAAAACGCACGGAATTGATTCCTAGTGATGAAACCATAGAAAAATTAAAGCCTGTTAATCAATCTAAAATGGAAGGGGATAAAATAGTCCAACTACAAATAAAGCCCGAAGTTCTGGAAATTGAAGGAGAAAGATACTTGAAGAATAGGGGAAATCACGTCAGTAAAATCGCTTTCGTATATAGTGGTGAGTACTTTGTAATACACATAGCTTCTTCTAATCTTTTGACAATTTGGGATAAAAACCTTCAAAACATTTCTTGTGAAATGTTTAACGGATCAATTGATTTCTCCAACGACAGCTACCTAGTGGAATGGGACAACACGGAATTGGTGATTTATAAAAATGCAGACATTGGTAAAGACCGGGGCGTCAATTGAATCAAAGTGGATCAATGGTGTCTGACAAAACCGCGGTAAATCGTGAAGAGGAATAAAAGGTAGGCCAATAAGGGAAATTTATTAAATTGAATAAATTGAGGAAAAAGTCTACGTCATGCACGTTGTGGTAATTTCAGATTCGCTGGCGGTCATTAAAACAAACCCATGAGCGACATACCCGTAAGGAAACTTTATTCTGCATTTGATGCTCCAAAAAGCTTCAACATAATCGATATTTAGATCCGGCGGTGGAAAGCATATGGTGGATTTTTAACTTTTTGAGTTGGTGCCGCGCGCTGTTTTTGTGCTGCGTCCCGGGCAAGTCCACTCCTTGGTGATCACGTCCCGCACTGATCGAGAACGACCGTACATTACTGATTGGGATGCTTTATAGTGTAAATTCAAGTATCTTGCTCGAAACAAAAAATAAGTAAAAATGGAAGAAAAGTGGTTGCAAAAATGGAATGACCGATACAAAGAACCCGCGTTTGCCTACGGGAAGGAACCCAACGAATTTTTAAGAGAACAGATCGGCCAACATCCAGTCGGGACCATTCTCTTTGGCGCGGAGGGAGAAGGACGAAATGCGGTCTACGCGGCAAAAATCGGCTGGCGGGTGAGTGCTTTTGACATTAGCCAGGAAGGTCAAAATAAGGCCTTGAGACTGGCCGAAGCAAACCAGGTGTCTATCGATTACCAAGTCGGACAATTGCCAGATTTGGACTTTGGAGACGAACATTTTGATGCGATTGCCTTGATCTACGCCCATTTCCCGCCCAGCATAAAATCTGAATACCACCAAATACTGGACAAGAAGTTGAAAAAGGGAGGAATCGTAATCTTTGAGGCGTTTGGGAAAAACCACCTCAAATATCGAAACGAAAACCCCAAAGTGGGGGGACCGCCTAACCTGGATTCGTTGTTTTCAACGGACGAGCTGCGATCGGATTTCGAACACTACGACGTACTTCAGTTGGAAGAAAAGGAAGTCGAACTGAAGGAAGGACTTTACCACAACGGGAAAGGCTCCGTAACGCGGTTCGTAGGACGGAAAAAATAATCACTGCCGTGGGCAAGGTGTCTGAGTAATAACGATTAGAGGGAAAAGATAAAACCCATACAACACCAGTAAATTGATGAGTAAACCCCGCGACTTAGCCTACACAAGACCATTTGTACCCATTTGAAATGAGCATTTACACTTGTCTTATCATTTTATCCCTTGCCCTTGGTTGGCCGTCGTGTCATTCCAAAAAGTACGAAACTGCCACTGGGGATACCACCAAAACCGCTGTAACCGATTTACGGGTCGATCATTTAAACATTTGGGTGAACAACCCGGGAGTAGCGGAGCAGCAACTCACCGCCCTGGGATTTACCGCCGGTCCCGATTCATTACCGGTCATCCACGCTGGGCAAGGAACGGCAGGAAGGTATTTCTATTTTTTGAATGGCTATCTCGAACTTATTTTTGTCTATGACGAAGTAGAGCTAAAACAAAACAATGCTCTGAATGCGGCGTTGGATTTTACCGCAAGGGCCAACTTCGACAAAAATGGCGCCGCTCCTTTTGGTATTGCTTTGAAAGTGAAAGATTATGAGGTGGCAAAAATTCCATTTCCAAAGGTCAAATACCATCAAAAATGGATGGATGAAAATGCCAATATTTACGCCGCCAAAAATTCAAAGACCCACCTTGCGGAGCCCTCTATATTTGTGGTTTACCCCGCAATGGAATCCGGGACCTTTGAATCCGTGGCCCAATTGGATAGCTTGCCAACCGAAGACCCGAGTTGGAAATCATTTTTCAAACATCCAAACGGAGCGCAAAGAATCACAGATATTATTATCTTTTCCAATGGTTTAGGGCCAAATACCGAAACAATTAAGGCGGTAAATGAAATTGAAAACCTAAGGGTAAAAAATGGCTCAACACACCTAATGGAACTTTATTTTGATAATAATATTCAGGGAAAGTCCCACGATTTAAGACCTGAATTACCCTTGATTGTATACTTATGACAAGACAAAAAAGTACCACTAATATACTGTTACTCCTCATCTGCCTACTTGGCAGTGCTTGCGGGAATTATTCCGAGACAAAAGAAACGAATTCAGCGGAGAATATTGCTGAGAGATTCCAAACCATTTTGGAGGCCATGTATGAGGCCCATCCAGAATCCATTGGCATTGTGGCTCACGTAGAATCCCCCCCCAATGGTATTTCTTGGAGCGGAAGTGCGGGATATTCCAGTAAAGCTGGCGCAAAACTCTTACCCGACGAACCCGTATTGATTGCCAGTAGCATTAAGACCTACATTGCGGCAGCGATTTTAAGGCTACAGGAACAAGGAAAATTGTCAATCCAGGATAGCATCAGTAAGTATCTGACTCAAAAGACCAGCAACTTATTCAAAACCGATGGCTACGATTTTGATGCTATTTCGATAGGGCATTTGCTTTCTCATACCAGCGGAATTCAAGATTATACCAATGAAGCGTACATTGATTTTATCGACAAAAACAAAAAGTACCGCTGGACCCGGGACGAACAATTAGAACGCACCGTGGCAGTTGGCGATCCTTTGGGTAAGCCACAGGATCTGTTTAGTTATGCCGATGCCAACTACTTGCTGTGTACAGAAATTATTGAGCAAGTCACGCAGCAGCCTTTTTATGAAGCCCTGCGAGCCCTGCTCAAATACGAGCAACTGGGTTTTAATAATACTTGGTTTCCAACATTGGAAACCAAACCAGATAGTACCAAAGAACTGGCCCATCAATATTGGAGTGAAAAGGGGTGGGATTCTTATGACATAGATCCATCCTTTGACCTCTATGGCGGTGGGGGCATTGCTACAACGGCAAAGGAACTGGCTCAATTCTCACACCATTTATTCACTCACCAGATCATTGAAGATCAACATATCTTAAGTTTGCTATCCACAGCAGTAAAGACCCGCGATGGCAAAAATAATGGCTACGGTCTGGGGCTTTCCATCGGGAAAACCAAGGGGTTTGTTCGGTATGGGCACGGTGGTTTTTGGGGCTCCCAGGTTTTATACTTTCCTAAGTTGAATACATCAATTTCCGTTTTTGTGTTGGAAAAAGGGGTGAAAAACCAAGTGATAAAAAATACCATCGACAAGTTAGTGAGCGAATGGTCCGCGCAGCTGTATTTAGAGGAAACGGTGATGGCCGAAGGCTATCGGCTCTACAAAGCAAAAAATACCCAATCCACCCTGGTATTGTATCCGGGGGGTGGAACGACCGCTAAAGAAATAAAGGAAGAGTTTGACATCGTCAACCTTGCAAATGCCAATGGGATCTCTGTGGTCCTGATGAATTTCAACCGTCACCTGTGGATTGATGAAGCCACCACAAAAAGGCTGGCGGTTGAATTGGAAGGTTTGTACGAGGCACACGGGCTGAATCCCGAGGACACGTACATGGGGGGCATGTCCATCGGTGGAAATGTGGCTTTGACGCTTTCCGACTACCTGTACGAAAGCCAGCGTAGGATTCAACCAAAAGGGGTTTTTATCGTTGATTCGCCCATCGATTTGTTTGCCCTTTACCAGAGTTCCCAAAAAGACCTTTCTAATCCCAACTTGGACGAAGCGAGGCTGGCGGAACCCCAATGGATCGTCAACTATTTTGAAGAGGCATTCGGTAAAGATTCCTTGTTAGCGAACATCTCCAAGGTGTCGCCCTTTACCCAAGAGCGCAAAACGAACAGCATTCTAAATTTAAAACAGTCCAAGCTCCGGTTTTATACCGAACCCGACAGTTTATGGTATCAAGAGAACCGACAGACCGATTTTGAAAGTACCAATGCCTCCGCCATTCAGCAGGTGGCCCAGGATTTAAAAAGTGACGACTGGGATAAATTCGAACTGATAGAGACCACGAATAAAGGGTATCGCGCTAATGGGGAGCGGAATCCTCACAGCTGGTCTATTGTTGATGGAAATGAGCTGATCGAATGGATAAAAGAATAAAAGCGAGGGGGTAATCCGCCACCAACAAAGTATAAAGTGTTCCTAGTGGCTATGCGCTGTTGTATCATTTCACCAGGCGGTCTTGCGTGGCTACCCAAAATGATCCTAGAAGCCATCTCAAAATGTTTTTGTTGGCGAGGGAGTGGTCATTTGCGTTCCGACGAGGCGCCAAAACGGAGCATAGCCGTAGCTACGCGACGCTTTTGGCAACGAAG
>ERZ1740065.555-NODE-555-length-20382-cov-10.696856_pt1 | contig 20382 bp, 20 predicted proteins | sample MGYA00581738_ERZ1740065 | MGnify/ENA primary metagenome ERZ1740065 (study PRJEB43018, sample SAMN04849749) | marine metagenome | isolation source: floating plastic debris | place: Pacific Ocean | collected 2008-09-01 | study: EMG produced TPA metagenomics...
CGCGAATGCTGGGCTCAACGTTGAGACGATTGTTGAGCGCTTGCTGCACGGTTGGCGTCAAGGCCGCTCGATAGCGCTGCAGACTCGTGGGTACCTGGCCCGTTTGAGCAAAGGTGTCTAAATCGCTGATGTGAATCGTGGCCTGAGTTGGGCCAAACTTAACGACGATTTCGCTAACCGCACTGCTGGGCAGCGCACTGAGGGCGATCGCGCCGCCACTCAGGACACCTGCTGTCAGGTACTGAAGCCCGTGATGAATGAGTTTTTTGAACAAAAATCGTGAGCGCTGGCGCATCGAAACAATGGCACCCAATGGATAAACAAACGCCAATTTGTGGGCAGAGCGTTGATCTAATCTAAGGGACAAGCCCAGGCTTTGAGAGGGGGCAAAGTGTCAAATTTTGTTGCCAAAATTAAACCGTCCCCTGCGGATTCAAGCGCTGGCCAGCCACTCTCAGGACTCTGGATTGACTTTTGGCGGCAGTCTACAATGCCCTTGGTCATGACGAGCGTAGCCATTGACACGGATCTTAATTGGCATCATTGGCCCCGGCGAAACGGCGACCGCTGCCGAAACTGCCATGGCCTCTGCGGTAGGCGCGGCGATCGCCCAACAGGGCTGGGGGCTTGTGACTGGCGGGCGCGAGGTGGGGGTGATGGCGGCGGCTAGTCAGGGGGCCCATGCAGCCCAGGGCTGGGTCGTCGGGATTTTGCCCGGTGAAACCACTCAGCAGATGTCATCAGCTGTTGACATTCCCATTCTGACGGGCATGGGCAACGGTCGGAATGTCATCGTGGTGTTATCCAGTCGTGTGGTCATTGCCTGCGGTTTGGGCGCTGGCACCCTATCGGAAATTGCCCTGGCGCTCAAGCTCAATCGGCCCTTGATTTTGATGTTGGGGGCGACTGAGTGGCAGACCACCTTACGGGCGTTGACCGCCAGCCCAGTACTCACCGCCGACACGGTCGAAACGGCGATCTCCCAAGTGCGATCTCAGCTCGCAGCCGGGTAACGGGTCAAATGCAAAGATTTACCGACGTTATTAGTTTGTCGTGATGAAGGAGAAGGCCATCAAACGAAGGGTTGACCAGTCTTTTCTGCTAATAGACTGCTTTTGAGGTGGGCTAACTTCCTCAAGAGCAACTCAGCAGCTTTGTCAGCTTCCCTTTATTCTAAAAAAAGTGTTCGCTAGTGATTGCATGCCCATTTATTAAAACGTGACATGGCCGAAACTCCTGACCCAAGGGACAACTTTCTGACCCCTCGTAGCTCCTATTGGGGAAAGCCAACCCTGCCCAACCTCACGTTCAATGCGAACTTGCAAGAATTTGCGCAGCGCATCTCTTACATTTGCAACTTGGAAACGGGAGGCAAAATCAGCTCTGAGGAGGCCTATACAGAAATCAAACAGCTCTGGAAGCAGCTCAAACAGTCTAAGAAAAACTTGTTGGATACGCTCCCGCCAGAGCTAGGGCCAGAAGACCTGCCAGGGGATGATTAACCGACCGATCAGTGACGCTTAAGGGCTGGGCTGAGCCGCTTGACGGCGTTGCATCTGGTCGTAAACGTAGCGGCCAATCTCCGGGAAAATTTCGCTGTCGGCGGAGTAAACGGCATCATTGGCAAACACCACTAAGATGAAACGAGTATGGCCGTCGGGCGTCTCAATAATTGCCGCTTCTTGACGACCGTCATCAAAGGTAAATCCCAGTTTGGTATAGAGCTGGGTGTCTGGGGGCAGATATTCGCCCAAAAACCCTTCGATGGCATTGTCAGGCTCAGCTTGCCAAACAGCGGGATCGGTACTGTGCTGCAAATGCGCTTTGATGCGATCGCTGTAGGCAGGCGAAATCGCTTGGCCAACCTCAATCTCATACAGCAGTCGAGCGGTATCCCGAGTGGTGAGATAGTTGCGCTCAGTGAGCTGTGGGGCATCTGTCGAGGCCTCGCCCGTCGCCAACTGTAGATCTCGTCCGGTGCGCTCATCGAGCGCCAGATCGGGAATCGGAAACGTCTTATGAGCGAGATTGATATCGCCATAGTTGGCCAATGCGAAATACTCGTTGACGGTGTTCCTGGCGTTGATCCAATCGGTCAGGCGGGCCTCGTCTAAACTCTCCCCTGATGTGGTTTGAGTGAGCACGTCTAACACCCGACTAGAGGCCCCGTTGTTGGAGTAATGGGCCATCAAGCCCTCATCGTCGGCAATGAGATCCACATCTGGCTGCAGGGCACCCGCATCGTAGTGACCATATAACGCAACCAGCCAAAACAGTTTGACGACACTGGCCGGATATCGGCGCTGCTGATCTTGATAGTGGCCATAGTCGCAACAGCGATCGGTCAAATCGACCAAACTTATGGAAACCGCTGTGGTTGGATGGTTCCGCTGTTTTACCAGATCGAGAATGCCCGCAATAATCTCGTCCAGACTCGGCGACTGGCCCGGCAGCGGGTTGCTGCTAAACGGGGGCTGCACTGTCGCGGTGTAACGGAGCTGATCGTAATCACGGGCGATCGCAAAAAAGTCGAGGCTCTGTTCTGCCGCTGTCGCTGACTGCAGGGGCAGAGGCGTGAGCGGCTTTGCTGAGGGGGACGCTTCGCAGGCGCTCTGTTCGCCCGCGTTCGCCCTCAAGGCTGTTGCCACAAATTGCTGTTGACCCATGCAGGGCGGACGGCGAACGCTGCGGTCTGAGGCTTCCATCACCAGATGAGCACTCATGCCCAACACAAATGCAGTCCCGGCCATTCCACCCAAAACCAGTGATAACGGGTGCCGAAAATTCTTAGCCTGCTTAAGATATACCCGTTGTCTCATACCGCTGTAATAACGTCTTATTCGGGTTCTAGATTACTAACGCTCTATCCCGGTTTTTAATTTCAGACTTTATTGATGCCAACTAGACACATTTAGGTGCTGGGGAAATCGGCTGCTCGCTCTATTGCAAACTGCCGCGATTATAGGGGCAACTCAGGCAATGTGAACGAAATTTAGAGTTTTTCTGGAGGATTTCGCCACCCCTTTTAAAGGCTTGTACTCTGAGGGCATTCTCACTCCAAGGTTAACCACGAGAGTGACTGCCACCCTGGCCCTCTAAGTCAGACCGAATGATTGCTTTACGAGTGCTTTGAGGATCACCCTGTGGCCAGCGAACATCAATTTGTTCTCGATCTAACTGTTGCTCTTGGGGCCTCTGCGATCAGTGGGGCTGTCGCCCATCGGTTGCGGCAGCCTGCCCTGCTAGGCTACTTGGCTGCAGGTTTACTGATTGGCCCGTCAGGATTTGGGTTGCTCAATGATGTGCAGCAAATTGAAGAGTTGGCCGAAATCGGCGTCGCCTTTTTGCTATTTGCCCTCGGCGTCGAGTTTTCGTTAGCCAAGCTCAAGCGGGTGCAAAAGATTGCCGTACAGGGCAGCCTCCTGCAAATGGGCGCGACGGCAGTCTTAGCTTTGGTGATTGCGGTGGCGGCTGGCTGGGCGACCTCGATACTGCAGGGTGTCTTTCTCGGCTTTGTGTTGGCGCTGTCTTCCACCGCGGTGGTGCTCAAGCTCCTGACCGATCGCGGTGAAACGGCGGCGGTGCATGGTCAGCTCATGTTGGCGATTCTGATTGCCCAGGATCTCGCCCTCGGCCTGATGCTGGCCTTCTTACCTGCCCTCGATCAGCCGGAAGCTTTTTGGGTGGTGTTGGCGGCGGCCGTGCTGAAATTCGGGCTCTTTTTAGCAGGGGCGATCACCGTTGGGCGGTGGGGGGTGCCCCAACTTATGCGCACCATTGCCGCGACCGAGAGCCAAGAGTTGTTTTTGCTCACGATTATTGCGCTCTGTTTGGGCATTGCCTGGGTCACTTCGCGGCTCGGCCTATCGATTGAGATGGGGGCCTTTGTGGCGGGCCTGATGGTATCCGAAGTGGACTATTCAGAACAGGCGCTGGGGCGGGTGCTGCCACTGCGTGACACCTTTGCCTGTCTATTTTTCGCTTCAGTGGGGATGCTGATTGATCCCCAAGTGCTGATTGGCAACGGGGTGATCATTTTAGGCTTGGTGACCCTGGTTATGATTGGCAAAGCCCTGATCATTTTGCCCATTATTTTGCGCTTCGGTTATTCCTTTAAGACAGCGCTGCTGGTCAGTGTCGGGCTGAATCAAATTGGCGAATTTTCGTTTGTGCTCTCACTACAAGGGTTCGATCTGGGCTTGATTAGTGAACAGCAATATCTGTTGCTGTTGGGCACGACGGCGATCACGCTGATGTTAACCCCGGCCTGGCTCAACAGTGCCCCGATACTCACCCGCTGGCTACGACGGTTGCCCTACCTCCGCAAATGGCTGGATCGCTTGTCTGAACCACAGTTGCTGTCAGTTCCCGATAATCTGTCTGACCATGTGATTGTGGCGGGGTATGGTCGAGTGGGGCGGGTCTTGGTCAACATTCTGCTCAATCAGGGGTATCGGGTGCTGGTGATCGAAAACAGTGAGGCAGCGATTCAAGGCCTGCGACACCGACAAATTCCCTTTATCTATGGCGATGCGGATGCTGAGCAAGTATTGGAAAAGACTCATCTAACCACCGCCAAAGCCTTGGCGATCGCCCTGCCCGATCCCATCAGCACTCGGCTGCTGCTGCAGCGCGCCTTGATCCACTCTCCCCAGATCGATATTATTGCCCGCTCGCATACGGATAAAGAAATCGACCTGCTGACTCAATTGGGTGCCCGGGAGGTGGTGCAACCAGAGTTTGAAGCTGCGATGGAACTCGGTGCCCACCTACTGCGGACCTTGGGAGAAGACTCGGGAGAGATTCAGGCGGTGCTGGAAACCATTCGCCGCGATCGCTATCAGAGTGTTCGGGGCTAGCTCGTTTCCAAAGCTTGCAAGATTAGCCTGACTAACGACTGTAGGGTCGTTGCATCCGCGCCAGCCTTGGCCATGACTCGCAACCCTTGCAAGCTACTGGTGAAGTATTGCGCCAACGCCCAAATGTCTTTATCCGAGCTAATCTCACCTTGCGCTTGCGCTCTCATCAACGCTCGGTAAAACGCCTCTTCTACTCGCAACATGCTTTGCTTCAGCAGACTCGCGACTTCAGCATCCTGCCCCGCTAGCTCAACCACGGTGTTGGTCATCAAGCATCCTCGCTGTTGGCGATCAGCGCTCGCCCGGGTGGCCAAATCGAGAAAGTGCTGCTCAATCTCGGCCCGGGCGGCACAGGGTGCTTGTAAATGGGCGATTGCTGCTGTGACTACGGTGTCGTGATAGTGGGCGATCGCCTGCAAAAACAGATGTCGCTTGTCGATAAAGGTGTCGTACAGGCTGCCCCGGTTAATGCCCATTGCAGTCACCAAGTCATGCACCGATGTGGCCGTATAGCCCTTCTGCCAAAAAACTTCCATCGCCTTGGATAGAGCTATTTCGGGGTCAAATGCTTTAGTGCGAGCCATGATTCTGTGCCTCCCCCATCACTGTAGTTCATGGGTTGAACGATCATTCCAAATACGGGTTTACGAAATGTCCTAGCCCCGCGATGAAGTTGCCATTGGAGGGCAATCATCAGCATGTTGTTCTCTTTGCTGGATTGACGAAGACCGCACAAACGATTGATGAAGTGTCCTGATTCATTTGTTACGTCTTCGCCAGATGGGATAGAACATGCGTAGAAGTGTTGTCCTGCAGAGTCCACCGCTCAATCATCGATGTTGAATCCCAATAAACTTTTATGCAATGCCTTCGTCGAAGAACTGCGCGTTAACTATGCCCAGACCTACGGCGGTCTGAAGCAAAACTATGCCGACATCATTGCCTGGGTGGGCAACATGGGCGGTGAAACCATCGCCAACAGCAACGCGCTCTACCACGACGTCGAACATATGGTGTTTGTGACGCTGGTGGGCCAGCAGATTTTACGGGGCAAGCATATTCGTGAAGGGCGCGTGTCCTGTGAAGACTGGCTGCATTTCACGATTTCGTTGGTCTGCCATGACATTGGCTATGTCAAAGGCGTTTGCCGCCAAGATGTGATGTCACTGCGCATTTATGCCACTGGCCAACAGGACGATACCGTGCAATTTCCTGAGGGACATACTGACGCGAGTCTGACGCCATACCATGTTGATCGCGGCAAGTTGTTTGTGCAAGAGCGATTTGGGGGCCACAGCCTAATCAATGCCGAAATCATCAAGCGCAACATTGAGCTGACTCGTTTTCCTGTGCCGCTCGATACCGATCATCAAGATACGGGCAACTTTCCGGGGCTGGTCAGGGCGGCTGATCTAATCGGGCAGCTTTCCGACCCCCGCTATCTCCACAAAATCCCGGCTTTGTTCTACGAGTTTGAAGAAACTGGGGTTAATGAACAGCTGGGCTACCGCAACCCTGAAGACCTCCGCCTTAAATACCCCCATTTCTACTGGCAGACGGTGTATCCCTACATCAAAGATGCGATCGCCTATCTCAAGCTCACCCAAGAAGGTAAACAAATTCTTTCAAGTCTGTATGGGCATGTCTTTGAGATTGAACATGAATCTCATCCCGAACCATTTCCGGCAGAGTAGGCCTGAGTTTTACGAGCAGTCTACGATTGGCAAACACAGCCCGGGACTGGTGAAAGAGATGTAAATTCTACAATCATTAAAAGATAATTAAGTCTTGCAAAAATGTGATGACTTTGACAAGAAATCAGCTCAAGCTCAGAGTTTTATGACAAGTTTGTTTGCTGATGCTGACAGGCGATAGCCGGTGTCTATCAACGGGAAGAGTAGACATGCCAGGTTTCTTTGTCACAAGAGTAAACTTAAGCTTTTATTAATTCAATTGGTATTAAATCTTACACTTTCTCGTTGTGAGATTTTGGAGATGGCTTGAAAAGGTCCTGAAACCATCTGGGATCAAGCTTTAATGTATCTTTTGAAATATTTTTCGCTTTTTTGTTGCCGTTTGAATGTTGTTTGGAATAACATTTTCATATATCAACAGTTGTTTTAAACTATTGATTCTGCTGCGATCCCCGCAACAGTGTGGCGCATAAGTTTATTTGTCGTCACACCGCAACGGAATTCAGCAGAACTTATTACAAACCCCTATTTCTCGCCAGCACACAATCCATGAATTACGCTTCTCACATCGTCAACTGCCCTAACTGCGGCGGTCATGCTTCTCGCCATTTTTTGAACAAAGAGGCTTTAATTCGTACCCAGTGCCCCCACTGTGATTATTTAATGATTACCTGCAGCGATACGGGTAATGTCGTTGAAGCCTATGCTCCTGGCTTGGTAGCGGCCGCCTGCCGCTAAACACAAGTCCTACTCTGGCCACAACTCATACCAAAAAGGGAGGCGACTTTAAAGTCGCCTCCCTTTTTGGTGTGGTGGATTCTGACATTGCTCAATCTGCGTGCCTCAAGAGGGCATGCTTATTCTTGATGATGCGGACTCCCATGCCCGCTTGCCAAGGTGGGGGAGCCCAGAAGAAGGGATACAGATTGTCATTTCGTTTTTGGGCGTTGATATGAAACCTTTCCTTAGGCAAAGAGGACTAGATTTTGCGTTGGCTAGCAGGGCTGCCAGACCTGATTCCGGTTAAAGTTGACTCACCTCAAAGCCTGACTCGTTTGGGGCAATCAACGCTGGTTGTGATCGCTCCCGGTGTGATTTCCACCGCAAAGAATGTCAGCAGAGCCTCTTCTATAGGGCTGTTGGGAGCTTGTGGTATGGGAAGCGAGCTGGGTTTGGAGCGGGTCGCGTTAGCGGTGAGTAAAACCGTGGATCAGGCCTAAGAATAGGGATAACAGCGCCAAATAAGTGGCCATGGCTACCAGCGCGTTCACATCAAAAATATGAACACTGCCGTTAAAGATGGGGCTCACGAACAACCTTGAAAAAGGATTGACAAACGTCTGGGATAGGCCATAAATAACATCGGCAAAGGTGTTATTGGGGTTTGCAGATATCCTGGATATTGCCATGGCCCTGAAGATAGGGGTTAAGGACTTGTTTCGGTTGTACCGGAGTCAGGGGTGAGGCGATCTTTGACTCCTGTGATACCGCTCTCCGGTCATCCCAAACAGCGATTTTCTCTCAGCGCAGAGCCTTCCCCTTACTCTGGGATACGATGTTAAACTGCGGCAGGCTGTCCGCTTGGTGCCTCTGATGTTTGCCAATAGCGCACCATGGCATGGGCGAGAGTCGTGACGCCGATGGCGATCGCGGCCTCATTCACAGCAAACTTCGGATGATGGAGGGGATAGTTCGTCGCATTAGCGGCACCAATGCCCAAGCGAAACATGCTGCCGGGCGCGTAGTCCAGATACACCGAAAAGTCTTCGGCCCCAAGGGAAGACTCATCAATTAGCTGCACATGGTCATCGCCGCAAACCTCTCTGGCACAGCGTTCTACCAACTGCGTCAGAGATGAATCGTTCAATACTGCCGGCACACCAGGACGATAGCTAATTTCATATTTTGCCCCAAAGGGTTCGCACATGCCCGCCACGATTGCCTCAATCCACTGGGGCAGTTCGCGGCGTGTGTCAGGATGCAGCGATCGCACCGTGCCGGTCAGCCGCACATGATCGGCAATCACGTTGGGGGCGCGGCCACCTTGAATTTGACCGATGGTCAGTACGACAGGCCGCAGCGGATTGTGAGTGCGGCTAATCGCTTGCTGCAGCGTCGTGACGACTTGCGCTGCAATCCAAATGGCATCGATCGCCTCATGGGGACGCGCTCCGTGACCGGATTCTCCAACAATATTGATTTCCAGATCATCCGCTGCCGCCGTCAGCGCTCCGTAGCGAATGCCAATGTCACCGCCCATCACCGAGGGATAAACATGCACTCCCAAAATGGCGGCGACCCCAGCCATCACGTCATCGGCGACCATCCACCGGGCTCCTTGAGCCGTTTCTTCCGCAGGTTGAAAGATGAATCGGAGTGGACCGGGCAACGGCTCGCCCAGCTCCGCCAACACCATAGCGACCCCCAAACCCACCGTCGTATGAACATCGTGGCCGCAGGCATGCATGACGCCAGGCTTTTGAGATACAAAATCCAGAGGTGTTTTCTCCAAAATGGGTAAGGCATCCATATCGGTGCGAAGGGCCAAATAGTCGGCTCGCTGCCCATTCCCTGGCAGATCGGCAACGACGCCGGTTTTGCCAACCAGTTCTTGGGTTTTAAGCCCACAAGAGGAAAGAACGCCAGCAATATAGGCCGCGGTTTGATATTCCTGGCCGCTGAGTTCAGGATGACTGTGCAGATGACGGCGGATTTCGATCAGGCGAGGGGTGAGGCGGTCAGCGATCGCGCGGATTCGGTCGAGCATTAAAGATCAAGATTGGGTAAGCGTCTTTCTATATTAGGGCGCGTCATTCATTAGGCACAGCCACCTTTGAGACAGGTATTCTCGCACTCACTCCATGAACTCAGCGAGGCGCTGAACTCTTTGTTTTCGAGCGATTTGACCCGTAGGTTGATGACAGCCTGGAGAAAGTTGTTACGTTAGCGTGCTTCAAGGTCTGTATCATCAGTCGGTTCGAGGGGGGCCAGACTGGGCCAATATTGCCTGCTCCAATTGCCTGAGGTGACTGCAACACCACCTAAGGCTTGAATCCGATGTCGTGCCATCCAATAAACCCAGGCTTGCCCCAACGGTTGCTGCGTTGGAGAAAGCACCGGCCATTGCTGTCTGACATAGAGATTTTCGGCTGCTGAACGGCTCGGGTCATAGTCTTCAAACTCATCCATAGCAGTGATATCCCAATCATTATGTAGCTTTAGCAAGAACCCTTGAATCCAGCGATCGCCTACCGTCAGAGCCGGATAGCCCTGGGGCAGATGAAACAGATCACCTCGCACTAGCGCGGGCTGGGCTAACACCACATGTGGCTGACAATAGCGCCGGTATGCCGCTTCGCCTGGTTTGAGCGTGCCATACACAAAAACAGTTACCATCGATTGCGCTCGGCAGACCGCTATCGGTCGAGCTTAAAGTTCCAGTTTTGAGTCTAAGCGCTTTGTGTCAAGAGCTCTGACGACTATTGACAGTGAATACCAAAAACTGCTGTGACTCTTTGAGAAAAAATCGTGCAAACTATTAAGTGAATTCAGCCCTTTCATGGCCCAAAAATCCTTTCTAAATCACCAATAGAACTTCGACGAACCTAAACAATATGGGATATCGCCACTAACTTTGCGGCGAGGGGGACTAAGAGCCCAGAAACTTTTTGTTGAAACTAAATCTCAATAAGCTACAATGGAGTCAACATGGAGCGTTATACCAATGGGTGTTCCTGTTCTCCTCTCAACAAAGGTCTAGGTGCTTCTTCGGAGGCACCTATTTTTTCGCATACTGCCTGGGCTAATCACACGGATCTTGGCCGGTCTCCCCTCGGGTAAGTGCGCATTTCTGGAAAAATCGGGGAATAGTGAATGTGTGGTTTTGGTAAGGATCACTCAGGTCTCGTGAAGGCCTGGAGCTAATACAGACTAATTTTCCGTGATTATACGGAAATGAGTTGTCTTGAATAATCTTTGGGTGGTGTTGACTGCCTGATCGTATCTTTGCCTAATCCCCAGCCCCATTTGTCAGCCTTTGTGCAACGGCATGAAAACGCCCCAAGTCCCCTTGTTTGATTGCTCCAGACTGCTTGATTTTGACGGTGTGACCCATGATGGCTGGGCATTCCGAAGTCTTTAGGTGGCGGCAGGAGCACTCTATTCCCAAGCAGATGATTCTCTGGGATAGATCGTCTATTCATGTCCCTGATGGATCTGGAACTCAACTTTTTTGACTGTAAAACTGCTCTCTCTCCGTAGGCAAGTGACTGATACTTTACCCGCCACACCCACTTCTCTTGACGCGATCGCTGACCCGGTTTTTATCACCGATGCCAAAAATGATTGGGTCTATGTCAACGCGGCCTGCTGCGATTTACTGGGCTATCCCCAGGGGATTCTGTTAGGTCAACAAAAGCCTGATCTGCTGACCAGTTCGGGGTTAGATATTCTTCGGGGTCTGCAGCAGCGAGCTTTAGCGACCCATGCCGTGCAAGAGCGGGAGATTGCGCTGCGCAACGGACAAGATGAAGTGCGAATTTTGGCCGTCAAGATTAGTTTGTGGACTGACCAAAACCAGTCGCCTTTCTTAACCCACGTTCTGCGAGACATCACTCAGCGTGTTGAGACCGAGCAGCGGCTACAGCAAGAGTCCCGGCGAGAACGTTTGTTGGGTGCGATCGCCAAACACCTATTGCATTCTATGCGCCCGGCCAATCTGCTAGAGCGCAGCATGGAAGAATTGCGGCGATTTTTAGAGGCCGATCGGGTGTTGTTTTATAGCCTGCGTCCTGACCAATTAGGCGTTGTGGCCGAAGCCGTGGTTCCCGATCAAAGCTCGCTAAAAGAGTTGTTACTTGATGAGACTTGCTTTGACCCCACCGACCTGAGCCAATATCAGCAAGGCCGGTTCAATGCGGTAGAGGACGTTGAGAACTCTGATTTACCCGAAGAACAGCGGGTTTATCTCAATGCCGTCAACGTCCAGTCGCAAATCACCATTCCCGCTGTTCAGGGCGACACGCTATTGGGGCTGATTTGTGTGCATGACTGCCGTCATCCGCGTCCGTGGATGCAATGGGAAATCGAGTCACTACAGGATGTGGCGACTCAGGTGGGGCGGGCGATCGCCCAAGCAGATCTCTATGCTCAAGTCCGCCAGCTCAATGCGGAGCTAGAAACCCAGGTTGAGCAGCGCACTCGGCAGCTGCAACAGGCGTTAGATTTTGAGGCCACTCTGAAACGCATCGCTGACCGCGTTCGCGACAGCTTAGACGAGTCGCAAATTTTGCAAACGGCGGTCGAAGAGTTGACTGGGGTGCTAGGGGCCAAGGGCTCAAATACCGCGCTCTATGATTTAGAGCAGGGTACCTCAACGATTTACTACGAATACAACGAATCGCTACCCCCTTATCAAGGGCGAGTGGCCCAGATGGAGGCCTTTCCCGAAGTCTATCATCAGCTGTTAAACGGCCAATATTTTCAGTTTTGCTCAAAGGAGCCCAATCCGGTGAGGGGGCATGTGGCGATGTTTGCCTGCCCGATTCGTGACGATCGCGGCGTGTTGGGTGATCTTTGGCTGATTAATGAAAAAGACTATGGCTTTGCCGAACAGGAAATTCGATTGGTGCAACAGGTCGCTAATCAATGTGCGATCGCCATTCGGCAAGCCCGGTTGTATCAAGCGGCGCAAGCCCAAGTCAAAGAGTTAGAGCGGCTCAACCAGCTCAAAGATGACTTTTTGAGCACGGTTTCCCACGAGCTGCGCACTCCAGTGACTAGCATGCGAGTCGCGCTGCAGTTGCTAGGGGTCACCCTCAATCAAGAACTGGGACTCAACGAAGAGCTGCAAAAACCGAAGACTAGCCAAAACCGGGTGGCTCGCTACTACGTGGTGTTGAAAGAAGAGTGTGAGCGAGAAATCAGTCTCATCAACGATCTCTTAGATTTGCAGCGTCTGGATGGTGGCAACCACCCCATCACGCCGCAGCGGATCAATCTGCAAAGCTGGCTCACCGGCATCGCCAATGGCTTCTATGAACGCGCCCAAAGCCGTGAGCAAGCGCTTTCAATCTTGCTGCCTGAGGACTTACCCCACATCATCAGTGACCAGGCTAGTTTGGAGCGAGTCTTTGCCGAACTGCTGAACAACGCCTGCAAATACACTCCCCCTGGCGAAACGATTTCAGTTTCGGCGATTGCTCAAGTCGATGATCAATTGCTGGTCACCATCGCCAACTCCGGGGTCGAAATTCCGGAGGCGGAACTGCCGCGCATTTTCGACAAGTTTTATCGAGTTCCCAGCTCTGACCCTTGGAAGCAAGGAGGGACGGGCCTGGGCTTAGCCTTGGTGCAAAAGTTGCTTTGGCACATCGGCGGCCAAATCGTGGTCACCAGCAAATCGTCTCAAACAGCCTTTAACATTACCCTGCCCATCGACATCAACCTGGCGATTTAAGGGCGTTCCACCCAAATTGCATCCCGATAGCGAAGGTCAGCAATCACTCATAGCAAGCGGAACTGGATAGCGCTTCGCTGCTGAGAAGTTGATTTGAACACAGTGTTCTCAGCCCAAGCATCAGCGCGATCGCCTCGGTCAGCAGTAGGTGTACCGGCTCGACAAAAGTTCAGGAGTTACGCAGTTGAGATGAAGATGAGTTAGAAGAGGAGCATGAATCCTCCGAAATACCAAGCAATCGATTACATCAACTTTCTGATTGCCAGTCAGCGAGCCTACAGTTGCTGTGAAGCCGCACGGGTTCAACCCGCGAGCGACAAGCCCATAGCGCATGATTCCATTAACCGCTTGCTGCACCGTCACGAGCCGAGTCCAGCAGCATTATGGCAGGAAACTGCGGGCTATGTCGGACTGACTCAAGGCATCTTGGTCATGGATGACACAGTGCTGGACAAACTCTATGCTCAGCGTATGGACCTGGTCAGTCGTCAGTGGTCGGGCAAGCACAAGCGAGTGGTTAAAGGCATCAACCTCACGACGTTGCTGTGGAGCGATGGAGATAAACACATCCCCTGTGACTATCGGCTGTACGAAAAAGCGGTGGATGGCGCCACGAAGAATGATCACTTTCGCGCGATGCCGACGACCGCTCATGAGCGGGGCTTTCAACCAGAGTGTGTAGCTTTCGATAGTTGGTTCAGTGCGCTCGCCAATCTCAAGCTGATTGATCGCTATGGCTGGCGTTGGTTGACGCGATTGAAGCGCAATCGTCTCGTGAATCCTGACCGCTGCGGTAATCGGGCCCTCAGCGAGATTGATATCGGTGCTCAAGGTCGAATTGTGCATCTCAAAGGCTACGGCATGATCCGAGTGTTCAAGATCGTTGCCCCAGACGGCGACATTGATTACTGGGCCACCAATGACTTAGCGATGGATGAATTGCAGCGCCTGAAGTGGGCTGACTGCGAGTGGTCGATTGAGGAGTACCATCGCGGTCTGAAACAGTGTTGTGGGGTCGAAAGAGCCCAAGTACGCTCCTCACGGGCACAGCGTAATCACATTGGCTTTGCGATTCGAGCCTTTCTGCGCCTAGAGATGCACTGGTTCACGACCGGCGTGAGTTGGTATGAGGCCAAGCTCGGGATTGTTCGGGACGCCGTGCGCTCCTATTTAGCGGACCCTAAGATCACGCTTGCGCCAACTGCGTAAGTCCTGAAGTTGCCGCTCCCGCAACCCAGAGCTGTGTTCTACAGATCGTGGCTTGCAACAGATGATGACAGTTCACCTGCAGACTCCAGCAGACGCGGACAAGGCTTATGAGGATGACTCTGCCTGAGAATCGGCGCGAAGATCTACTGGCAGTTGGCCGCTGCGAATGTGTAAATCTCGCTGCGGAAAGGGAATCTCGATGTTGTGCTGTCGCAGCGCCGCCTCGATCGCAAAATAGAGATCGCTCATAATCAGCAACTGCTTAGGCGGATCAGCAATCCACACCAGCAGTTCAAATTCTAGGGCGCTGTCGCCAAACCCCTTGAAAAAGACCAGCGGCGGCGGTTTTGAGAGCACTTGCGCATTGTGATAGGACACCTCAAGCAGTACCTCTTTAATCACTTTGGGATCAGAGTGATAGGCTACGCCGACGGGCAAGCGAATCCGCGAGACCGGATTGCGATGACTCCAGTTGATCACCTCTTGCTCTAAAAAGCGAGAGTTCGGCACAATGAGCGAAATTTGGTCCAGGGTCTTAATTTCCGTGCTCCTGGCCCCAATATGCTCAACCGTGCCCTGAAATTCGCCAAACGAGACAAAATCACCCACCAAAATTGGGCGCTCAAAGACTAAAATCAGGCCGCTGCCAAAGTCTTTTGCAATGTTTTGTAAGCCTAAGCCAATCCCCACCCCAAGGGCACTGGCAATCAGGGCTAACGAACTGAGGTCAAGTCCCCAAATTTGTAGTAAAACTACGGCCCCGACAAAAATTAGGGTGTACTTGATCAGCACCGAGAGCGCTTCACGAGACCCGCGATCGATGCCCGTTAGCTGCAGCACTCGCGATCGCAAAAAGTTAGTGACAATCCCCGAAACCACAACGATCGCCAACAATAGGCCCAGCAATATCAACAGGCTAGCAATAGAAAACTCATTTTGCCCCAGGCGTAAGTTGGGCTTGATAAAGCCAACTAGAGCCTCGCGTCGTAAAAAATAGCTCCAGCGGCGCGTAAAGGGAAATAGCGTCGTGATGTAGGTAATGGTGCTAAACCACAGAGCAAAGCGAATCACGCTCAGCAAGAGTGATAGCAGCAGATTGAGCCCCGCTGGCGGCGTATGGCCATCGTCATGGGGCGTTGTGACCGTGGTCAGCATGGGGCGCAGCGATCGCCGCCAAACGTACGCCATCACCCGATCAATCACCAGCACGAATAACAAAATCCCAAGGGCGATGATGCCCCGCTCCCGAAGGACTGAATTGCTACGCTCTTCCTGTGCCGTGGCCAACTCGCGATTGAGTTCCTCGGTCCATTCTTGAGCTTGTAATCGAGTTGAGTTAACGCCGTTCAGGCGAGCATCTTCTTGGGTGACCGTCATCAGGTAGCGATCGTTTACCAAAATCACGGGCGCTTTGTTGCGGATTTCGAGCGTCACCATCAGTTCATTGCTGGAGGTGACTTGCGCTTCTAAAGCTTCGCTAATCGCCTCGGCCCGTTCATCCGCTTCGATTTGATTTGTGGAAGCAATTTCAAACAGTGGCCGACCGTCTAACACAATCGGAGCCGTGTCTAGGGACGGAAATTGCGCCGCTCCGGGCAGCACGACGGCTAACCACACCATTCCGATCAGAATGAGCCGGCTCAGCGATCGCCCCCAGCGCCGCCAGTGATTGCCCCCCAGGCGGGACAACGTTCCATCGGTCTTGACAGCCCTGCCCAAACATCCTCCTCGCCCCATTGCTATGTGCCCTGCTTGCCCTGAGTCAATCAACCTGTTGGATGGTGTGACGACAATTCTCAGTGATCGGACTCCCAATGTCATCTCGGAAACGCCGGGGAGCCCAGGCACAGGGAAGCCAGATTGATTTATTTTAGAAAATCGATATCAAGTAACCTCAGTCTTTTTAACAACATGATGGGCTTTTTGCTATTCGGCCTGGGATCGGAATAGACACCAGCTACGAATAAAGACATCACGCTATCGTGCCCTGCATTCCGGCAGACCGGCAGTGGTCTCGACTGATGCCACAACGAGGGGTCTGATAATCGACTGTTGACTCCTGTGAGCATGTGCCCTGCTGCAAGGGACTGTCATCGTTTAGCCGGTGCTGGTAGCCGATGCTGGCAATGCCTCGTTTTCATCCCCTAATTGTTCATCCCCCTCGTCGACGGTGTGGGTGGGGAATGCCTAACTTTAAAAGCTAAAAGGATGATACTCCCTAGGGCGCGTCATCAATTAAACCCAGAATGCTTTCGGTATAGGCATTACCGCACCCGCTCTGTAAAGCTGGCTAGGGGCTGAACTGTTTTCAGCATTAGGATGTAACCGCTAATTGATGACAGCCCCTAGAGCAAGGTGTTGATTTTATCGGCGATCGCGCCTTGGGCCATAACGCCTTCGGTGCGCTCGACCAGATTGCCATCTTTAAAGAAAAGCAGGGTAGGCACTCCCATAATGTGATATTGGCTGGCGAGTTCTTCGTAATCATCAATATTGATCTTGGCTAATTTAGCCTTACCCGCAAAATCGGCTGCCAACCCATCAATAATCGGATTCATTAGCTTGCAAGGGCCGCACCACGCTGCCCAAAAATCGACGACTACCGGCACATCACTTTGGAGGACTTCGCCTTCAAAATTTTCATCGGTCAGCGTGACGTATGTAGCTGTATCGGCCATGATATTTATCTCCTCAAACGGCGATCGCTGAAATCATTGAAACGAGCCTTCACCCTACAAAACTCCTGTTATGTAGAACCCTCCTAAGATAATCGATTGGCGTCGTGTTCTTACCCTTAACATTGACCCCGGATTGGAAAAATTTCTTTAGTTAAAGATATTGTGGTCAATAAAAAGGGGACACGACAGAGCGTGCCCCCTCAGGGATTCAGAGAAAGTTGTGGATCAACATCGGCGATGGATTGCCAGTCGCTTGCAGAACGACTCTAGAGCTGCTGGCCCATGAGTTCAGCAATTTCATGGTGCTCGATCGGCGGTTGGGCCAGTTCGGCTTGGCGGATATCCGTGATTAGCCAGTTCAATGCCGCCTGCTGCATGTCAATTGAGGCCCCCGTTTTGTCTACACAATAACGACCAAACACGAGCTTATCGACTAGGCGCACGCCGGAGCCAATACGCGAATACTCGAAAATGACGCTGCGATCGACAATGGCGTTGCTGCAGATTAGGCAGTTGGGCCCAATCATTGTGGGGCCAACGATTTTGGCCCCATCTTCAATGTGGGCTCGAGCGCCAATATACACTGGTCCTTGAATATCCACTTTGTCCCAATTGACCTTGACGTTTAAGCCCGTAAAGATGCCTGGTTTAACCTCTTCACCGGGAATGTCAACCAGCTTCACTTGACCCGTCATGACATCTTGAATCGCTTGCCAATAGTCCGGCACCTTACCAATATCGACCCATTCGAAATCCATCCGAATGCCATAAAATGGTGCACCTGCGGCCACTAATTTCGGGAACAAATCGCCCCCAATGTCATACTCCATGCCAGCCGGAATGTAGTTGAAAATTTCGGGCTCAAAAATATAGATGCCCGTATTGATGTCGGTACTCAGAGCCTCTTCAACCTTCGGCTTCTCTTGGAAAGATTTGATGCGTCCATCTTCATCGGTTACTACGACGCCATAGCTGGGCACCTGCTTCAGAGGCACAGACTTCATCACCACTGTGGCGATTGAGCCTTTTGCTTTGTGTTGACGGACGGCTTCCGTGAGGTCGAGGTCGATGAGGGCGTCACCACACAGCACGACAAACGTATCGTCAAAGAACGGCGAAAATTCTTGGATTTTTTTCATGCCGCCAGCGGAGCCGAGGGCATCGCCGACTAGCTGACCATCTTCAATGCGGCCTTCAAAGGAATATGCCAGCTCAACGCCAAAGCGCTGACCATCGCGAAAATAGCCCTCAATCTCATTGGCTAGGTGACTCACATTCACCATAATCTGGTCAAAGCCATGATGTTTGAGTAAGTCCAGCAAAAACTCCATGACTGGTTTTTGCAAAATGGGGATCATCGGCTTCGGAATGGTATAGGTGATCGGCCGAACCCGAGTCCCCTTACCAGCGGCCAGAACCATGGCTTTCATAAGGCATCCTCTTTGAACTTAAAAATACGACTTGACTTAATTAAAGACAGCACGCCTGGGGCTTCTTGTCTGTTGGCTGGGCCCGCAGCCCGGTGACACATCATTTTGACTCGGAAGACATTCAACCGTCTGTCTTGTGATGTTTGAGACCAGATCACTCCAGCCTGTGAACCTTTGACAAGCGTATGCTAACAGAGGATACCCAGCGATGCTGAGAAGTTCACCCTGCGAGTCGCGATCGAAATTCACCAAGATTTTGAGTCACATTATCTAGACTTACGGATTCCTGTAGCCACAGTTTCTGAGCACTCCAGCTATCAGGTTTGGATTAACTTAGAGGCTGGTTTAGGCCAATTCTCAGTTGGCAACGTCGGGTAGCTAAGGGGAAGGAGAAACGTTCGTTGCCTTTGTTAGAGGGTCGGTATTCGACCATGCTTGATCGCCAAAACAGAGCAACGGCTTTTTGCCTTGTCGCTCTAGAGACTGTCATTGATTACTGGTCGAATGACGAAAGGCGCGTCGATGCTGAGAAATCTCCTAAATCGATTCCGTTAGATAGTCGAGGTAGCGCTTGACACGGTCAAAATCGCCTTGGGCAATGCAGGCCACCTTGAGACTCGATAAAGCTTGGCGCTGTAGCTGCGGATCTTGCAATTTCATGGCCGCTTTTAGCCGATCTTCCCGCGCCTGCAGTGCTTTGTTGACTTCGCCTAAGATGTCGTAGTTAATGGCGAGACTTTCTAGGGTTTGCGCTTCACCCCTGAGGTCTTGTAAACGCCGCACCAGCTGTAGCCGCTCTTGTAGATAGACCACTGCTCGACTGTAATCGCCGATCGCGTAGCAGGCGCTGTGGAGATTGCGGAGGATTTTATTGACCACGACGATTTCCATGTGATCGCGGGAGAGTCGGAGCAGGCGATCGTAGTAGACAATCGTCTTTTGCGAGTTCCCCAGCGCATGGTAAGCGTTGCCTAAGTTTCTCAAGATGTGCTCTAGCGTCCCGGTGTCGTCTTGGGTTTCGGCCAATTGCAAACTGCGCTCGTAAAGCACGACCGCCTTTTCGGACTCGCCGGACACTCGATAAATCAGGGCCAGATTGCCCAAGGAGCGCATTTCGGCCTCGATATCTCCCATTTCCTGGGCGAGACTTAAGCTCTGAGACATGCAGTTCTGGGCTTTTTCTAAATCGCCGAGATGGCGATAGCTGTTGCCTAAACAGCTCAACGCTTGGTGCAAGAGCGTCTTGTCCGATAACCGACGGGCCAGCTCCAGCCCTTGACGAGCGTAGTCCACCGCCCATAGATAATCAGCCAAGCTATAGCACAGGTGGGCCATTACCGAGAGCACCTTGGCTTCAGAGCGTACCTGCGCCAACGTCTGAAATGCCTGTAGAGCCTTTTGAAAGTCGGCAAAGGCCGCCATCATGTTGCCCTGACGCTGTTGGGCCGCGCCTTGCTTAAGCCACTGACGCGCCTCAGCAGAGAGACACTTGTGCTGCTCTGCCGTCAGCGATTGCTGAATGAGTTCGTCGCGAGAAGCGACCACAGTTTCTTCTAAAAGTAGTCGTTCGACCACATTGTTAGGGGTCTGCTGCATAAGTTGAAGATTACCTTTTCAGACACTCTCAAGAGAGGCCTGAAGTATTGATAAAGCATGAAAAAACGTGAAATTCACAGGCTCTGAAATCAGTGCGGAAGCTGTAGACTCTTTCAGAGACAGATACGTATATGTTTTGTCATATTAGTTAAAGCGCCAATGAAGCGGAACCGTGCATTTGACCAGAGCCAGAAGTTAGCCTCTAGCAGTAAAGTCCGCAGATGAGTAGGACTGAAGGCTGCCGTCAGCCTTGGCAACTTTTTCCTCACCCCGGTGTGTGTGTCTTTATTGACAGTGATTTAACGTGTTCGCTGTCTGGGCAAATACCGGGTCGATGAGCGTACTCAGTTTGTCCGTGATTCCCGAAGATTGGTCTAGGCTGTAAAGGACTGCGCCTCACCCTAATTTCCCTGACATCCTGCCAATACGGAGATACTCGTCCTTGACTGCGCCCTTTCA
>ERZ1740065.556-NODE-556-length-20357-cov-7.461088_pt1 | contig 20357 bp, 21 predicted proteins | sample MGYA00581738_ERZ1740065 | MGnify/ENA primary metagenome ERZ1740065 (study PRJEB43018, sample SAMN04849749) | marine metagenome | isolation source: floating plastic debris | place: Pacific Ocean | collected 2008-09-01 | study: EMG produced TPA metagenomics assembly...
CGGGGGTGTGTCTGCGGTGCGTGCCGGGTCCTGCCAGCTACAGATGCGGGCCTTCGATTTCGGGCTTGTACTCTCGGTGGGCGTGGTCGAGAAGGGCGCGGAATTCGGCGCCCACATTCTGTCGGGCAACGTGTTCGAACCGCGTGCACTGCATGAGTTGTTCCCGGACTGGAAGGCCATGGGCGCGCCCCTTGAAACCCCGGTCACGCGAGACGAGATTCTCTACATGACGGGCGACAAGAAGGCACTCAAGGTGCCTGGCCTGTTCATCCCACGTCCAATGCACAATGAGGGCAATTACATCATCAGCCTGGGCAAGCTCGTGCAGTGGATGGCCGAGCAGGCCGAGGAAATGGGCGTGATGCTGTTTCCTGGTTACGCAGCCTCCGAAGTCCTGTACGACGACGATGGCCGCGTGCGCGGCGTCGCCACGGGTGACATGGGTATCGGCAAGGACGGTCAACCCAAGGGCAATCATGAGCCCGGTTACGAGCTGCTTGGTAAACAGACGATTTTCGCCGAGGGCTGTCGCGGCAGCCTGGGCAAACAGCTCATCAGCAAGTTCAACCTCGACGCCGACAGCGACCCACAGCACTACGGTATCGGGCTCAAGGAAGTCTGGGAGATCGACCCCGAGCTGCATGAGCCGGGTCTTGTCGTGCATTCGCTGGGCTGGCCGCTGCCCAAAGACACCGAGGGTGGTGGCTTTCTTTACCACGCGGCCAACAACCAGGTATTCCTGGGCTACATCATCGCGCTCGACTACAAGAATCCGCACCTCTACCCGTTCGAGGAATTCCAGCGCTGGAAATTGCACCCGGGTATCCGCAAGTACCTCGAGGGCGGACGGCGTGTGTCCTATGGTGCGCGCGCGGTCAACAAGGGCGGTATCCAGTCGTTGCCGAAGCTCACCGTGCCCGGAGGCATGCTTGTCGGTTGTGATGCGGGCTTTTTGAATACGGCGAAGATCAAGGGCTCACACACGGCCATCAAGACGGGCATGCTCGCGGCCGATGCCGTATTCGATGCTTTTGCCGACGGCGCCGATCCGGCCGGCGCGGAGCTCAAGAGTTTCAGCGATGCTGTTCGCAACTCCTGGGTCTGGGACGAGCTGCACGGGACACGCAACTTTGGCCCGGCGCAGCACAGCTTCGGGCGATTCCTGGGCTCGGCATTCATCTACCTCGACCAGAACATCTTCCGCGGCAAGTGGCCCATCACGCTGCGAAACAAGACGCCCGACTACGCGACGCTGTTGCCCGCCGACCAGGCGCCGCGCATCGAGTACCCCAAACCCGACGGCAAGATTACCTTCGACCGACTGTCTTCGGTGTTCCTCTCGAGCACCAACCACGAGGAAGATCAGCCCTCGCACTTGCACCTCATCAATACGGACGTGCCGGTGGGGAATCACCTGCCCAGGTTCGACGGGCCGTCGCAGCGCTACTGCCCGGCGGGCGTCTACGAGTTTGTCGAGGAGGACGGGGAAACCCGCTTCCAGATCAACGCGCAGAATTGCGTGCACTGCAAGACCTGCGACATCAAGGATCCGGCACAGAACATCGAATGGCGCGTGCCTGAGGGCGGCGGCGGGCCCAACTACAGCGGCATGTAAACGGGGCGCGCCGATGCGCGCCCACCTGTCTTATTTGGGCTGCATGCGGATGCCGCCGTCGAGTCGAATTGTCTCGCCGTTGAGCATCGTGTTCGTGTAGATGTAGGCTGCCAGGTCGGCGAACTCTTCTGCCGTACCCAGCCGGTTGGGAAACGGGATCTGTTCGGCCAGTGACGCCTGCACATCGTCAGGCAGGCTCGCCATCATGGGCGTCATGAAGATGCCGGGCGCGATCGTCATGACACGAACACCAAAGCGCGCCAGCTCGCGCGCCAACGGCAGGGTCATGCCCACGACACCGCCTTTCGATGCCGAGTAGCCGGCCTGGCCGATCTGGCCTTCAAATGCGGCTACGGACGCCGTGTTGACGATGACGCCGCGCTCTCCGTCAGGCTCAGGATCGTTGTGCTGCATGACGTTCGCCGCCTCTTTCGCGACCAGGAACGAGCCGACGAGGTTGATCATGATCGTGCGCGCGAAGTAGTCGCCGGCCATCGGACCGGAACGACCCAGCACGCGACCCGGTGCCACGATGCCCGCGCAATTGACGGCCAACGTGATGCCGCCCATGTGCTCGGCAGCAGCGGCCACGGCGGACTTGACTGCGGCTTCGTCGCTGACGTCCGTATTGATGTAGTGCGTATCGTTTCCGAGTTCGCTGACTGCAGCGGCCCCGGCGTCATCGTTGATGTCGAGTAGCGTGGCGCGGCCACCGGCAGCGACAACGCGACGCGCCGTCGCGAGCCCGAGACCAGAGGCGCCACCCGTAACGATGGCCTTGGCGTTTTCGAGTTTCATATCCGTCCTCGTGCTGTCGGATTCAGGGTCTTTCGATCGCGATGGCCACGGCCTCGCCGCCACCCAGACAGAGCGAGGCGATGCCGCGCTTGCCGCCGCGACTCGCGAGTGCGTGCACCAGAGTCACAATGATGCGGGCGCCAGACGCCCCGATGGGGTGCCCGAGTGCGCAGGCGCCACCATTCACGTTTACTTTGTCGTGCGGCAGGCCGAGATCGTGCATTGCCGCCATGGTGACGCAGGCGAACGCTTCGTTGATCTCGTAGAGATCGACGTCTTCGGGTGTCCAGCCCAGCCGCTCGTGCAGATGGCGAATAGCGCCGATGGGGGCTGTCGTGAACCACTCGGGCTCATGTGCGAAGCCGGAGTGCGCCACGATGCGTGCCAGTGGCGTTGCGTCGAGCGCTGAGGCCGTCGCTTCGCTCATTAAAACGAGGCTGGCCGCGCCGTCTGAGATCGACGACGAACTCGCGGCCGTGACGGTGCCGTCCTTCGAAAATGCGGGCCGCAACGTCGGGATGCGCTCGGGGTCGATACGCGAAGGCTCTTCGTCCTCGCTGACCACGGTGTCGCCGCGGCGGCCCGAGATCGTGACGGGCGTGGTTTCTGCTTCGAAGGCGCCCGCGCAGGCCGCCTTGGCACGCTCGAGCGAGGTCAGCGCAAAAGCGTCCTGGGCCTCGCGTGTGAATTCGTAGCGGTCAGCGGTGCGCTGGGCGAAGACGCCCATCATGTTGTCGTCGTAGGGGTTCTGCAGCCCGTCATAAAACATGTGGTCGATGACCTGCTGGTGACCCATGCGGTAGCCGTCGCGTGCCTTGGGCAGCAGATAGGGCGCGTTCGACATGGATTCCATACCACCCGCGAGCACCACCTGCGCGCTGCCCGCGCGAACCAGATCATGGCCGAGCATGACGGTCTTCATGCCGGAACCGCAGACCTTGTTGACGGTGGTTGCGCCACGAGACTGGGGAACCCCCGCAGCCAGTGCGGCCTGGCGTGCGGGCGCCTGGCCCAGGCCGGCCGGCAGTACGCATCCCATGAGCGTCTCGCTGATGGCGTCAGCGTCGATGCCGCTGTCGGCAATCGCCGCCTTTGAGGCGGCCGCAGATAAGTCCGTGGCGCTGGCGCCGGAGAGGGCGCCCTGGAAGGCGCCGATGGGTGTGCGCCGTGCGCCCGTGATGACGATGGGCCCGTCTGACATAAGTGCGCTGCTCCGAAGCGTAGGTCACCAAAAGGGCCCGTATTCTGACGGAAAGCCGGGTCCGCTGCACCCCGGTAAGGTCCCCGCAACACGCCGTCGCTACGCTTTTTTTTCGGCAGTGATTCTGCTAGCGTTCAACGGCTCCGCCGGGGGTGGCAGCCACGCTGTTCACAGCCCTTGGCGGGAGATAGGGGGAAAACAAACACATCCCAAGGCCGGTTGCCGGCAGGGCACCGGTGCGTTCTCGCCGAACAAGCATTACTACAAGCAGGATTCATTTCATGTCGTTGTTTTTGTTGAAAGACAGCGTGCCGCGCGGCTTTTTCCGCAAGGTCGGCACGTTGGCAGTATGTGCAGCGCTCATGGCGCCCGCATCGGCCCAGCAGGCCGCCAAGCGCGTTATAGATGAGCAGGGCACTTTTGACCGCAGCTCGCAAGAGTCGCAGCGCCGTGTGACGCGCTACGCGCAGCAGACCTCAGAGCTGCTGGGTGAATACCGGCTCACCTTGCAGCAGCTCGACCGGGTTCGGATTTACAACGACAACCTGCAGGCCATCGTGTCCGACCAGGAAGCCGAGATCACCTCGATCGAGACGCAGCTCGAAAACTTCGAGGAAACCGAGCAGGGCATCGTCCCGCTCATGCTCGACATGATCGCCGACCTCAAAGCCTTCATCGAAGCGGACATGCCGTTCCAGGAGCAGGAACGCGCCGACCGCATCGCGCGGCTTGAGGACAACATGACGGACTCCGGTCTGACGGTGTCCGAGAAGTACCGCCAGATCGTGGAGGCCTACAAGATTGAGGCCGGCTTCGGCCGCACGATCGAGGCCTACGAAGGTACGGTCAGCATCAAAGGCCAGGACACGCAGGTCGACTTCCTGCGTGTGGGTCGCGTTGTGTTGGCTTACCAGACTCGTGACGCATCTGTAACGGGCATGTGGAACAAGCAGACCCGCCAGTTTGAAGAGGCTGACTCGGGTTACCGCCGCTCGGTGTCTGATGGCCTGGCTCTCGCCAAGAAACAGGCGGCGCCGTCGTTGCTTGTCCTCCCCGTAGCCGGTGCGGAGGCAGCACAATGATCACGATCAAGAATGTTGGTCGCGCCGCACTGGCGCTGACCGCCGTCACGCTGCTCGCGCCCGCGGCTTCCGCACAGGATTCCATGCAGGACCTCCTCGGAGACGTCCGTCGCGAGGGTCGCGAGATATCCGCAGAAAACCGGGAGCGTGAACAGGAGTTCCTGAGCAAGCGCAATCAACAGCAGGCGCTGCTCGATAGCGCCAAGGCATCGCTGGCTGAGGAGCAACGTCGAAGCGAGCGCCTCAAGTCGTCGTTCGACAACAACGAATTGCGCCTGACCGATCTCGAAGACACGCTGCGGATTCGCCTGGGCGATATCGGTGAGCTCTTCGGCGTGGTGCGTCAGTCCGCAGGTGAGGCCAAGGGTATGGTCGACACCTCGTTGCTGACCGTACAGAACCCCGACCGGGGCGACATCGCGACAGAACTTGGCCAGGCCAAGAAGCTGCCGTCGATCGCCGAGCTGCGCCAGCTGCAGTTCCTCTACCTCGAGGAAATTGCGGGTTCTGGGACGGTTGAGCGCTTCCAGAGCGATATCCGGGACGCGGCAGGCGGTATCACCACGGGCGAGGTTGTCCGCGTTGGCCTGTTTGATGTCGTCAGTAAAGACGGCTTCCTCTTGTTCAGTGAGCAGACCAACTCACTGCAACTGCTGACGCCGCAGCCTGCGGGCCGCTACACGGGCCCCGCCAAGGACTTCTTTGGTACGGGCGCGGGCCAGATCGTGCCCATGACGATTGACCCCTCGCGCGGCACGCTACTGGGGCTCGAAACCAAGAAGGCGACCACGGGTGAGCGCATCAACCAGGGTGGCCCGGTGGGGTACGTGATTATTGCGATCGGCCTGATTGGCATTGTCATCGCGCTGTGGCGTCTTGTTGTGCTGACGGGCATCCGCGGCAAGATGCGCAAGCAGCTCAAGAGCGACACGCCGTCCGCGGACAACCCGCTGGGCCGCATTCTCTCGGTCTACACGGACAACCCGCACGCCGACACGGAAACCCTCGAGCTCAAGCTCGACGAGGCCATTCTGCGCGAGGTCCCGCCGCTCGAGTCGGGCCAGTCGCTGATCAAGGTCTTCGCGGCAGTCGCGCCGCTGCTGGGCCTCCTCGGCACGGTTGTGGGCATGATCAACACGTTCCAGGCCATCACGCTGTTTGGTACGGGTGATCCGAAGCTCATGGCCGGCGGTATCTCGGAAGCACTCGTCACCACGATGCTGGGTCTGATCGTCGCGATTCCGCTGGTGTTCCTGCACACCGTGGTCTCTGGTCGTAGCCGCAACCTCATCGAGGTGCTCGAAGAGCAGAGTGCCGGCATCATCGCTCGCGCCACCGAGCGTCGCTGATCGATGTACTTTCTCGAGGCACCCTGGATCGCGCTGCGCAGCTTTTTCGAGCTGGGCGGCCCGGTCCTGTTCTTCATCCTCATCGCCACGACGGTCATGTGGACGTTCATTATTGAGCGCTACTGGTTCTTCTCGCGGGTGATGCCCGGGCTGAAGCGCGCCGTGGTCGAGGAGTGGGAGTCGCGGCGGGACACGACCTCGTGGCACGCCCACCGGGTCCGCGACCTGCTGATTTCGGAGCTCAGCATCGAAACGCGGCAATTCCTGCCCATCATCAAGTCGATCATGGCGCTGCTGCCGCTGCTCGGCCTTTCGGGCACGGTCTACGGCATGATCCAGGTGTTTGATGTCATGGCCTTCCATGGCACAGGCAATGCGCGCCTCATGGCGGGCGGGGTCTCACAGGCGACGATTCCGACCATGGCCGGCCTTGTGGCCGCGTTGTCGGGTCTGTACGTCAGCGTGCTCATCGAGCGTCGGGCCGGTCGCGAGGTGGAAGCCCTCGAAGACCTGCTCGTTCACCACTAATCGCGTGAGGCGCACATGAAACGACGCATTCACAGCAACGAAGAAGAGGCCGAGATCAACATCACACCGATGCTCGACGTGGTGTTCATCCTCCTGATCTTCTTCATAGTGACGACCTCGTTCGTCAAAGAGCTCGGCGTTGACCTGTCGCGGCCGTCGAACGAGCCGCCCAAGGACGTCGAGGTGTCCGAGGTGATCGCTATCAAGATCGACCGGACGGGCACGATCACGATCAAGAACCGCGAGACCGACATTCGGGCCGTGCGAGCCAACATCGAGAGTGCGCTGGCCATCAAGCCCGACGCCTCGGTAGTGGTCGCGGCGGACCGCGAGGCCGATGCGGGCATCCTCGTGCGGGTCGTCGACCAGGCCCGCGTGGCGGGTGCCCAGCGGGTATCGCTGGCCGCGCTGGCACGCTAGGAGACGGGAACACTCATGGCGAGACGACACTCAGAAAAGCAGGAAGACACGGAAATCAACATCACTCCGATGCTAGATATCGTGTTTATCATGTTGATTTTCTTCATTGTAACCACGTCGTTTGTGAAGGAAACCGGAATCGACCCGACGCGGCCAAAGGTCGAGCGGGCGACCGAGAAGCCGCGCGGTAACATCCTCATCGGCGTGACCGAATCAGGTGATATCTGGTTCAATAAACAGGAAATCGAGCTCACGCTCGTGCGCCAGCGTGTCGAGGAGGCGACGGCCGAGAGCCCAGAGAGTTCGGCGGTCATCATTGCTGATGATGGGGCGCCGACGGGCGTGGTTATCGACATCATGGATCAGGTGCGTCTGGGCGGTGTCATCGATATTTCGGTCGCCGCTGAGCTGGAAGGCTCGTAAGAGCCGTTTGGAGGATCGCCAATGAGATTTGTGCTTTCAGTCTTTTCAGGCATCGTCGTGGCGCTGGGCCTGTTCCTGCTCATGCATGCGCTCATCTCGGGCGACCTGAAGATTGACGACAAGAACGCTGAACGCCTCAGCATGGATTTCGTGCGCGTCAAGCAGGACGAAATCCAGAACCAGAAAGAGCGTCGCAAGCCGCCGGAGCCCGCAAAGCCCAACGCGCAGCCGCCTCCGCCCAAGCTCAACATCCAGAACCAGCAGAAGCCGCCGCCGGACATGCCGGACATTCAGGCGCCGGCGGTCAACGTGCCGATCGCCTCGGGCACGGGCCCCTACCTGGGCGGTTGGAGCCCCGGGGAACAGGCGCCCGAGGGCGATGTCATACCGATCGTATCGATTCAGCCGCAGTACCCGCGCGAAGCCGCGCTGGAAGGCCTGGAGGGCTGGGTCGAGCTCGAATTCACGATTGAAGCCGACGGCAGTGTGTCGGACGTGTCAGTTGTGAATTCACAGCCGCGCCGCATCTTTGACCGGAATGCGCAGCGTGCCTTGTACAAGTGGAAGTTCAAGCCACGCGTGGTTGACGGGCAAGCCATCGCCCGCCGTGCCCGCATTACGCTCGACTTCAGTTTGGGCGGTTAAGCCGCTCGCGACAGGAGAGGCGCCAGCCTATGCAACGCCAGTTTTTGTTCTCGATCGTAGTCGCCGGTTTGCTCGGCCTGACGTTCTCAACCAGCGGCTTCGCGCAGGAAGAGCTCTCGGACGACCGTGAGGTGCTCGAGCGGGAAGTCAAAGGGCAGGCCATGTCAGAGCCCGTCTACAAGCGTCTCTCGGCCATCCACGAGCTCATGGGCGAAGACCAGAATGCCGAGGCGATGCAGCGCGCCAATGTGTTGCTCGAGAACGGCCGCCTGAACAACTACGAACGTGCATTGGTGTTGCAGGCGATCGGCTTTATCCACGCGAATGAGAACCGCATCGAGCCGGCTATCGAATTCTTCGAGCAGTCACTGGCGCTCAACGCGCTGCAAGCCGCAGCCCAGCAGGGCATGTTGTACTCGCTGGCGAGCCTGTACGCCGCCGAAGGCAAGTACATGAAGGCCATCGAAACAGCCCGGGAGTGGTTCAAGTACGAGGCGGATCCGAAGGCGGACGCCTACATGCTCATCGGTTCGAGTTTTGCTCAGCTCGAGGACTACGAAAGCTCGCGCCCATACGTGGAGCGGGCGATTGCCAAGGCTGAAAAGCCCAACGAGCCCTGGTACCAGCTGCTGCTCGCCATCCATTTCGAAACCAAGCAGATTCCGAAGGCTGTGCCGCTGCTGCAGCAGATGGTCGAGCTATGGCCCGACAAGGAACGCTACTGGGAGACCCTCTCGGGCGCCCACATGGAGCTCAATCAAGACCGTCCGGCCTTGTCGACGATGATGGTGGCCTACCACAAGGGCATGATCACCGAAGAGGACAAGCTGCTGTCGCTCGTGCGGCTCAACATGTTCCTCGAGATCCCGTTCACGGCCGGTCAGATTCTGGAATCCGGTTTGACCGCGGGTCAGATCGAGCGCAAGAAGGAAACGCTGACCTTGCTCGAACAGGCCTGGACGTCGGCACAGGAATACGACAAGGCGTTGGCCGTGATGACGGAGCTCGGTGAACTGACAGGTGATCCCGAGTACGCGATCCGGCAGGCCAAGATCTACAACGAGCTCACGCGCTGGGAAGACGTGGTGGCTTCTGCGAACCGCGCGCTGGAGCAGGGCTACGATGATGCAGGCGACGCGTACCTGCTCATCGGCACGGCCTACTCGGAAATGGGTCGACTGCGCGATTCCTTAGCTGCTTTTAAGCAGGCAGAGGATTCGGGCGACGCCGACCAGCGCAAAAATGCCCGCGCCTGGATCGGCTTCGTCAACGACCGGCTCAAGATCGCGTCGTAAGGCTCGCGGCGCTGGCGCGCCCGGTCTCAATCAGGCAGCGGACTCGACGGGCTCGAGCACGAGGTCGCGCTCGCCAGTCTCGGACATAATCATTTGCCGTGCGCGGTCCGCGAGCTGGCCGGCACTGAGCTGATCCACGTCCTCTGCGGTGATGGGTGGCAGCATCTTGATCCGGATCCGACCGATTCGCGGCCACCACCGGTAGCAGCGCAGGATGTCCCGCGTTCCCGTCAGTGCCACAGGCACGATGGGCAGCTTGCCTGCCTTGGCGGCTGCAAAGGCGCCACGGCGGAAGGGGTGGATGCCCGTGTAGTCCTGGAAGGTGCCTTCCGGAAAGAACCCAAGTGCCCGACCGGCACGTGCCGCTTTGAGAATCTGCCGTGCAGCCGATGCGCTGGCCCGCTTGTCGTCGCGTTTAACGAAAAACGAGTCGATGCGCACAAGCAGCCAGCCTGCGAGCGGGACGTCCCGCATCTCAGCCTTGATGACAAACGAAAAGCGGGGGGGCAGGGCGGCCGTCATGACCACGCCGTCGAGGTAGCTCTGGTGATTCGCGACGAGTACGCAGGGTCCCTCGGGCAGTTGGTCGAAGCCCTCACAGTCGGGCCCTGTCGCGGTGAGCAGGAATACGAGCTGGGACATGGTCTTCGCAATACGCTGGCGCCGCTCCAGTCCGGGAACCACGAGGATGCCCAGCAGACAAATGAGTACGCAGACCGTGAAGACGAGCAAAAACCAGCCGCCAAACAGGACATCCGCGACGACGCGGAGCGGAGAACGGCGTGTATCAAGGGCTTCGGACATGGTCGACCACTGAGAATTATGTGACCCAGTTCCCTTTATGTTAACGGTCTGGGGGTTCTGTGACTCTGATCACGGCATTCGTTGCGACGCGCGTGGAATAGTTTCGCAACGCCGCAAGATCGCGTGCGACCGGGCCCGAGTGTGGCCCCTGAAGGCGCAGGATCGCGCCCGGAATCTGGCGCGACCGAGCGGAAAATAGCAGATGGCATTGATGGCAACAAACGACAATTCAGGTGCTGCAAACGCAGTCGCCGACGCCGAGGCGGTGATCGACACGTTCCTCGACGCGATCTGGATGGAGCGCGGGTTATCCAAGAACACCCTGGGCGCCTACCGTGCCGATCTCATGGCGTTGGCGCGTTGGCTCTCTGAGCGCAACGTTGCTCTGCCCGAGGCGCAGAAGGCAGACCTGCTCGACTTTATCGCCTGGCGCGTCGAGTCGGGTGCCAAGCCGCGCTCGACGGCACGGCAGCTTTCGAGCTTCCGTCGCTTCTTCCGTTATCTCGCCAACGAACACAAACGCGCTGACGACCCGACGGTCGACATCGCGATGCCGCGTATCGGGCGCTCGCTGCCCAAGACGCTGACTGAAGACGAAGTCGAAGCGCTGCTCGGGGCGCCCAACGTGTCCGAACCCCTGGGACACCGTGATCGCGCCATGCTCGAGCTGCTTTACGCCACGGGACTCCGTGTCACGGAGCTCATCAGCCTCAAGCAGTCGCAGGTCAACCTGAATCAGGGCGTGCTGCGCATCGTCGGCAAGGGCGATCGCGAACGCTTGATCCCGCTGGGCGAGGAGTCGCAACGCTGGCTCAAGGAGTTCATCGAGGGCCCCCGTCTCGAGATCCTGCTCGAGCGCCAGACTGAGTACCTGTTCCCGACGCGCCGCGGCGACCGCATGACGCGCCAGGCTTTCTGGCACATCATCAAGCGCTACGCCCAGAAAGCGGGCATTCAGGACGGCTTGTCACCGCACTCACTGCGTCACGCCTTCGCCACACACCTGCTCAATCACGGCGCTGACCTGCGCGTGGTGCAGATGCTGCTGGGCCACAGCGACCTGTCCACGACCCAGATCTACACGCACGTCGCACGCGAGCGCATGAAGGAGCTGCACGAGCGGCACCACCCTCGCGGGTAGCGGACGCAAAGCCTGAGCGGTGAAACAAATCGCCGCCGGCCGTGGTCTACACTAACGGCCCGTGCTTGCGGGTAACGAGCCTGCGTGGGACCATCCGCGCGGCGCCGGCTTTCCGCCTTGTAGACCTGAACCGAGACTTCGCCATGTCGACCCTGTTCCGAACCGCAACCCTGCTCCTCATGACCGCCCTGACGGCTAACGTTATGGCTGACGAGGCGTTTGACGCCGTCCGGGCGTCTCTAGCAGGCAAGTTCCCGAATCTGGAAGCAGAAGACATCTACAAGACGCCGCTGCCGGGTGTGGTCCAGGTGCGTCAGGGCCCGATGGTGGCTTACCTCACCGAAGACGGCCGTTTTCTTATGCGCGGTGATCTCATCGACCTAGAGTCGGACCGTAACCTGACCCAGGACGCTGCGGCTGAGGGTCGTGTCGACCTGTTGTCAGAGTTCGATGACGGGCTCGGCCTCACCTTTGCGCCGAAGAATCCGAAGCACACGGTCACCGTTTTTACCGACGTGGACTGCGGCTGGTGTCGTGAGCTGCACAAAGATATCCAGGCCTACAACGACCTCGGGATTTCCGTGCGTTATCTGCTCTGGCCGCGTGGCGGACCGGGCTCCGAAAACTGGCGCAAGGCCGAGCAGGTCTGGTGCGCCGAGGACCGCAACGACGCACTGACACGTGCCAAGACTGATCAAAGCCTTCCTGCGAAGCCCAAGGGTTGTGACACGACAATGGTGATGCGCCACTTTGAAACAGGATTGCGACTGGGCGTCGGGGGCACCCCGGCCATCGTCACCGACACGGGCCAATTTATTCCGGGCTACAAGCCCGCTCAGGAATTGGCTGCGCTGTTGGCGGACATGCCCTCAGACAGCACACGCTAGCCGGTCGGTCAGCGCGCCGAGGTCAGCGGCGCACGGCATCACCGTTGCAGGTGCTGCTCCTTGTCCTCAACGTCTTTCCAGTCGTCGGCGTCGGCCGGTGGTTCCTTGGCCTCGGTAATGACCGGCCACTGCGGTGCCAGCTCCGCGTTGAGGTCCAGAAAGTGTTCCTGCCCGGGCGGTAACTCGTCCTCGGAATAGATCGCCTCAGCGGGACACTCGGGCTCGCACAAGGTGCAGTCGATGCACTCATCGGGATCGATAACGAGGAAGTTCGGACCTTCGTGGAAGCAATCAACAGGGCACACCTCGACACAGTCGGTGTACTTGCACTTGATGCAGTTTTCGGTCACCACGAACGTCATTGCGGGTCGGTCCTCTGTCTGGCCTGAGCGCGGAGCTTAGCGTGCCTAGGCACTGAATTCACCCAATGAGCCGGCGCCGCGCCGTGTAGGCGTGCACGCCGTTGTTGCGGCCGTCGTCCTCGATCCACTTTTCAAGCGCAAAGCGGCCACTGGGGAAGGCGATGTCGTCCCAGGGGATGTCTCCGGGCGCATACATCGCCGTTTCCAGCGACTCGGGTCCCGGTGCAAAATCGGAGATGAGCTTCGCCGTGTAGAACACGTGGACCTGGCCGGCCTGAGGCACGTCGACGGCCGCGAACAGGTGTCCGATCTCGACCTCAGCGCAGGCCTCCTCCATGGTCTCGCGCGCGGCACCCTCGGCCATGGTCTCCTCGAGCTCCATGAAACCCGCCGGCACCGTCCAGTAGCCGTGGCGTGGTTCGATGGCACGCTTGCAAAGCAGAATCTGACCATCGCGCTCGGGTACGCAGCCCACCACGATCTTGGGATTCTGGTAGTGGATCATGCTGCAGTCGGGACAGACCCAGCGTTCGTGGGTGTCGCCCTCGGGCACGGCGCGGCCCACTGCGTGGCCACAGTTGGAGCAGTAATTCATCGGGAGTTTCATGCGAATCCTGTGCGAGCCCGGTCAGGGCCCGGAGGTCGTCTGTGTGTGCTGCTGGTACCAGAGGTCGGACTCGAACCGACACGCCATTGCTGGCAAGGGATTTTGAATCCCTCGTGTCTACCAATTCCACCACTCTGGCGTACGTGACAGCGCAGGGATTGTAGCCCAAACGCCCGGGTGGTGCCGCGTCAGAGCCTTCCGGCACTTTTTTTGTGGCAGTCTGCGACCCTTTCGTGGCGTAGCGCATCTAAACGGGCATGAGTGGGTTTGCTGGCCTCAATTTCGACACCGCCATTGTCTCGCGCGCGCAGCGGGGCGACCGGCGCGCGCTCGACCTCGTGTGCCGCCAGCTGGCGAGTCCTGTGTATACGCTGTGTTATCGACTCTGCCAGTCACAGGCCACGGCCGAGGACCTGACCCAGGAGACCTTCGTGGAGGTGTTGCGACACCTGCCCGAGTTTCGCGGCGAAGCGTCGCTGGCGACCTGGGTGCGCACGATTGCAGTCTCGCGTTGCATGATGTTTTTTCGCTCGGCGTGGCAGCGCCGGGCCACGGCACTCGATGAGGCCCATGAGCCCGCGAGCGATGCCACCGAGCAACTGGGCCTGGCCCGCGACCTGGGTGATGCGCTCGGCCGGCTCAATGAATCCCAACGCGTTGTCGTCTGGCTGTACGACGTCGAGGGTTACACCCACCGCGAGATTGCTGCACTGACAGGCAAGACCGAGAGCTACTCGAAGAGCAGCCTGTCGCGGGCGCGCGCCGAACTTCGGCGCTGGCTCGACACCGCTGTGGCTGCACCTGCGCACACGGCGACACTGGATACGAGGTGTATCGCATGAATGACGACTCGACACGATCCGGGCGGGCGCCCGAAGCCGTGCGCGATGCCTTGCGCGAGCTGCCACAGCTCACGCCAACGCGCGCGGTCGCGGCGCGACTCGACGCGCTGCTCGACGACGCGGCGACGGTGGACCAGCAACCCCCGCGGGCCCGCTCAGTGGCGCGCTACGCACTGGCCGCGAGCGTGGCGCTGGCGGTGTGGGTGGTCTGGCCGAAGCTCGGCTCGCAAATCGGCCCCGTGACCGAACCCGTGGCGGCCATTGAGACCCCGACCGAAGCCGACACGTCAGGGGACGCCGGTCCGAGTATCGATGCGCTCATGGCGCGGTCGGCGTATCTCGAGTCGGTGCTCGACACGGTACCGCAGCGTGGCCGGGTGCAGCGTGTCGGCACGGCCAGCACGATTACGGCACTCGAGGACCGCGTGGCGCTGATCGATGCACAGCTGAGCGGCTCGGGGACGAAGGTCGACGAGACGGGCCGCACGGCGCTTTGGCGAGAGCGGGTTGGACTCATGAGCACGCTGGTGTCGCTGCACGCGCAACCGGCCACGGTCGTGTCGCTGTGATGGCGCAAGACGCGCAGCACATCCCGAAAACACAACGGTATGGAGTTGGAACGATGACAGGCAAAAACCGATATCTGCTGACCACGGCGCTGGCGCTGTGTCTGGCTGGCCCGCTGCTCGCGCAACAGGCGCCGGAGCCGCCTGAAGCCCCCGAGGCACCGCTGGCCGAGCGCGAAGCGCGCCTTAAAGAAGCCGAACGGCGTCTGCAGGCGGCAGCACAGGAAGTGGCGCGCCTGTCACGCGACATGTCGCCCGAGTCCGTGATCATCACGGAGCGGCTGGTTTCGGCGCAGTCCGGCCCCAAACTGGGCCTGTCGCTCGCGACCGAGGAGTCGACGGACTCGTCGGGTAAGCGCGAAACGAGCGGCGTCAAGATTGTCGGGGTCGCGCCAGGCAGCGCGGCGGCCGAGGCGGGTATCAAGTCGGGCGATGTACTCATTGGCTTCGCGGGTGATGATCTCAGCGATCGCAGTGCGGTCGAGGCTGTGGAACTCATCGGTGAGCGGCTGCGTGATGCGGAGGAGGGCGATTCGTTCCCGCTGCGGTTTACGCGTGACGGCAAGGCACAGGGCGCAGACGTCACGCTGACCGACGCTGCGTTTGCGCCGAACGTCTTTGCGTTCTCGACGGGTCAGCAGGATTTTGACTTCCGGGTCATCGAGCGCGCCAACGCTGAAAACATGCGTGCACTGGAAATGGTCGAGCGCGCTCGCGTGATCGGCGAGCGGAACCTGGGCGACGCGCAGCGTTTCCTGTTCCTGGCCAGTGATTCGCCCTGGTCGAGCATGGAGCTCGTGGAGCTCACGCCGCGACTCGGCAAGTACTTTAAGGCGGATGACGGACTGCTCGTGGTGCGTGCGCCCGAGTCCGAGGACCTGGGCTTCGAAGATGGCGATGTGATTCGTGAGATCGGCGGGCGCAAACCTGCTGACGTCAGCCACGCAATGCGGATTCTTCGAAGCTACGACGAAGGCGAGGCACTCGAGGTCGAAATTGTTCGTGACGGCCGTCGCCGCACGATCGAGATCGAGGTGCCCGAACGCGTCGGCGACAACAACCGTCTGTTCTGGGATTTGAAAGACAACGACCAGGTACATGTAGCGCCGCGCAGCGCCAACTGATCCCGACGTTTTCCACGAAGCGCCACGCTCCGGTCCCGGGGCGTGGCGCTTTTTCGTGTGGCGCGCTCTGCTACCCTGTGCGCCGATGCATCCCGACGACTTTGATTTCGAGTTGCCCGACGCGCTCATCGCCAGGCAGCCGGCGACCGCGCGTACGGCCAGTCGGCTGTTGCAGATTGCCGCTGATGGCACGCAGACGGACCAGCATTTCTCGGATATTCCCGGCTTGCTCTCGCCCGGGGACCTGCTGGTGCTCAACGATACCCGCGTGATCCCGGCGCGACTGTTCGGTCGTAAGGCCAGCGGTGGTAAGGCCGAGCTGCTCATCGAGCGCGTCGACGGCGCGCGTCATGCCTGGGCGCAGGTCCGGGCCAGCAAGTCGCCCAAAGCAGGCGGCGTGGTCGATATCGTTGATGCGTCGAACACGGTGCACGCGCGCGCTACCGTCGCGGGTCGCGAGGGTCGGTTTTTTTCGCTCGACTTTGATACGGACGTCGCAGCGGTGCTGGACGCCTGCGGGCACATGCCCCTGCCGCCCTACATCGATCGCGCGGATACGGCGGCTGACCGTGAGCGTTACCAGACCGTGTACGCCCGCCAGCCGGGTGCTGTGGCGGCACCGACTGCAGGCCTGCACTTCGATGACGCGCTGTTTGCGACCCTCGACGCGCAGGGCGTGCAACGAGCCTTTGTGACGCTGCATGTCGCAGCGGGTACGTTTCAACCGCTCGACGACGCGGCGCTTGAGGCGGGTGAACTGCATGCCGAGTGGCTCGAGGTGAGCGACGCCGTCTGCGATGCCGTCGCGGCAACACGCGAACGCGGCGGACGTGTCATCGCCGTGGGTACGACGAGCCTGCGTGCACTCGAGACTGCGGCCGCAGGCGGGCGGCTTGCGGCGTTTAGGGGCGATACGCGGTTGTTTATCCGCCCCGGTTATCAATTCCGTGCCGTGGATGGCCTGATCACCAATTTTCACCTGCCGAAGTCGTCGCTCATGATGCTCGTTGCCGCGCTCGCCGGGCGTGACCGTATTCTGGCGGCCTACGTGCACGCAGTTCGCAAGCAGTACCGTTTTTTCAGCTACGGTGACGCCATGTTGATCTGGCCGTCGGAGCCCCCTGCATGAAGTTCTCTGTATCGACAACGGAGGGGTTCGCCCGGCGTGGGCAGCTCGTGTTTGCGCGCGGCGTGATCGACACGCCTGCGTTCATGCCCGTGGGCACCTACGGCACCGTCAAGGCGCTGCGCCCCGAGGAGGTCGCGGGCACGGGTGCACAGATTCTGCTGGGCAACACGTTTCACCTCATGTTGCGCCCCGGAACCGAAGTCATTCGCGCGCACGGCAGCCTGCACGACTTCATGAACTGGCAGGGGCCGATCCTCACGGACTCGGGTGGTTTCCAGGTGTTCAGCCTCGCGGAATTGCGCAAGGTGAGCGAGGAGGGCGTGACCTTTGCCTCGCCCGTGAATGGCGACCGGATTCTGCTGACGCCCGAGCGCTCGATGGCCGTGCAGCACGAGCTCGGGGCTGACATCACCATGGTCTTCGACGAGTGCACACCGCATCCGGCCACTACCGATGAGGCCGAGCAATCCATGCAGCTGTCGCTGCGCTGGGCGCAACGTAGCCGCGACGCCTTCGATGCACTCAAGGCCGATGAGCCTGACCGCGGCGATGCGCTGTTTGGCATCATCCAGGGCGGCATGTACGACGACCTCAGAAGTGAGTCGCTGGCCGGGCTCGAAACCATCGGCTTCGATGGCTATGCCATCGGCGGGTTGTCAGTGGGCGAAAGCGAGGCCGAGCGCGTGGCCGTGCTTGATGGCCTGGCCGGCAAGTTGCCCGAGTCGGCGCCACGCTATCTCATGGGCGTCGGCACGCCAGCCGATATCGTCACGGCCGTGGCCCGCGGCGTCGACATGTTCGACTGCGTCATGCCGACGCGGCACGGGCGCAACGGCTACCTGTTCACGAGCCAGGGTACGGTCAAGATCAAAAACGCCAAGCACCGCAATGACACGGGGCCGCTCGACCCCAAGTGCTCGTGCTACACCTGCCAGAACTACTCCCGTGCCTACCTGCGTCACCTCTACACCTGCAATGAGCTGCTGGGCCACGAGCTCATGTCGCTGCACAACGTCCACTACTACGAGCGACTGATGCTCCGGATCCGTACGGCGCTGGCGGAGGGCCGCTTTGCGCAGTTCGCTGCAGAATTCCTGGCTTCGGCCGAGTGCGGCCGGGAGTCTGTGGCATAATTCGCGCCCGCAACCGGACTCGCGTGCTTGATTTGGCCGCGCGCGCCCCGAGATCGATCCGAACAGCCCGATTTTCCACGGGCGGACACAGCAAAGGTGCAAGATGGAATTCCTGATCAGTGACGCCTGGGCGCAGGGGGCAGCCCAGCCGCAGCAAAGCCCGCTTGGCTTCTTTCTGCCCATGATCATCCTGTTCGTCGCGTTCTGGTTCCTGCTGATCCGTCCGCAGCAGAAGCGTCAGAAGCAGCACCGCGAGCTCGTTTCGAACATCCAGCCTGGCGACGAGGTCCTGACCTCGGGCGGCTTGATCGGCATTGTCCGCGAGACGAGCGACCAGTTCCTGACCGTCGACTTTGCCGACAACGTCCAGCTCAAAGTGCAGCGCCAGACGGTGACCGCCGTGCTGCCCAAGGGCACCTTCGACGCCGCCTGAGCCTCACCGACCCGGACTAGGCCATGAACCAATTCCCCCTTTGGAAGTACCTGTTGGTACTGGGCGTCGTCATATTCGGCGTGCTGACAGCCCTGCCCAACTTCTACGGCACGGCGCCCGCGATCCAGATCGGCGCAACCACGGGCACGTTGACCGAGTCGACGCTGACCGAGTTCAGAGCGCGCCTTGCGGCTGAGGGTCTGAGCATCGAGCGCGACTTTGTCCGCGACGACAAAGTGTTCCTCGCGTTCCCGGATATCGATACGCAAAGCGCCGCCTACGAATTGCTCGACGAGCTGGGCGGAGAAGACGTTCGTGTTGCGCGGACGCTGGCACCCATGCAGCCCGACTGGCTCATGAATATGGGGCTCGAGCCGATGAGCCTCGGTCTCGACCTGCGCGGCGGCGTGTATCTACTGTTTGAGGTCGACCTTGAGGCTGCTATTGAAAAACGCCTCGATGTCTATGCCACGGAATTCAAGATCGGCCTCAGCGATGAGGACATTCGCCGGCGCGTCACGCGAACGGGCGATACGATTACGGTCGAGCTGCGCCGCCTGGAAGACGTAGCCGCGGCGCGACGCATCGTGTCCCAGATCGACCCGGATCTCCAGATTCTTGACGGCCGCAGCGATCGTTCGTTCCGCGTCCGCATGACCGAGCTGCAGGTGCGCGAGCGTCAGACCTTTGCCGTGGAGCAGAACATCACGACCATGCGCAATCGTGTGGACGCGCTGGGCGTGGCCGAGCCCGTCATTCAGCGCCAGGGCGTCAATCGTATCGTCGTGCAATTGCCCGGCGTGCAAGACCCGCAGGAGGCCAAGCGCATCCTGAGCGCGACGGCGACGCTCGAGTTCCGCCTCGTTGAAGAGGGCGGCGCCGGTGGTGGCGCGCGTCCGTTCCCGTCGCGACTGGGACCCGATGTCGTGCTTAAGCCTGACGTGATTGCTTCCGGCGATCAGATCGTCGACGCCAGCGCGGGATTCAGCGAGGGCCAGCCGGCCGTCATCATCCGGCTCGATGCCGTCGGTGGTGCGCGCATGCTCGACACGACGCAGGAGAACGTCAACAAGCGTATGGCGGTGCTCTTTATCGAGAGCGAGCGCAAGGAGCGGATCGTCGACGGCGAGGTCACCTACTTCTCGCAACCGAAGTACGACGTCATCAACGTCGCAGTCATCCGCGGCGTGTTCTCCAATCAGTTCAACATCACGGGGCTGACCACCGAAGAGGCCCGCGATCTGAGCCTGCTGCTCAAGGCCGGCGCACTCGCCGCGCCCCTGTACGAAGTGGGCGAGCAGACCATTGGTCCGAGTCGCGGGCAAGACAATATTGATCGCGGCTTTATGGCGATTCAGATCGGCTTCCTGGCCGTCGTGATTTTCATGGCCTTCTATTACCGCGTCTTCGGGGTCATCGCCGATCTCGCGCTGCTGACCAACCTCGTCCTGATTGTGGGTGCGCTGTCGCTGCTGCAGGCGGCACTGACCTTGCCAGGCATTGCCGGGATCGTGCTCACGGTTGGTATGGCCGTCGACGCCAACGTGCTTATCTTCGAACGTATCCGTGAAGAGCTCGATGCAGGTAACTCTGTACAGGGTGCGATTCACTCGGGTTACGAAAAGGCGTTCTCGTCGATTGCAGACGCCAACATCACGACCTTCATTGCGGCGCTCGTGCTGTTCATGTTCGGCACGGGGCCTGTGAAGGGCTTCGCCGTGACGCTGTCGATCGGTATCGCGACCTCGATGTTTACGGCTATTGTCGGCACGCGTGCCGTGGTCAATCTCATTTACGGCGGGCGCAAGCTCGACAAGCTGGCGGTCTAAGTCATGCGTGTACTGTCCAAAGAAACGCACTTCCGGTTTATGGCTCGCCGCGGCGCGGCCACGATTGTGTCCGCGGTCGCCATTGTCGGATCGATTGCCGCCTTCCTGATAAACGGCCTGAACCTCGGAATCGAGTTCACGGGT
>ERZ1740065.557-NODE-557-length-20357-cov-4.711358_pt1 | contig 20357 bp, 15 predicted proteins | sample MGYA00581738_ERZ1740065 | MGnify/ENA primary metagenome ERZ1740065 (study PRJEB43018, sample SAMN04849749) | marine metagenome | isolation source: floating plastic debris | place: Pacific Ocean | collected 2008-09-01 | study: EMG produced TPA metagenomics assembly...
GAAAGTCGATGTCGACCGGAAATTCCAGGGCCTCGGGCTTGACCAATAGCGCCACCACCTTGAGCGAGGCGGGCCCTTGCCCCCGCAGCTCGCCGAGAAATTGGTGCAGGGTCCGCCCCGTATCGACGATGTCTTCCACCACAATTAGGTGCCGACCCGCCAGCGCCACATCCAGCCCCAGGGTACTCCGGACCACCCCCGTACTACTCGTCCCCTCGTAGGAGGACAGCCGCGTAAAGGCCGTCTCGCAATCCACCGCCGCCGCCCGGACCAAATCCGCGGCGAAGATAAAGGCCCCGTTCAGGACGCTGACAAAAATCGGATGGCGGTCGGCGTATTCCGCACGGATGGCCGTTCCCAGATCCCCCTCGCGCAGCGCAATCTGCTCCGCACTCTGGTAGGGCTCGAAGGCGAGTTCGTGAATCTGAATGAGCTCTTGTCCCAGCATTTCCATAAATTGTCTCTTTTGGCAGCAGATGGTTCCCCCTCAAGATACAAAATTCGGTCGTCCCCGCGGATAATTTTCCATCCCCCCTAGTCCGTCCCGTACTTGTCCAGCAGGTAGACCAAGCTGCTGATCGCCGCCACGCCCATCTCCAATTCCCGCTTGTTGACGGCGTCAAAATTGTCGTTGGCGGTGTGGTGGTAGTCAAAATAACGCTGCGAGTCGGGGCGAAAACCAAAGAGCAAGCCCCGCTGCGATTTCAGGGGCCCAATGTCGGCGCCCGATCCTCCCTTGCTGAGGCTGAGGCCGTAGGGTTCGAGGAGGTAAAATCGGTCGATAACGCTTTTAAAACGGTCGACAAAAATGCTGGCCTCACCGTCGCAGCTAAAGCCCCGGGGCGTGAAGCCCCCCGCATCCGACTCGATGGCCGCTAAGTGGAACTCCCCGCGCTCGTTGGACACCCGAGCGTATTCCAGGCCCCCTCGCAAGCCATTTTCCTCGTTCATAAAGAGGACACAGCGCAGGGTCCGCTGGGGGCGGTAACCCAGCCGCCGCATCACTTGCAGCACGTCCATTGCGTGGACGCAGCCCGCCCCGTCGTCGTGCGCGCCCCCGGCGACGTCCCAGGAGTCCAGGTGTCCCCCCACCAAAATGATCTCCTCGGGGTAGCGCGTCCCCTTGATCTCCCCGATCACGTTGTAGGACAGTTTGTCCGGGTAGGTCCGACAGTTGGCCTGCAGGTACACCCGCACCACCTCCTGCCGCAAGAGCCCGCTGAGCAAATCGGCATCCAAGGTACTGATGGCAATGGCCGGAATCCGGGGCGTTTCGTCCTCGTAGACGGTCACCCCGGTGTGGGGAACATCATCCCGACTGGTCGTGATCGAGCGCACCAGGACCGCCACCGCCCCGTAACGCGCCGCGCGGGCGGCGCCGTATACCCGCTGATCCACCGCTCCCCCGTAGTCCGTAACGGTGCGGATCGGCGTGGGATCCATCGGCCGGCTGAAAAAGACGATCTTGCCGGCCAGCGCTTCCGGGCCCAGCAGCTCTAGGTCGTCGAGCCCCTGTACTTCGATTACCTCCGCACTGAGGCCCTCCGGTCCCGTTCCCACGGAATTGCCCAGGGCGAGGCCCCCCAGGTCGATGCTGCCCCGGCTCGGCGAATTGACGATGCGTACCCGTTCGGTATCGCCCCGCTCCCAGTGGGGGACGCGGCAGGCTTGGAGCCAGACCGAATCCAGTCCCAGGGTATCGAGCATCTGCCGGGTATATTCTACGGCCGCTGCGGCTTGGGGCGACCCCGACAGGCGGCCCCCGTAATCGGTCGATAGGGCGCGGAGCCAGTCGTAACAGCGCCCCTCGGTGAGGGCCACATCGTAAATTCTGCGGATAAAAAAAGCATCTTCTTCCTCCTCCTCGCGTTCTTGGGCATACACCCCGGGCGAATAGCACAGGCTCAGGCTGAGTAAAGATAAGAGGGTCAAAATACGGGGCATAGGCGTAACATTTACCACCAATCAGCGTGGATCGGTAGGGAGTTTGAGGTGAAAAACAAAAGTAGGGCTTTTCAAAATGGGCTTGGTTAAAAAAATAACAAAGCCCGAAAATGGGTAAAAATTTGGTAAATAGCGATTGTTCCACATTTTATTCGGGTAGTGATATGATTTTGTCATTTTATTTGGTAATGGATGCCTTTGTCCCAGTGAATTAGCCCCGGGAAGAGAAAATGCCAATAAAAATTTTGGAAAGTGTATAAAAAATCACCTATTTTTGTAGAGGTTATTGTAGTTCTTACACTAAAAGCAAAACAATGGCCTTCTGTTGGAGAAATGGCTTTCAATTCCTCCGTTTGTCCAACAGGAAGTGACCAACTTCAAAGAATAATTTGGTTTTATTTGGTTAGGGCGGAGGTAGTGCACAAGCGCTACCTCTCTTTTTTTGTTTTTTCTCCCCTCGAAAAGTGTCTTTTTCCGATTTCTTCCGTCTCAAGCTTATAAGTCGGTCTCATCGCTGGGCAAAATCGCGTGTTTTCCCCCCGTCGGTGAGGAGGATAGGGCTTTGGATCATCCGGTGGCGTTTTTGTCGTACAAATGGTTATTTTTGCGACAGTGCCGACCTTTTGTACAATTCGTACGGATGGCCAAACAACTGCATTCGTGAAACCATCTTTTTCCTCCCACCCCTCCCGTAGCCGGTCCGCCTCGGCGAACCAGCACAGCGATACGGAGCTGATCCAAAAGTACCTGAGTACACGTGAGTCCGCTTACTTTCAGGTCTTGTATCAGCGCTATTCGGGTAAGGTGTACAGCAAGTGTATCTCCTTGCTCAAGGACGAGGTCTTGGCCAAGGATGCCGCTCAGGAGATTTTTACCAAAATCTTTCTCAACCTGGCCAAATTCGGCGAGCGTTCGAAGTTTTCGACTTGGGTGTATTCGATCACCTACAATTATTGCATTGACTACCTGCGTAAACGGAAGAAAGAAACCAAGCTGTTTTCCTCCGAAGCCGACGATGCCCCCGATGTGGTGGAAGAGGTACCGGATACGGCCCTCCTGGAGATGGAGGTCAAGCGCCTCAAAGTGGTGCTGGAAAAAATCCCCGAGGGCGATAAGGCCGTCTTGCTGATGAAGTACCAAGATGATCTGTCCATCAAAGAGATCGCGCAGAGCCTCGACAAGACCGAAAGCGCCATCAAAATGAAAATCAAACGGGCCAAACACAAAGCGCAGACCGTTTACCGGACTATTTTTACGGATTAAACACCAATTATCATGGCAAATAGTTTCAAACAATTGGCCGAAGAAGCGGAGGAGCAATTTCCCCAAGCCCCCGCCGAGGTAGAACACAAGCTGATGGGCAGCGTACGCGTCACCCAACTGGTGGGCAACGTCGTCGAATTGTACCTGCCCCGTATGTTGGACGTGCTGCGGTCACTCTTTAGCCCCATCGATGCTCCCCCCATCCGCGACATCAAGCTGCCATTGGAGGGGGATACGGACCCCACCAACCACCGTTCGGGCCCCCACGACGCCGAACGAGACGAGGCCCAAGCCTGAGCCGCTCCTCCCCAGGACCCTAAAATAAAAACCACATGACCAACCGAATCCTAAATCTACTCAACGACTTGCTCGACCAGTTCCTTGGAGTCATTCCCAATGTCCTGGGAGCGATCGTCGTCTTCTTCATTGGGTGGATTGTTTCCCGGATCATCACGCGGATCATCAAACGCCTACTCCAGACGATCGGCATCGACCGACTGGCCGAACGACTCAACGAGATCGACATCGTCCAGCAAAACAACATCCGCGTCGTTCCCTCCCACGTCCTGAGCCGCCTGGTGTACTACCTGCTGATGCTCATCTTTTCGATCGTAGCGGCCGAAATCCTCCAGGTGGAGCCCGTCTCCCAACTGGTGCGCGACATCATCAACTACATCCCCCTCGCCATCTCGGGGGCCCTGGTCCTGATCGTGGGCATCGTGATCGCCGAAGCACTCAAAAACATCGTCCTCACCACCACCGAATCCCTGGGGATTCCCTCGGCCAAAATCATCGGCACCTTCGTCTTCTACTTCGTCCTGATCATGTCGATCGTCACGGCCCTTTCCCAGGTGGGCATCGATACCGATTTCCTGGCCACCAACCTGTCGATTATGATCGGCGGTGCCGTAGCGGCCTTCGCCCTGGGCTACGGATTGGCCTCCAAAGATACCATGGCCAATTTTTTGGCCTCCTTTTATAGCAAAAATCGCTTCGTCATTGGTGACGTCATCACCGTCGACAACGTCAAAGGAGAGATCGTCCATATGGACAGTAATGCCCTGACCCTCCAAATCGAAGGGGCCCGGGTGGTGATTCCCCTGAGTAAGTTGACCAATGAAAAGATCGAGATTCACCAGCCCTAGATGACCCCACCGGACACTTTACTTCAACCATCAGAAAACCAGAAAAGCAAAGTAGCAAGTTATTATTCACTCAAATTCAAGTCCCATCGTCGCGTATGCTCGCGGATGTTGGGCCACTTGAAGTAAATCTAAAATACCTTACTGATGATTAAGAAAGTACTCTCCCTGTTCTTGCTCACCGCTCTGCTGAGTTCGGGCCTGAGCGCTCAGGATGTGGATGTAGACGCACTCAAAGCCCGTAGAGCCGCCGCCAAAGCCGCCATCGATTCCCTCACCGGTGTCGTCAATGGCATCAATAGTCAAATCGACGCCCTACCCGGTTGGCAACTCGGTGCCCTGGGAACCATCGGCTTCAATTTCTCCCAGTTCAACAATTGGTTCCTCCAGGAATCGCCCAATGCCCAAACGACCAGCCTGGGCTTCGTCGGCAATGCCTTTGCCAATTACGATGAGCCCAAATACTTTTGGAACAACAGCGCTAACCTCAACCTGGCCTGGACCCGACTCGATACCGATACGGATACCGATTCGGAAGGGGGGCAGGAAGAAGAATTTACCAATACCGCCGACGCCTTTACCCTCACCTCGCTCTTCGGCTATAAGTTTTCCGACAAGCTAGCCGGCTCCGCCCTCGCCGAATTCCGTACGGCCTTGGTCCCCTACTTCGTCGATACCCTCAATTCCGTCAGCTACCTCGACCTGGGGGTCGGAGCCACCTGGACGCCCATCCCCGGCGCCGTCGTCGTATTCCATCCCCTCAACTACAACTTCGTCCTCTCCAGTGGTGACGTCCAGTACGAATCTTCCCTGGGTTGTAAAATCGTGGCCGATTACTCGCGGGCCCTGCCCCTGGGCCTGGCCTGGAAGACCAACCTCTCCGCCTTCGTCAGCTACGCCGACGCCGCTAACCTCTCCAATTGGGCCTGGATCAATGGCCTCAGCTTTACGGTCTGGAAAGGCATTGGCGTGGGCATCGACTTTGGAATTCGGAGCAACAAACAGGAAAGCTTCAACCAATTCCTCCTCCAGGAAGGAACGGATCCCGAACTCCTCATCGAAGACCTGCCCGATGATGAAACTCCGCTGCAAACCTACTGGCTGCTGGGGCTGACCTATAAGATCTAAGACCTCGCCGGAGGGAAGAGACTTGCTCGGACGAGCCCTAACCTGGAGTTGAATGACCCTGCGTCATTCAACTCCAACTGTTTTTACGGTGTTTCGTAATCTCCTTGGTCAGCCACTCCCGTTCGGCTACCTGTGCCGTGAGGAGCAGCTCTTCCCTCAGCTGGTCCCAGGCTTCCCGATCGTTCTGCTCTAGGTGAATCATCCGCTTTACAAAACGGATCAAATTCAGGTAATTGTCCCGGTGGTAGCCCATGTCCTTTTGCCGGTAGATGTAGGCGGAAAAACTGTCCAGTAAGGAATCTAGGGCGTCGTAGGCTCTGAGTTCGTAGTAGCTGCGCAGCAACATCCGCCGGGCGTCGAGATTGTTGAGGGTGTCCTTGAGTTCGACTTGTTGAAGCAGGGGCATGGCGCGGGCGTAGTCGGGTTGCTGAAAGTAGAAAAAGGCCAGGTTGTAGCGCCAGGTATTGTCGCGTTCGCGGGGGGGCAACTGCGCTTTGTATTGCTCCAGAAAATAGGCGACCCATTCGTCTTCCCCCAGGGCCATACCGAGGCGTGTGATGTTTTTGTAACTAAAGGAAGACTGGTATCCCCGATGGAGTAGGGTCTGTTTTTCCAGGCCCGAGCGGAAAAGCTCAAAGGCTTCCCGGACAAAGCGAAATTCGCCCTGGTTGAGCCGTCGGATGCAGTAGTTGATGGTAAACAAATAGATTTCTCGAATCTCCTGGGGAGGAAAGCGGGACCAATGCTGTTCCAGCAAGAGCTTGGCGCGTTCAAAGGCGGCTTCCGACCGCTCGGGCTGTCCCTCCTCTTGGTAGTGTAGGGCCTGGTAAATCCGCCAGTACAAACCCACGGCGGGTACCTCCCGGTAGTCGGATTCGTCGATGAGGCGCAGCACGGCTTCCCGCAATTGGGAGGAGTGTGCCGTGGTCGACATGCTGCGCTGCATCAGGAGGCTACAGCTGTGGCGCAGGAGATCGGCGATGTAGGCCAAGGTCAGGGATTCGGATACCGACTGAAAATTGACCAAGCCACTGCGTTTTTGGAGGAGGGTAAGCGCCAATTCTTCCTGGGCAATTTGGTAGCGTTGGAAGTGAAAGTGGCCGTGTCGCCACGGGCTGCGCTCGAGTTCCTGCCGGGCCTTGCGCAGTTCTCGCTCGGCGTACTGGACCAGTCCGCGTTGGTGAAGGGCCCGCGCGAGGAGCAGTTGCTGCTGGGGCTGTTCCCGGGGGAGCTCGTTTTGGATGAGGTACTGTTTGACCAGTTGGAGCAGGAAGGACCTGCAGTGACGCAGCGTGGCCTCGTGGAAGGGGCGTTTGGGAAACAAGCGTCTGAAAACGACGTGCTTATCCAGTCGGTCGAGCTGATTCTGTCGAATCGGCTTTTCCAAGTAGGTCAGCAGTTGGCGTACGTCTTCCCGTTGGTTAAAAAATGGGGAGGCCACCAGTTTGCGCAATTCGCGCCAATCGCGGGGCTCAAAAGCGCGAAGATACCGGACGAGAACGCTTTTGTGCATGTCATTTATATTGATGAAATAAAGTTCAAAATATTGATAATCAGTAGCTTAAATTTAAAGAATGATTGATTTTTTTGAAAAAATGTTATTGTAAAATGATCCATTGGAGGGCATCTTTGCTACTGCAAGACAAAAAATGCCCATGCCCCTTCCAAAATAGATGGATATGAAAAAGCTTCTCCTCCTCGTCGGCCTACTGGCCCTGATAACCTCCTCACTTTCCGCCCAGGGTTGGGAAAAAATTCTGGATGTGGAACAGCGCAGTTCGGTAAAAGCCGTTGCGGCCGACGTGGCCGTTGGAGGTGGATTGTTTTTGAGCTGTGTAGAATACGGCAGCGACGGACTGGCGCGTCCCCTTACCTTTCTATTCGACGCCGCTGGCAATATTCAGTGGACGGAGCGTGGAGCGCCGGGCGACTCCCTGTTGTCGCGCATGTCCGGTGTACTGGCCACTCCCGACGGAGGACTTATCGTGGTGTACAAAGGAGGCGATGATATCTTATCATCACAGGTCAAGGTGCGTAAGCTAGCCGCCAACGGCCAGCTCGACTGGTCCTACGAGCTACCCAACACGGCGTTTTTTTGGCCCTGGCGCGTGATTCCCACCACGGCGGGGCGTTTTTTGCTGATCGGCAACGGGACGAGTACCCAGGTCCTGGGGAGCTTCTACGAGTTGGATTCGACCGGAGTATCGAGCGCGGCCAATTTTATGACGGATCCCGAGGATAATATCTTCTTCCACGATGGCTACGTGGAGGAGGATTCTGGTGACATCATCATTCTGGGGCACCAGGGCCCCCTAGTCGGGGATGGGCACGATGTCTTTATCGCTCGCTATTCGGCGACCGGGGGGTTTCGCTGGAAAAATACCTTTCCCGCACCGGGCGTACAGATTGCTACCGCTATTGAACCGCTGGGACCGGGAAGCGCCCTGGTGGCCCTGGTATCGGGCGACGAAGATCGGGACAATCCGGTGGGGCAATTATGGCGGGTGGACCTGTCCGCCACTCCAATTTTTGAGGCGACCTTTGCAGGACACGATTATCTGGGAAGCATCCCCACGGAGTTTCAGGTCGAGTCGTTTGGATCGGACTTTTTGGTGGCCGGGATGAAACGCCGATCGACCGGTGATGTGGATTGGAGTATGGCGCAATTGGGAGCGGATTCGACCTTTAGTACGCCCCGACTCTACGGCCGTAGTGGCTTCGACTTACTTCAGGACCTGCTCGTGGCCAACGACAGCTGTGTCTACCTCGTCGGTACTACCCAAGGGCTCGATGGGCGTCGTTACCCCTACATCGTCAAGACCGACAGCCTGGGAAACAGCTTTACCAACGAAATTTTTGGCAGTATCCTACCCGACCAGGATCTGGATTGTGCCCTTCTCAACGAAACGGGGACGCTGGAAAATTGGGTGGTTCAAGCCACTAAGGATAACTTCTCCTGGCTGGCCTCCACGGATGCGGCGGGGCAGTACACCATGCGGGTCGACACGGGGACTTACGAACTGACGAGCTATCCCCGCTCCGACTATTGGTCGATTTGTGAAGATACCATCCCGGTAGACCTCCTCCAATTCTACGATAGCGAACGCGTCGACTTCGCCGCCCAAGCCCTCGTGGAATGTCCCTACTTAGAGGTGTCGGTCAGTACGCCTTTCCTACGGCGTTGCTTCCCCAATACTTACACAGTACACTACTGCAACCAAGGGACCACCGAAGCCCTCGGTGCCTACGTCGAGCTGACGCTCGATCCAGACCTGACCTACCAGGGGGCGAGCCTGCCCCTGGCCCAGCAAGTCGGTCAGCAGCTGACTTTTGACCTGGGCAATATCCCCAGCAACGACTGCGGCACGTTTACGGTAGACGTGCTGCTGGGCTGCGATTCGGTACGCCTGGGGCAAAGCCACTGCGTAGCGGCCCACATTTTTCCCGATAGCATCTGCAGCCCCCCCGATCCTGGCTGGTCGGGTGCCAGCATTGAGCTGGATGCGCAGTGTACGGGCGACAGCATTATCTTTTTTATTCAAAACATCGGAACGGGAAATACGGCCGCTGGCCTACAGTACATCGTGATCGAAGACGACGTCATCCTGTTCCAGGGCGATTTTAACCTGATCGTGGGCGAACTGACCCGTCTGGCGATTCCCAGCACGGGGGCCACCTACCGTTTGGAGGTCCATCAAGCCCCGGGCCATCCGGGCCACGACCGGCCCAGTATCACGGTAGAAGGTTGCACGGCCGACGGAGCCGCCTCGCTGGGTTACGTCACTCGCTTCCCCCAAAATGATGCGGACCCCTTTGTGGACATCGACTGTCAGGAGAATCGGGGAAGCTACGACCCCAACGATAAGACGGGCTACCCCCGGGGCTTTTCCGATTTTGCTTACCTCTACGCCAACCAGGACCTCGAATACCTCATCCGCTTTCAAAATACGGGGACGGATACGGCCTTCCGGGTTGTCATTCGCGATACGCTTTCGCCCTTGCTCGATCCCACCACCCTGCGGATGGGGGCGGCCAGCCACCCTTACCAGTACCGACTGCTGGGGGAGGGGGTACTGGAAGTGGTGTTTGATCCCATTCAACTGCCCGACAGCACCACCAATGCGCCCGGCTCCATCGGCTTTGTTCGCTTTCGTATTGCTCAATGGCCCGACCTCGGTCTGGGGGCGCAGATTTACAATCACGCGGGCATTTACTTTGATTTCAACGAGGTGATTCTGACCAATCGCACCCTACACACCATCGGCGAACTGGCCCCCACCCTGGTCAGCTTCGGGACCGTAGAAAATGTTGTGGAGGTCCAGTTTCAGCTTCGTCCTCATCCTCTGCGGGAATGGGCCACCTTGGATATCCAGACCCCCCAAGCGATTGAGGCGGGACAAATTGATGTGTACAATTCCTTGGGCATGCTGGTTCGGCGACAGCGTTTTAGTGGGCCGCAGGTACGCCTGGATCGCGGGGTGCTGACCAGTGGTTGGTACACCTTCCGGGTTACGGAGGCGGGCCGCTGGATCGGATCGGGAAGGCTGCTGGTACAATGAGGTGGGTACCTTCCTGCCCTTACAGCTTAATGTTCGGCTGTTGAGGGTGGATTTTGCTTTAGGATGTAGTGGGAAAATGTCTTTTGCCCATCTAAAAATTGCTAACTTGCCCCTTCTGATAAATTTGGCAATTTTCTACAATTATGTCCGAAAAGAAACTCTTCCTCCTCGATGGTCACGCCTTGGTCTACCGTGCGCATTACGCCTTCATCAACCGCCCCCTCATCAATTCCAAAGTGCTCAACGTCTCGGCGGTCAGTGGCTTTACCCGTTACCTGTGGGACGTCCTAAAAAATCAGAATGCCACCCACATCGCGGTGGCCTTTGATTTGCCCGGCCCCACCTTTCGCCACAAGATGTATGATCCCTACAAAGCCTATCGCGAGGAGCAACCCGAAGACATTACCCTGGCCTTTCCCTATATCGAAAACATCGTCCGGGCTTTCAACATTCCCGTCGTCACCTGCGCGGGCTACGAGGCTGATGACGTAATCGGTACCCTGGCCAAACAAGCCGAAAAAGAGGGTTTTCAGGTGTACATGGTGACCCCGGATAAGGACTACGCCCAACTGGTCTCGCAGAATATTTTTATGTACAAACCCGGTCGTAAGGGGGGCGAAGTGGAAATCTTGGGCGAGGATGAAGTACTCGCCAAATGGGACATCGAACGCGTCGATCAGGTGATCGATGTGCTGGGCTTGCAGGGCGATGCGGTGGACAACATCCCGGGGATTCCCGGAATTGGTCCGAAGACGGCGGTCAAATTGCTCAAGCAATTTGGCGACCTAGAGGGCATCCTCAGCCATACCGACCAACTCAAGGGTAAGCAGCGCGAACGGGTCGAAGAATTTGCGGAGCAGGGGCGGCTGTCGAAGACCCTGGCCACGATCGACCTGGCTACGCCCATCCAATTTGATGCCGAGGTGTACCGGGTCGAGGAAATCAACCGGGAGGAGGTCAGCCAATTGTTTAAGGAATTGGAATTTCGCTCCCTGGCCAAAACCATCCTGGGAACGGGCGCGGAGCCAGCCACGGCGCAGGGTAATCTGTTTGGCCAGCCGGAACCGGCGAAGGGGGGCAAGTCCAGTCGGGGCTCCGACCTAGCGGCCCATTCGATTGCGGAGGCCAATTTGGAAAACACCCCCCACGAGTACCAATTGGTGGAGACGCCCGAGGCGCGCCGGGCCCTGGTGGAAAAACTGGCGCGGGCCAAGGTGCTCTGTTTTGATACCGAGACCACCGGAATCGACGCCAACCAGGCGGAGCTGGTGGGCCTGGCCTTTTCGATCCAAAAGGGCGAGGGCTTTTACGTGCCCTTACCCGCCGATCAGGAAGCGGCCCGGGCCATCGTAGCCGAATTCAAAGGGCTGCTGGAGGACGAGGCGATTGAAAAAGTGGGGCAAAACCTCAAGTACGATATGCTGATGATGAAGTGGTACGGGGTGGAAGTGGCGGGAACATTCTTCGATACGATGATCGCGCATTACCTCTGCGAACCCGACCGGCGCCACAAGCTCGACTATCTGGCCGAGACCTACCTCAAATACCAGATGGTCCCCATCGAAACGCTGATCGGTAAGAAGGGGAAAAACCAGTTGACCATGCGCGATATCGAAGTGGCCAAGGTCAGCGACTACGCCGCCGAAGATGCCGACATTACCTTCCAGCTCCGCGACGTCTTCCAACCGATGCTCGCCGAGATCAATACCGCCGAGCTGTACCGCGACCTGGAAGCGCCCCTCATTCGGGTGCTCACCGATATGGAGTACGAAGGCGTACGGATCAATCCCGATTTTCTAAACGATTATTCCGCCAAGCTTGGCGCCCAGATTCTCGAAAAGGAACAGCAAATTTACAAGGAGGCGGGTACCCCTTTCAACATCAATTCGCCCAAGCAAGTGGGGGAGGTGCTCTTCGATCGGATGAAGCTGCCCTACCGCTGGCGCAAAACGGCGACGGGGCAGTACTCGACCAACGAGGCCAAGCTGTCCGAACTGGCCGTAGAGCATCCCTTCGTCCAGGAAATCCTCCACTTCCGCAAACTCAATAAGCTCAAGTCTACCTACGTCGATACCCTGCCCCAACTGGTCAATCCACGCACGGGGCGGGTACACAGCTCCTTCAACCAGGCCCGGGCGGCCACGGGGCGCCTCAGCTCGGAGAACCCCAACCTGCAAAACATTCCGATCCGGGACGAAGCGGGTCGCGAAATCCGCAAGGCCTTCGAACCCCGCGATGCGGATCATATCCTACTGGCCGCCGATTACTCCCAAATCGAACTGCGACTCATCGCCGAAATCAGTGGCGACGAAGCCATGCTGGAAGCCTTTCAGGCCGGGCACGACATCCACCGCGCCACGGCGGCCCGCGTCTACGGCAAAACCCTGGAGGAGGTCACGGCCGACGAACGCCGCAATGCCAAGACGGTCAACTTTAGCATCATCTACGGCGCGGGTGCTACCAACCTTTCCCGCCAACTGGGCATCAAACGGGCCGAGGCCAGCGAATTGATCAAAAACTATTTCGCACAGTACCAAGGATTGAAAAATTACATGGACGAGACCGTCGCCTTCGCCCGGACCAATGGCTACGTCACCACCCTCCTCGGGCGGCGGCGCTACCTGCGCGACATCAACTCCAAGAGCGGCCTCGAACGCAGCAATGCCGAGCGGGTCGCCATCAATACCCCCATCCAGGGCTCGGCGGCCGACATGATCAAAGTGGCCATGATCGACATTCACCGGGAACTACAGGCGGGGAATTACAAAACCAAGATGATCCTCCAGGTACACGATGAATTGGTCTTCGATGTGTACCGACCGGAACTGGAAAAGGTCAAACCCCTGATCGAGGAGAAGATGAAAAACGCCCTGCCCAATCTCAAGGTGCCCATCCTGGTGGGGATGGATACGGGGGAGAACTGGTTGGAGGCGCACTAGCTATGGCTTAGTCGGGACGGAAGCAATAAGGCGTACTCCGCTTCGATTCGTCTCCGCTGAAGGTGCGCACCGAAAATTGGTAGCAAACCTCCACGCCGCTGGGTAGGTTGCGTTCGACAATACGCGTCCGGCCCAGTGCGATATCGGGGTAGCGAATGTTCCCATCTTTGTACACCATCACCCATTCGATGATCGGTTGTTGATCGGGGGGAAAGCGATCGAGTTCCAGGGCGTATTCGATGGCTACGACCTTTTTCCCATTGATCTCGTCTACCTCGTAGTGTCGATATACGGTAAAGGCCTCCGCGGTGCCTTCGGGGTCAAAGAAATTGGTACGCTCTTGAAGTTCTATTTCGGGAATGCACTGGTTGAATAGGACCAGAAGCAGGAAGAGGAGATAGCGTTGGTAAGACATGACAAAGGGTTTAGAATTGGAGGATGAAGTGCAAGGAGCCCGGCGTAGGGAAGGCCTGACTCAGGTGGGGGGGCTGGAATTGAAGTTGGCCAAAGGGTGCGGATTCCTGATAGGGCATTGGAGCGGTAGCTTTTTTACGCCGGATGGTGCGGACCAAATAGACGGAAAGTGCGGTACTGGCTAGGGCAACGGGAATGGCCATGGCACTGTATCGATGATAGTTTTGGCGCCGGTCCTCAAAGTCGGTATGAGCCCGGAGGTAGCCCTCGTAAAGCGTTGTTGCATTTTCTTTACTGATTGCTCCTTGGTACTGATCATAGGCTTGGTCCACTTGCTTCTCCTGATCCAGTAGGGCTTGGCGCTCGCGGGGGATGCGAGAATGGTACCAAGCATTGCCCGCCACTAGGCCACCGATGGCGGCCCAGCGCAACCATTGCCGGGACCGATGTTTTTTGACCTGTTTTTGGTATTCGACAAAATCGGGACGGTAGTCCTTAGAGATATTGCGGTAGAGCACCTGAACGGTTTGGCCCTCCAGTTCGAGGAGCTCCTGACGGAGCTGACGCCCGGGAGCCCAGATGCGGAGCTCGTAGGTACCCGGAGCCAGCGTAACCTTGGGGCGCGGCCCACTTTGGTTCAGATCGATGACCTGCTCCCCGATTTTGATGACGGCGTTTTGGGGAAAAATATTGAGGGTCAATTGGATGCTGTCCTGAGCGTCGGCGGATGTTCCGGCCAGCCACCAGCAAAGGGATAAAAATGACAATAAACGATGAGTAAACATAGCATTACTAATTTTTGAGATTAAATTTACATCCTGTGTACGCATACTCGTACCAAATGTTGATCAATATACTGTTTTTATGAAGTTTCCACAAGCCATTCCCGTCCGCGAACTCGCCCAGCGCTTTGACCTTAGCATCATCGGTGATGCCGATCTGGTCGCCACGGGCATCAACGAAATCCGCAAAGTCGAAGCGGGGGACATCACCTTCTCCGACGTCAAAAAATACTTTAAAAAATCCATCCAATCGGCGGCGACCGTCATCCTACTCAACGAGCCCGCCGAATGCCCCCCCGGCAAAGTCCTCCTCATCGGCGACGATCCCTTTGCGGTGTACAACCAGCTCATCCTCGAGCACCGCCCGCTGCACTACAAGTCGGAGGCGATCCACAAGTCGGCCCTCATTCACCCCTCGGCGATCATCGAACCCGGCGTGGTCATCGGGCCCCACGTCCGGATCGGGCAGTACAGCCACATCATGGCCAACGTGGTGATTGAGGAGTACAGCATCATCGGGGATCACGTGACCATCCAGCCGGGGAGTATCATTGGCTCGGATGCCTTTTATTACAAGCGCGGCGCGGAAGGCCATCAGAAGTGGCGCTCTGGCGGGCGGGGCATCATCGAAGATCGGGTGGAGATTGGGGCGCTCAATACGATCAACAAGGGCGTATCGGGTGATACGGTGATTGGGGAGGGGAGTAAGTTTGACTGTCAGGTCCACATCGGGCACGGGGCGGTGATTGGCAAGCACTGCTTGATTGCGGCCCAGGTGGCGGTGGGGGGAAAATCCATCATCGGGGACCGCTGTGTGTTGTACGGGCAGGTGGGGGTGGTCCACACCATCACGATTGGCCCCGACACGACGGTCCTGGCCAAGTCTTGCGTGACCCGCTCGATTGAGGGGGGGAAGACGTACAATGGCACGCCGGTGGTAGAGGCGACGCTGCGCAACCGGCAGATTTTGGCCCTACGGAAGTTGCCGGAGCTGTTGCGGCGCTGGAAGGGCTGAGGGATTCGCCCTGGCGCTTAGCGGAGGAAATTACCGTTGAGCTGGTTTGTACAGGTTCATTGGCTACAAGCTGAATTAAACAAAACAAATGGAACAAAATAAAAAAATTACAATAATAGGCGGAGGTCTTAGTGGCCTTACCTTGGCCTACCTACTGCACACTAAAAATATATCGGCAACTATCTTAGAGGCGTCTTCCAGGCTGGGCGGAAGAATACAAACGGTGAAGGGTGAAAATGGAACGCCACTTGAATTGGGTGCCACTTGGTTCTCCGATGTTCACCTGAACTTAGTGGCTTTGTTAAAACGCTTAGGATTGGAAAAGTTTCCCCAGTACGCTAAGGGCAAATCTTTATTTCAAACAAAATCATTTGAGCCGCCACAAGAATTTTACATTCCAGAAGCCCAAACACCTTCTTACCGAATTGCTGGGGGAACACAAAGTCTGATTGATACCTTATTCGAGAATATAAAGCCTGAGCAGATTAAATTGAATAGAAAAGTTGTTTCGATTAAAGAAATTGATGGTGGATTAGAGGTGGAATCTGAAAACGGCGAAACACTTACGACGGATAAAGTGGTCCTGTGTTTACCCCCACAATTGATTGGTTCACAAATTGAGTTTTCTCCACGCTTACCAAATGAGATTTCAACGGTTTTGCCAAGCGTACAAACTTGGATGGCGGGATCCATAAAATTTGTCTTGGAATATTCCGAACCGTTTTGGAGAGAAAACGGATACTCTGGAATGTTATACAGCCACGCCGGAATCGTTACGGAAATGTATGACCACACCAATTATGAAGAAAACAAGTTTGGATTTACCGGTTTCTTAAACAGTGGTACGTCGGTTTATACCAAAGCAGTTAGAAAAGAACTGGTGCTAAAGCAACTCGCGAAACTGTTGGGGAATAGTGCTGCCACCCCCTTGGCTTACCACGAGAAAGTTTGGACGGATGAATTTATTCTTAGCGGTAATCAAACGATAAATAGGCCACATCAAAATAATGGCCACCCGACCTTTCAAGAACCGTACATGAATGGTAAGCTATATTTTTCAGGTACAGAAACGCTTCTTGAATTTTCGGGATATATGGAAGGTGCCGTACTTTCAGCCAAAAGAACATTTGAAAAAATAATAGCGTGAAAAGTTAATGCCTAACAATGGATTTGGCACAGGTGGCATAGTAAATGGAATCAATAACTTCCTTTCGCATCAGTCGCCACGATCGTTCGAGGGTGTTGAGATTTGGTGAATATGCGGGTGAGAAAAAAATCCTGTGGATTCCGTTACACCTTTTACGTAAAATGATTACCTTTAAAAGGTGATCACCGGAGTCTCCGATCTCCTTACCGTCACCTGCGCAAGACGGTATGCTTTCCCAACCCAGACATTGTCGAAACAGTTGTAGCGCCCCGCGGGGCACTATTGACATTGGCCAATCTCCTTCGGCAATGAAGGGTATCCCTTTTACTCATTTCTTCAAATCTAAAATTCATGAAATACTTATTCAGTAGTCTATTGGTATTGTTCAGCCTTTCTTTTGGCTTTACCCAGTGCTCGATTTTGGGCCCAAACGAACTGGCCCCCGGTCAAACCATTACCCTTTCCACTTCGTCCAGCTTGGGCCAGTGTAGTGCCTGCTTCGATTGGGACATTACCAGTGGTAATGGCAGTATCCTGGGCTCCGTCACTGGCAGTTCCGTAGTGGTCCGTAAAAACTCGGCGGGTACGATGACGGTCCGCGTTACGGGACTGAGCGAAAGTGGTTGCCGCTCTTGTCAGCTCATTCTGACGGATCCCGGTAGCTGTAGCCAGTACTCGGTGACGATGAACAACTACTACTTCCCCGGTAGCAATTCGGTTTACCTCTTTGCTACCCCCACGCCGTCGCTGTCCGGTGCCAACTACACCTGGCGCGTGTTCTACGGTAATGGCTCCCTTCAGCAATTTACCACCTCCACCAGCTACGTGGAAGTTCCCCTGTCCTTTGGCCAAACCATCGTGAGCACCCGAGTAACGGTACCGTTTCAAGGTTGCGTCTTCTCCGATGACGTCAACTTCGTACCCCCTATCCAAGGCGGCGTTTTCTTCGAGGATCCTTCGAATGAGGATACTCCACAAGCCCGCAAGGACATCTCGGAAGTCAAAGTCTTTCCCAATCCCACCACGGGCGAGCTCAACTTTACGGGCCTGCCCATCACGGGTTACACCGTCACGATCATCGACAACCAGGGCAATACCCTCATTCAAAACCACCCCGTCGATCAGCGTCTGAGTATTAGCGACCATCCCAGTGGCATCTATCACTTTGTCATTCAGAGTGCCGAAGGCATCATCCAGAGTGGTAGGATCATCAAGGAATAGAATAGCGTAGTTTTCATTTCCCCAGCCCCGAACGGATAGAAGCCGTTCGGGGTATTTTTGTGCCTTAGGGAGAGGGCTAAGAAAAAATGGCCGAAAGTGTTACCAAGTCGTATGGTGCTCGGGACTAGCTTTACCATCGTGATCACAAGCACGGTGGGCGCCCCCGAAACCACCCAAATAAGAAGTAGGGCGCAAAGCCAGAATGCGAAAATGACGGCAAACAAATCATTAGACATGAGAAAGATACCATTCGGAGGCTTTGGCTGCTTAGGGCTTATCGTCTCCTTGGCTTGCCCATCCTAAGAAAGGTACTTACTCATTTCAAAAAATTGAATTTATGAAATATTTACTCACCAGCCTTTTGGCGCTATTTAGCCTTTCCTTGGGCTTTACCCAGTGCGCCATCTTTGGACCTACCGAGTTGGCCTCCGGCCAAACCGTTACCCTTTCCATCCCGGCCACTCAGGGTCAGTGTAGCGAATGCTACGATTGGGACATCATCCAGGGAAGTGGCAGCATCCTGGGCTCCGATACCGGCAACTCCGTGACGGTTCGCAAAAACGCCTCGGGTACTTTTACGGTTCGCGTTACGGCGCTGAACGAAGACGGTTGTACGTCCTGTCAAATCATCATGACGGACCCCGGTGCTTGTAACCAGTACTCGGTGACGATGAACAACTTCTCTTTACCGAGTAACAACTCGGTCTTACTCTTCGCCACTACCACGCCGAGTTCTTTGACTGGGGCTGCTTACACCTGGCGGGTGTTTTACGGCGATGGCTCGCAACAGCAATTTACCAGTTCCACCCGATACGTAGATGTTCCCCTGTTCGCCGGTCAAAGCATCGTGAGTACCCGGGTGACGGTCAGCTTCCAGGGCTGCGTCTTCTCCGACGAGGTAACCTTTGTGCCTCCCATCGAAGGCGGGACCTCCCTCTCCGGTCTTGCGGATCGGGAATTGCCCCCATCCAATCTGGAGCTTCAGGAAGTCAAGGTCTTCCCCAACCCTACCACGGGCGAGCTCAACTTTATGGGCCTTCCCATCACGGGCCACACCGTCACGATCATCGACAATCAGGGCAAAGCCATTGTACAAGACAGCCCCGTCGACCAAAGCTTGAGTATCCGTGATTACCCCAGCGGAATCTACCACTTCATCATTCAAAATGCGGAGGGCATCGTCAAAAGCGGTAGAATTATAAAAGAGTAATAGTACCGTTTTTCATTGCTCTTATCTTCGGCCCCAAATCGACTTTTGTCGGCTTGGGGCATTTTAATTTATGGTGGAAAAATTTAAAGGGTGGGAATTGATTTTTAGATGCAAAGTAATTACATTGTGAATCCTGAGCAACCGGAGTTTCCTGTTCCGGTATCGTACATCTAAGTTGTCTTAGATCATCCCGTTCCAACCCAATCATATCTATTTAACTGAGCCCCTGGTGTATACAGCACCGCGTAGCGTTATTGTCTCTACTGATTAACAGAAGTAATTTTTAAGGTATCCTTAGGACTTGCGGAGGACCTTGTAGACCGTAGTCGGCAAGGCGCACTCCCGGTCCCCTCAACTTTGCGCTTACTCGTTTTGACGACACGTCAAGACGCAGGGAGGGTATGTCCTTCACCCAAGGCTTGGCATTGCGCTTTGCCAAAGGTTGCGGTACCACTTCTCGATTTCCATTGGTCTCGATTTCCAATTCTAGTGGCTACTAACGCGAAGTGCCCTGGCACGCTCGTGGCCACTGCGCTGGTCGGTCTTCTTACTGATCCGCCTTTAGTTGGCATTTTTTTATTCACCTTTCAAAATACCTTTATGAAATCTTTATGTAGTATTTTACTCTGTCTGTTGGCTTGGAACTTTGGACACGCTCAGTGCAACATTTCGGGGTCCAGTACCCTGGCGGTCAACGCTACGGGTACCTACTCCATCCCCAGCAATTTGGCCCAGTGCAGCAGTTGCCACGATTGGGACATTATCGGGGGGAGTGGCACCATCATCGGCAGCGATCAGGGACGGTCGGTGACGATTCGCAAAACGAGTAGTAGCAACCTGACCATCCGGGTGACCTACTTTAGCGAAAGTGGCTGTCGGTCCTGTACCCGGGTCATCAGCAGTACGCCCGCTTGTAATTTTACCACGACGATTTCCAACTCTTACCTGGATAATTTCTTCGACGTCTTTTTGACGACCGAAAATTCGCCCTCCACGGGCCCCGGCGCCACCTACAACTGGACGGTCAACTACAACACCGGTCCGAGCTACTTCGCCACCACGAGTACCAATGTCGTCAACGTTCCCCTGCCCACCAACCGCTCGATCGTGAGCGCCTCGGTGACGGTCAACTTCCAGGGCTGTACGTTCTCCGATTTCCATACGTACTTCCCGCCCATCACCAGCCAGTTTGGCTTCGGGGCAAAAGCGGATACGGAGTCGACCTTCGATACGCAAAACATCGAGGCTTATCCCAACCCCACCACCGGCGAACTCAATTTTACGGGCTTGTCGGCCGAAGGCTACACCGTCACCGTCTTGGATCTGACGGGTAAAGAAATTATTCGGGACGCCCCCAGCGATCGGCCCCTCAACATCAGCGAGCAACCTTCGGGCGTGTACCAGTACCTGATCCGCAATGGCAAAGACATCGTCAAGAGCGGTAAACTGCTCAAAGAGTAGAGCGCAATAACCTACATTATCGGAGCCCCGAATCGGGAATGGAAGTTAGGGGGTGAGTTTTTTGGGGCAGGAGAAAGGGGGGGAGAGAAAAAAATTAAACACAAACCCGAAAAGGAGGATAGGGGGGTAAGA
>ERZ1740065.558-NODE-558-length-20328-cov-4.168895_pt1 | contig 20328 bp, 18 predicted proteins | sample MGYA00581738_ERZ1740065 | MGnify/ENA primary metagenome ERZ1740065 (study PRJEB43018, sample SAMN04849749) | marine metagenome | isolation source: floating plastic debris | place: Pacific Ocean | collected 2008-09-01 | study: EMG produced TPA metagenomics assembly...
TCGCACTATGTTTTTCAAAGGGGAAAGTCTAGAAGAAACATCTAGTCTATGATACGCCGGTAGTCTATCAGCATTGCGTTCAGAATAGGTTGGAATCGACAAACCATTATACTGAAATTGTCCATTGGGATAGGTAACTGGTCTTCCTGTTTGGAAAGCAAAATTGCTACTAAAACGCCATTTGTCGTTTAGCTTATAGCTTCCTGTAAATGAAATGTCATGCGTTCTGTCCCAAGGGGTGCTGTACCAATTTCCATTGTTGATACCCAGGCCACCTGCAGTGCCTCCTGGTGTGCGTTGTTCTGATTTTGAAAGTGTATACGCCAACCAACCTGTGAATTTTCCTTGGTTTTTTCTAAGCAACAATTCCAATCCATAAGCTCTGGATTCACCCACAAGAATTTCGGTTTCAATAGTATTTTGGGCAATTAAATCTGCGCCATCAATGTAATCCACCCGATTATCTATGGTTTTATAATAGGTTTCCGCTTCAATGGAAAACATATTGTCCTTAAAATTCCTGAAATAGCCAACGGCAAATTGGTCGGCAATCTGAGGGTCTAAAAATTTACCGCTAGGTGCCCAAACATCTAGAGGTGTAGCCGAAGTGGTATTGGAAATTAGATGCAGGTATTGCGCCATACGGTTGTAGCTTGCCTTAAAAGCAGATTTATCATTGAGCTGGTAGGACAAAGCCAATCTCGGTTCGAAATTTCCGAAACTGGCAATGCTCTTTCCACTACAAAATTGGGTTTCGCTTATGGGGTCGGCACGTTCGTAAATGTCCAATTGCGAATTGTACACAACGGGCAGGTCATTTTCATAATTGTTTAAGGTTTGCTGTCCCAAACGATTGAAATAACTGTAGCGCAACCCATATTGAACCGTCAGCTTATCTGATATTTTATGCTCTAATCCTGTATAGACACCAGCTTCAAATGCGTATTTATCGTCTAATTTTAAGGGATTTATACCAGAGGTTTCGTCAAGCGGGTTCAACTCGCCAGGATTGAAATTGTAGTAGATGCCACTTGCTCCAAAATCCAATCGTAGTTTATCATTCAAATAATATCCGAGGTCGTATTTAAGATTGTAATTGTCTATATCAGACTTCCAATCTATTCCCTCGGCATTGATTTCAAGCGCATAGTTGTAGCGACTGTATATTATGGAGAGATTGGAAAACAACCTGTCATTGAAAATATGATTCCAACGCAAGTTTCCGGATAGGTTTCCATAAGAATTGGTGAAGAAATTGGATAGTTCAAAATTGTCATTCCCAAAATAACCAGAAAGGAATAGCTTGTTTTTGTCATTAAGCTCGTAATTGGTCTTTAGGTTAAGGTCATAAAAACCGGCACGATTTTCATTGCCCGCTAATGCTAAAAATATGTTGGCATAAGAGGCACGCCCTGCAAAAAGAAAGGAACCTTTGTCTTTGAAGGCTGGACCTTCAACAGCCAACCGACTTGAGATAGCGCCAATGCCACCAGAGAGTTTAAAGTTTTTACTATTGCCATCTTTTTGCCTAACATCCAAAACCGAAGAAGCACGACCTCCAAAACGGGCAGGGATTCCCCCTTTATACAATTTAATATCCTTGATGGCATCTGTGTTAAAGACAGAAAAGAAACCGAACAAGTGAGAGGCATTATAGATAATGGCCTCGTCCAACAATACCAAATTCTGGTCCTCTGCCCCACCCCTAACATTAAAGCCTGATGCCCCTTCACCTGCATTGGTTACCCCCGGCAGCAGTTGCAAAGACTTGATTACATCTACTTCTCCCAATACCGCCGGTATTTGTTTAATGGTCTGGTTTGAGAGTTTGGCCACACTCATTTGCGGTGTACGAAGGTTGACCTTCTTCGATTCTTCGGCGGTAACAACCACTTCATCCAATTGCCCTGCTGTTTCTACCAATTCAAAATCAAACTTCGTGTTTTTGTCTAGTGTAATTGGTTCCTCAATGGTTTGATACCCTAGATATGAAATCACCAATGTATAATCTCCCTTTGGGGCGGTCAATGAATAGAAACCATACGCATTGGTAGTAGTGCCTATAGAGGTTCCTTTGAACCAAATGGTGGCACCCAAAAGGGTTTCTCCATCGGCCTGTCCTTTAAGGGTACCACTTATTGTGAATTTCTCCTGAGCAGAGCCCAAAAAGGATGCGAAAAAGACCGCAAAAATCAATATTTCTTTCATAAAGTACTTGTTGTATTCTTGAGCGTATTTTGTCATAGAATTAGCCAAACAATAAAAAGAGCGTCAGCAAAATCAGATTGAAAATCAACAGATTCCTTGGTGTTATATATGACCTTAACCGCTTCATTTTTTAATCGTCTGAACTTTAATTTCAAACCAAAAGTAGGGTTGTGGTGAGCGGCCTGGAAGTGAAGTAGGTTCAGAATACTCTTGTTGTACTTATTTAATCAAAAATGCCCATTACCAACTGTTTTTCAGTAATTTAGAGAAGTAACCAAAATGAAATGAATAACGTCCGGAATGCGCATTCTGCACGTTTTATGCCTTTTTCTGGATAAAAGAGGTGTTATTGAAGTGAAAAGAAGAGATTAACCCAAGTGTTTTTTATATTGACTTGGTGTCATTCCTTTGAGCTTTTTAAAGGTGGTATTAAAAGATGACTTCGAGCTAAAACCTACTTCATTCGCAATACCCAAAAGTGTGTAGTTGCTATAGGTCTCGTTTTGCAAGCACGCCATAAATTCTTCTACGCGATATTGATTGAGAAAATCCTGAAACCCCGTTTTCATGTGGACGTTCAATATTTCAGACAAATGTTGTCTTGGGATATTTAGCTGCTTTGCGACATCATTAACGGTAAGTTTGTTGTTTTTAAAGAGTTTTTCTTCGGTCATCAAGCGCAACAAATATGATTTATGCCTTTCAATATCCTTTGTATTAAGACTAGAGGTTTTATACTTGGCATCATTGGACTTTGGAAGTATTTCCTGAGGAGTTACGATAAGCTTATACAAGACATAATAAAACAAGAATACGGCGGCGAGTATAATGCCATAGCTATCCAAAAAATAAGGTGATTCGTATGAGTTTGTGATAAAGAATGTTACCTCATCGATAATAAAAATAACCGTTAAGGGAACGATAAAGGTTAGTAGCCATTTTTCTTTTTTCCTTTTTACAATATCATAAATGGTGTATAAGACCATGCCTAAGAATATCAACTCCACAAATCCATGAGCTACCTCTAGAATTACCCCTTTTTCTATAGGCATATAAGTATCTAAAGCCTTAAAACCAGCTATTACCAAATATGGAGTAAAGAACCATAGGTCTTTTTTGTCAAACTCCTCCTTACCAGACTTATAGTACCGAACGAATAAAAAGAAAAAAGTAATAATCAAGGTGTCATGAAACAAAAACCAATCGGAATCACTTACAAAAAGGTTATAATCATCGTCGCCGATAGCGTAGAGTATGACCGACATGATACATCCCAATAAAAGCCAAAAATTGACCTTTTTGTATTCTTTTTTACGCTGAAATAAGATAAATATTAAAAAAATGCCTTGCAGTAAAGCAATGATTTGAATGGTTCTTAACATCAACAATTATTGAATTCACTTGCAAGAGTAAAGTAATACAAAAAAGATAGTATTGTAAAATCAGCAAAGCTATTTCACAAAGCATCAGTGAAGATTTTATGTTTGGAAAATCTTGAGAACAGTAGGTTTCTAAGGATGTCAAAAGGTTTGCTTATGCAAAAAACACAAGTTAGCTATGGCTTCTTAATTTACATGAACAAGGTTTCACAGGGATAGCTCAATATTATCCTCGACAAGGGTAATCTTAACTTCTTTCTTCAAACGGGATAACAACACCCTTTTCCAAGTATTGTTTTAGCCCGAAAAGTAATTGTGCCCAGCAAAAGGAGGTCTTTCTAAACTCTGAAGTGTTTGCCTTCCAACCCTTGTGACAAAACTCAAGTAAAGTTCCTACCTCTTGCGTTTTCAACTGAAAACTAAGTGAAGTTGGATTCCATTCGGAATCAGATTCCGTCATCTTAATTTTAAAATATTGGTTTTCTACAATATCGGTCACTTGTCCAAACCAATTATAGGCCTCGGTGAAATTAAAGTTGTAAATCGCATCTTTCATTGGAGTTCCTGAGCAGCGTAAAGGCCACCAATTCTCTAAATGTGAAGGTTCCGAAATCGCGGCAAAAACTTTATCAGGTGTAGCTTGTATGTGTAGTTGATGATAAATTTTGTGATTGTTCATGTAAATGATTTTAAATGCTCAGTAGGTTGTAGTTACTTCCAATCTATTATTGTCAGGGTCTAGGGTTTCAAATTCGTAATACCCATCCCCTGTTTTTCTTGGGCCACTTAATATTTGATATCCATCATTATACAGTTGTTCCGCTTTTTCGTCAACGGCAAGTATCGTGTCTACGCCAAAGGCCAAATGAATAATCCCATTATGTTGTCTTACGATAGTAGGATTCTTATTGGAAGGGATATTAGGCATAGTCATTAGTTCCAATCTTGCCCCAGAGGCAAAAGTCAAAAAATAGCTTTCAAATGATTTATCAGTATTCACATATTTTTGGTTGGGTTTCCCGCCAAAATAATGGGAATAATAGTCTTTTAATTGTTCAAGATTATCTGTCCAGATGGCAACGTGTTCAAATGTCATTATTTCTACCGTTTAAAAGGCTGGTTTTACCGTAAACTCGGGCGATGCTTTGAAAAGTTCTTCCAAAATCCATTTATGGCCATACCCATAAACCATAAAAACCCTTTCATTATTGGTTTCACAGATATGCCTGGTATTGGCAAAGATTCTTGTATTTCTTCTAAACCAATTTCCGGTCAGATCCGCACCAATGTATGAATCCCCTACTCCCAGGTTTACAAGGCCCGTTACCCAAAACTGTTTGTTCCTTTCGGAAAGGGCTTGACTATTGACCAGTTTCAAATACTCAAGGAGTCCCATTTGAATTTTAAGATTGTCCATGTATGTATTGTGGGCGTTATTGGTCGCATCATATTCATGCCAGAGCGATTCATGTCCCATTTGTCGAGCATAAACTTCCCAATCATCTATGGCCAAAACCGTTTCAGGTTGGGGTGGTCGATTGTCGATGCAGTATACTTTTTGGAGTTTCAGCTTATTAGCCATGCGAAAACCGAGTTGAAATACTTCGTTTTTTCCCAACACATATTCCCCTGATAAATAGGCTTCATACAACGAATCAATAAATTTCTGGTGATGGGGTCGCAGTTCAATAACTACTTTCGTGGGTTGAAAACGTTTTGCAATATTTTCAATTAAGGAATCCAACCTTTTTTGATTTTCTTCCGATTTCACTTCCATGGTATACTTTCCAACTACATCGCTTCCGTCGTTGTCTCTATCAAAATGAAAGGTTCCAAAAACCATTACTTCATGATGCATGCTAGGCACCGTTTTCGGTAGTTCTGAAATGGCTTGGGATACTGAGGTCTTGTTTCCATTATTGGGTGAAATTTGCGCCAAAGTGCCAAAACTGATAAAAAAACAGAGGTTGGTTATGATGAAATGATTTAAGTTGTTCGTGTTTTTTGTCTTATCCATTGTCTAAGTTCTAATCGAAGCTTAAAACTCCCGTATTCCCAAAATTTACCCACACATTTTTTCAATAAATTTGTTTCATATCACGAAATGAGAAAAGAACCTTGAACCCTTACCTTCCTGATACATTAATCAATGGTTTCTTACTATGCCTTAGCTGCCAACTTCTTTTCGTAGGCTTCTGGTGTTTTTTGAAGAGTAAGAATGTGGCATTGGGCTGTATTTGTTTCATCATTGGCGCTGGTTGGTTGTATAACCTATATTTTCCTCTTTTCAGAGATAGCCCTCTAGCAAACTTCATATTAAGTGGATATAAAGACTTAGCGCTATTCCCTTTGTTCTATTTGTTCTACATAGGACGAATGGAAAAAGGAGTACCCTTAAGAACATTTGTCAAACATTTGCTGCTTCCCCTTTTTGTCTCATGTGTGTATTTGATAGTAAAATTTGGGTTTAAGGATTTTTTCGCTGAAAACTTTCTATACATTATCAATTCGATTCGCGCCTTGGGTTTCATCCTGCTACTCGGCTATACATTCTTAATAGTACGTTTATTCCATGAACAAAAACCCAGACTGAAAATTCAGGCTAGTAAGCGATATCTATTTGTTTTCGGATTTTTCTTTATGAAGCATTTTTTAGGGCATATAGAAATAGTGGTGTTGCCCTTTTTGAATTTCGATAGTCAAGAGTATTACACCTTGTCGTTTCGGTACTTCTGGCATCCACTCAATATTGTCTCCAGCTGTGTGCTGCTACTTTTTGCCCTTTCGGAAATTCGAGGCATACAAAAACTCATCTTCGGAAATACCATTCATCACCAATTTGATAGCATAAAAGATGAATCAAAGATTAACCAATACATTGAAGAACAACTAATCGCTCAAAGGGTGTTTTTGCAAAGTGATTTCGATATTAAAACCTCGCTTTCTAAACACCAACTTTCTGAAAGGAATTTTAGATTGTTTATAAAAAGGGATTTCGACAGAACCATTAATGAATTCGTCAATAAATTGAAAGTAGAGGAGTTCTTGAAGATTTCGAAAGATGAAAGCTTTGCAAAGTACAGCATGGACGGTCTGTATGAAAAGGCAGGCTTCAATTCAAGAGCAACTTTTTATCGGATTTTTAAAAGAGAAATGGGCGTTACTCCTTCGGATTACCTTCAACAGCGTTCAAATAGAAGCTTGTAAAAGAAACACTGTTTTCGAACCAAGTTGTACTTTCATACACGTTTAATGCACAATCATGATACGTATCGTTTATAGTTGGGAGGTGTCTGAACCAAATCAGGAAGCCTTCATCAGCATCTGGAAAAAAACTACAAATTCCATTCATGAAAATGTAAAGGGCGCCAGAGGCAGCTTAATGATTCAGGAATATTCAAATCCACTAATAATTAAAACCTTAGCGAGATGGGACTCCTTCGAAGATTGGGAAGTTTTTTGGAAAGACAGCAATCCTCATCAAATGTCCGAAATGCACACTTTAGGTAAGCGTATTTCCGTGGAAATCTTTAAGGAAATCGAAGATTTTACACGATAATTCTATTTTCATATGTATTAATAAATTGAAAGATGATTTTCACTTTAAACATTCCATTTAGCATCAAAAAAATGCAAAATTCCGGCTGAAAAAGAGACAAATATGTTTAATCTATTGAAAGGCAGGAAAATGTTAAAAACCGAACACTTGCCATAATTTTAACAAGAAGTAAGTATCTTATTACAAAGATTAACATCCATCCAACCCTTTAAATACCTTAAAATGAAAACGGTTACTTTCACTTTTTTAAAAACCAATGCGAAAATCTATTCCATAGCTTTCCTCTTTTGTACAGCTTTGTTCGTCTTGGGATGTAGCTCCGATGATGGTGGCGGAGACCAAATGGATGAAATGGCACAAGAGGAGGACCCTGTATTGGATTTCGACCTTTTGGTAGATACTTGGCAGGCAGAAACCTTTTTCTTCCAAGAATCTAACAGTTCATTGGGAGACCTCAGCGTAATTGGCAACGGCGGTTCAGTTACGTTGGAAGTGATGAGCGATGGGCGATTTGTATTTGATTTTGAAGTTCCACCAGATGAAGATGGATTTATGAATTCCGGTATTTTTAGAATTGAAGAAAATACCCTTCAAGCCCTGTTTTCTGATGATACAAGCTACCGCGATTTAGAGGCCGAAATTGGCGAAAGCCGCCTTACCATTGAAGGCATTGGCATTTTCTCACTTAGTGGTCAGGGTTCAAAAATCACTCAAGGTTTTAGAGGAACTTTCTTCAGACAGGAGTAAAAACCAGGCTTGCACTTTTAATTTAAATGTACCAGGGCACACCGCACAAGTGGTTTGTTTTAAATTTCTTTTCCATCTTTCGTTGGACCTTGAATCCTATGGTATCGATTGAATAGGGTCTTCTAAGCTAATATTTGGATTTATCAATGTAATATCACTACTTTAGATACATCCCCGATACCATTCCCCTAGCTTAGCTGAAACGCCAGGTGATTTAAGCTATCAAAGGCCAACCATATGACCAAACTGGGGATGAAAACCACACACTTTATCTGCCTCTTTCTAGGCTTCACTTGCATGCTCTCCGCACAGAGCAGACCAGACTCCTTACTAGCTGTGCTGAAAACCCAAGCTGCCGACACTAGCAAAGTAGCTACCCTTTTACAGTTGTACGAATCGTTAAAATTTGAAGAACAGGATAAAGCACGAGAATATCTGGAGGAATCCCTAAATCTTTCTGCAACCTTGGATTTTAAAAAAGGTTTGCTCAATGCGCTCTTAGCCAAAGGGGAATACTTTGAAACCACGGGCTACCAAGACAGCGCACTGATAACATATCAAAAAGCCCAAAAAATTGGTGAAAAATTGAATCAACGCAACGGAATTACCGAGTCCTTTATTGGTATGGGAAGCGCCTTTTCTTCACTCCAAAGACTAAATGAAGCAGATTCCATCGCTTTTTTAGGGATAGCGCTAGCGAAAAAGACCCCTATGGATTCTTTGAGCTTGATACAATTCTACACGATTCTATCAAATACCGCCTATTTCCGGAATGATTATGAAAAATCAATTGGATTTGATAGGAAAGCGTTGGAATACAATGCTTCGGACCTTAGAAAAAGGGCAAAGTCTTTCCTTAACATTGGAAGTACCTACGACCTGTTAGGGAATTACCAAAAGACCGATGAATATTACCAAAAAGCCCTAGAGGCTGCAAAGGCCATAAAGGATAAGCGTATGATTGCCTTGGTTCAGTCTGAAATGGGCCTTTTAAAAACAAACTTGAAAGAATTTGCCGAGGCCAGAAGATTGTTTGGGCTGGCACTAACCCATTTTGAAGCCGTCAACGATAAGACTATGATGGCTTATACACAACAATATCTGGCCAAAGTCCACGTAGAACTAGGAGAGTTTGATGAAGCCATAGCGAAATATAAAAAAGCCTTAGCCATCGCAAATGAAATCAATTCGCGTTCTACTGAGGCCCATTCCACCTATCAATTAGCGTTAGCGTATTATAAAAAGAAGGATTATCCCAATGCGGAAAAATATTTTTTGGAAGCAAAATCCATGTTTGATGCTCTCGAAGAAAGCAACATGCAAACTTGGGTCATGTCAAGGCTTAGTGACCTGTATGCTACTACCAAAGACTTCAAAAAGGCGTTTGAATACCTACAGGAAGTTAAAGCTAGGGACGATAGTCTCCTTTCTGCGAACTCTGCCAAGAACATTGCGGAAATGGAGGAGAAATACCAAAACGAACAAAAGCAGCAACAAATCGAACTACTTGGCGCGGAAAATGAGATTGCCTCACTGAAAATCCAAAAACAAACAAGTCTTCGGAATTATCTGCTACTAGGTGCCTTTCTTCTCTTGGTAATCATAGGTGTCGTGTACAACCGTTACCAACTGAAAACACGTGCAAACGCGAAACTTAAGGCCTTGGATTCCCTAAAAACGAACTTCTTTACCAATATCTCCCATGAGTTCAGAACGCCGCTAACCTTAATTCTAAGTCCCCTACAGGAACTCATGGGCAAAAAAAATGATACCGAAACAGCGCAGGCCCTTTCCATTATTCATAGAAATGCTAAAGTACTCACCAACTTGACCAACCAATTGTTGGACCTTTCCAAACTGGAAGCTGGAAAACTTTCCTTAAGAGTGACCGAAGGGGATTTGAAATCAGTCTTAAAAGTTGTTTGCGCTTCCTTCGAATCCCTTGCCGTTGCTCACAATATTGAGTTCGTTAGAGACCTGAATGATGCTCCCGAACTAGCCTATTTTGATGAAGATAAGGTACAGAAGGTTTTAAACAACCTACTTTCCAACGCCTTTAAGTTTACCTCAAAAAAAGGAAAAGTGATGATTAAAGCCTTTCAGAACCAACAAGGGGTGTCTATTGCAATTCAAGATACCGGGAACGGGATTTCCCAAGAAGACCAAAAGCTCATTTTCAAGCGTTTTCACCAGAACCAAACCAATACGCCCGATGCCGCTGGCACAGGGGTTGGATTGACCCTATCTAAAGAATTGGCCCTTTTGCATCGCGGCGATATAGCTGTAGAAAGCGAAAAGGGCGCCGGAGCTACGTTTACATTTCATTTTCCAATCAAAAAATCGATCTACCAACCCAAAGAAATCCAGGAGGACATAGAAGAAAAAGATGTATCGATTTCAAAACCAGCAGTCGTTACTTTAGATGAGGAGAAGACAGAAATAGCATCTTCCGACAAAATTGTTCTGATTGTTGAGGACAATCCTGATTTGAGTAACCACATGCGTTCCTTGCTCAAAGACGAATTTACCGTAAAGCAATCTTCAAACGGTAAGCTGGGTATTGAGGATGCCTTGGAAATCATTCCCGATATTATTATCTCAGATTTGATGATGCCCGAAGTAGATGGAGTTGAATTGAGTAACACTTTAAAAGCAAACGAGAAAACCAGCCATATCCCTATCATCCTGTTAACGGCAAAAGCAGACCGTAATACAAAGCTCGAAGGCCTCAAAACTGGTGTGGATGATTTCTTGACCAAACCTTTCGACAATGAAGAGCTGAAGGTTAGAATACAGAACCTCATCGTTCAACGTGAAAAATTGAGGTCGAAATATGAGCAAACCTTGCGATTGGCGCCTTCCAAAATAAAAGTCAAATCCCCTGAAGAAACCTTCATTAAAAAAGCGTTGGAAGTAGTAGATATCAATTTGTCGAACTCAGAATACACCGTGGAAACCTTTCAAAAAGATATGGGCATGAGTCGCATGCAACTCCACCGAAAGCTCAAAGCCTTGACCAATTTCTCCGCCAGCGAATTCATTCGTGATATACGACTTCAACGCGCTGCAGACTTACTTTCCCAAAATGGGTTGAATGTTTCTGAAGTAGCCTATAGTTGCGGTTTTAATAGTACCTCATACTTCACCCAATGCTTTAAGCAAAAGTTTGGAACGAGTCCTTCAAAACACTCTTCAACCGCTTAACGGCCCCCTCATCGCGATTCAAACAGATGAAAAAGCCTTGTTCTAAAGGGTTTTTCATGGTTGTTACATATCTGATAGTTTTTGGGAGATAGGTGCAAGCCCCTCACATCCTTGCCGTGTAATTTCAAGGCAATCAACCAAAACAAATCACGATGAAAACAATCATACTGACAGGGATTTTCAGTTTGTTCGCTATTCCTCTTTTAGCACAATCCGATAGCCTTACTGTGGTAGCATCTCAAATTTCTGTTGAAGAAATCAACAAGGAAATTGCAAGAAACTTCTACCAAGACCTTTGGTTTACCAACAACACCGATAAATATGCAGACTACGTCGCCAAGGAATACGTAGTGTACGATATTGGTGACCGAAAGGGGGTAACCGAACCCGCGATTGATCAGAAAAACATTGCAGATAGATTCTGTGAAGGCGGTTCAAGTGATTTCAAAATAGATTATCAGATTGCCGAAGGGGATCTAGTCGCTACCCGATGGACCGCAAATTATCAGGCAGATTCATTTATGGCCAAGGTTATGTTCGGGACCAGCAGTATCCCAATTATAAATGTTTTCAGAATCAAGGACGGAAAAATCGTTGAGATTTGGAATCATCGCCACGACATCGACACTAACGTGCCTCTAGTTTTTATTGGCGGCAAAGGATTCCTTATAGGTCTTTTGGTGGCGCTCTTCCCTACGATAACGGCTATTCGCTACAGAAAAAAACTCAAAAAACTCACCGCCTAATGCAGCCCACACCATCAAACGAACGTTTTCAAATCCTTGATGTACTTCGCGGGTTTGCCTTACTTGGGGTCATGATAGCCAATATGGCCTATCATTCCGGATACTGGTTTTTGTCTCCAGAAAAGCAACAAAATCTTCCTTTTTATGAAATTGGAGAAGCCATACTTTGGGGCATTCACTTCATAACGGAAGGAAAGTTCTACTCTATATTCTCACTCCTTTTCGGTATCGGCTTTGGATTACAGATACAGCGAGCTATGGAAAAGGGCACTCCTTTTGTGGGAAGATTTTCGAGAAGACTGCTCATGCTATTGGTTTTTGGGTTATTGCATGCCGTGCTTCTTTTCGTAGGTGACATTCTGGCTACTTATGCCCTACTCGGTTTCATTCTTATGCTTTTTCGCAAAAGCAGTAATAAAACCTTGCTGTGTCTTGTCTTTCTTTTTCCGCTGATTCCACTCGTTCAATATGGCATTAAATGGTATGCTGTTCAACAAACGGGAATTCCGGGTGAGCTGTCTGGGAGTGAAATGTTTGAACAAATCGTCTTGACCTATCAGACGGGGTCTTTTATGGACATTTCAATGACCAACTTCTTCGGATATGTTTTCGGCAGATTTCCAGACCTGATTTTCACAGGGCGCTTTTTCAAAGTTTTGGCTATGTTCCTACTAGGATTTTATGTCGCTAAAAACGGATGGTTCGCAGAAATCCCAAAACGAAAACACCAACTTAAGAAAATTATGCTTTGGTGTGCAGCAATAGGCATCCCTTGCAATTTGGTGATGGCCCATATGATGACCACCGACGCCTACTACACCATGGCGCCATCTGGTATTATCGAACCCTTGGTATATGCTTTTGGGGTACCTGCTTTGGGCATGTGCTATGCTTGCGCAATTGCCCTCGCCTATCAAAAACCGCGGTATATCCGGATATTGAATCGTCTCGCACCTTTAGGTCGCATGGCGTTGACCAACTATTTAATGCAAAGCCTTATCTGTTGCCTGATTTACAAAAGTTACGGCTTAGGGCTTTTTGGAAGCATGGGTCCCCTCTTCTTTACGCTAGTTGGTATTGGGATTCTAATCTTTCAAATCATCTTAAGCAATTGGTGGTTGACCCAATATCAATATGGTCCCGCTGAATGGCTGTGGCGCTCGCTTACCTACAGAAAAAAACAACCCTTTAAACAATCATCATTAACCGTTTTGAAATGAAAAATTTATTCCATTTCATCCAACCCGTTAGACTTAGTTGCTTCAGTCAAACGATATCCAATAACCTAAATGAAGACTTCATGTTTCGATTTCAATTTTTAATGGTTCTTTTCTTCTTCATTACTACATCGAGTGCGCAAGAAAATGACCAAAAAACCGAGACAAAGGAACAGTACCTCGGACCCATCATCGACATGCACATTCATGCGTACCAAAATAGTATGATTTTCGGTATGACCCACCCCCCCCCCACAATTCGTGGTGAAACCTATGTAGGAGTTCAAAATGCCGAAGAACTCAAAACACAAGTACTCCAGAAGTTTGACGAGCATAACATCGTTAAAGCAATGGTTACTTCTGGGGATTTATGGTATGAAGCGCGTCCGGATGTAGTGCTCATTGGTCAATCGCGATTGGATAGTATTGATGCCCAATTTGAAAACGGAAAGCTTCATGCCATTGCGGAATTATCGCCATTTTATGCGGGCATAAAAGCAAATGACGCTTCTCAATCTGCCTTTTTTTTCGACTGCGGAGAGATTGGGTATTCCAGTAGGATTTCATCTCTTCCCCGGCGGCCCCAATTATGGAATTCGAATCATGCCCAGAGCTTTTGGTGCTATGAGGGCGTACAATGCCCGTCCAAAACAATTGGAGGATATTCTGGCCAAATACCCAAAACTCAAACTCTACATCATGCATGGCGCATGGCCTTATATCGAAGAACTAAAAGCCTTGATGTATATGTATCCCAATGTATATGTCGACATCGCCGTGGTCAACTGGATTCTACCCACAGAGGAGTTCAATTTTTACCTGAAGTCCCTGATACGAGCTGGGTGCGAAGACCGAATCATGTATGGCAGTGACCAAATGGTATGGCCCCAATTAATTTCCACGGGTATAGAAACCGTGAACAATGCTGCCTTTTTGACCTTGGAACAGAAAGAAAATATCTTCTATAACAATGCTGCCCAATTTTTGAATCTAAGCGATAAAAAGATTGCGGAGCATAAGCAAAGACTCTAATGGAAAAGTACAAAAAACTACATCTTTTTATGATTTTCCCCATGGTGGTGATGCAACTGGGCATTGCTATGGACTATTGGGGAGATTTTTTGGACAATGCATGGTCCGTACACATCCATTACTGGACGGGGACCGTCTGGTATCTCTATTTGATAATTCAGCCCTATTATGCCACCCATGGGCAATTGGAAAAGCACCGTACCAACGGGATTATTGGAATGTTTTTGGCGGGAGGGGTATGTTTTACCGCTTTAAGTATGATGTATCGCGACCTGCAAAGCGTACTAAATGCTATTGAATTTCCAGAACGTTTCGGACCGTTTGAGCCCTATTTCTTTTATGGGGTAATTGCCATCGAAATTCCAATGATACTAGCTTTTGGTTTTGCCGTAATCATGTCCATTATCAAACGAAAGCAAATTGACGAGCATGCTTGGTGGTTGATTTCTACGGTTTTCATCATTATGATGCCAGCCCTGGGTAGAGGCATTCAAAATGTGTTTATTCTGGCACAGCTTGATCAGTGGCCCGATATTGACATCATCTTTCCTACCTATATCACCCAAGGGGTAATCATTACCATGATTTTGATTGCCGCGAAAATTTATAAGAAGTTAAAACATCCAGCCACCTACTTGGCGCTGCTAATAAATATCCTTTGTTTCTTTGTAGCACCTTTAGGTAAATCAGAAGCTTTGCAATGGGTTTTTAAGACCTTGATAAAAGGATAGTCTATTTTAAAAGCGTTTGGCCTGGTGCTTTCGTTCCATAACCAAACCCATTTTTTCCTAATAATTCAATACCTTCAAGGGTAGAAAGAGACCCCTTCCCTCCCACTATGACACAACGCTTACAGGTTCGCATCAAAGTTGGTATTACAATGCTCCTGCTAACTGTGTTTTCAAATGTGTCTTTCGCCCAACAAAATGACATAGCCACACTCGAAAAAGCCTACAAGCAACAATATGTGATAGAAAAACTGCAAAGCCTAAACCAGCTCACTCGTTATTTTAGGAAAGACAACCCAAGAAAAAGTATCAAATACGGAAAGCTTGCAGTTGAGTTGGGAGAAGCGATTTTTACAGAATCGAATACCCTGATTTCGGAAGAGGAACAGAAACTGCTTGCCATGGCACATCTACAGCTCGGGCAAGTCATGTTAGACCGGGAACGATTTTTCGAAGCCAAAAACCATTTCGAATCTTGCTTGGCGGTATCACAAGAAATAGCAAACGAAACTTACCAAACCAAAGCCAGGGCCAGTCTTGATTCGCTTTATGCGGTGGCAGACTCTTCCGAGATAAAGCAAGGTTTACTCTCCAAGACTTTCGGTCAAATCCGTTTCGCCAAAAATTTTAATAAAACCGCCAATAATCTCGGGGTACAAAAAGAAATGAAGTTAGCGGTACATCATGAAAACCGAGGAAACTTCATAAAGGCCATAGAACACTATGAACAGGTTATAAATCTGCTCCAGAATCAAGGAAGTTCTGAGGATATTGGGGAAATTCAACTGAAAATTGCCCAGATTTACGATAGTTTGAACCAACACAGTACTGCGCAAAAATTTCTGGGAGAAGCCATTGCAAACCGAGAAAGAGAACTAGTGAACAAGAACGGTAACGTTCAAACTGGCAATACTGACTTACTTGATAGTCTTGCCACAAACAATGCAACAAAAGTAGAAATAGATAAAGTACTGCGCGAGGAACAAGCGCAAATGAAAAACTTGGCAGAACGCTACGCACGCGAGAACGATTACGAAAGTTCAATAGCGTACTATCGCATGTATCAAGAACTCACGGTCAAAATCAGAAAGGATAGTTTGGATGAAGTCGCCGCCCGCCAACAGAAAGAAAACGAAATAGCGCTACTCAAACAACAAAAGAAAATTGCCGATATGAACGTTCAGTCGGCAGAACGGGAGAAAGAAAGACAAGTTGAAATTCGGAATGCCTCTATCGGTATAGGGGTTGTACTTACCTTGGGCGCGCTTGGTTTGTTTTACCTCTACCTCACCAAACGGAAACAACACATACGCTTGGAAGTGACCCACCGTGACTTGAACAAAGCCAAAACCAAACTGGTTTCCGCTGAAAAACGGATTGTGAAACTATTGACCCAACAAGTTTCAGAGGATATCGCACTGGAACTGTTACAGAACACCAATGATGTGCCAGGCAAACATTTCGTCTGTTTGATGTTTTTGGACATTCGCGACTTTACGCCTTTGGCCGAAAAAATGACTCCAGAAGAGTTGATTGACTACCAAAACAATGTTTTTGGTTTTATGATGGATACAATCCAAAGTCATAATGGAAATATCAACCAACTCATGGGCGATGGACTCATGGCTACTTTTGGAGCACCCAAATCGCACGGAAATGACTGTCAAAATGCCTATAAGGCAGCGCAAGAAATTTTGTTCGAACTGAAGGAGCGTAATGACGCTGGCGTTATTAAAAAAACTAAAATAGGCATCGGATTACACGCTGGCTATGTGGTGACGGGTAACGTTGGTAATGAAAAACGAAAACAATATTCCGTAACAGGAAACCCTGTGATTATTGCCAGCCGTGTGGAACAACTGAATAAAGAGCATCAATCCCAACTCATCATCACAGAAGAAGTGTATCAAAAACTGGAAAATCCCCCCGCCAAACCAGAAGCCCTTTTGGAAGCGAAACTGAAAGGCCGGTCAAGACCCGTGAAAATCTTAAAGGTAGTTTAAGCCTTTAGGTGTTTTGTGATTTTGGAACTTGAAGGAGATGTAATCGAATAGTAAAAGTCAATGAGCTTTCCCTCCGGGCTCACCAAATACTTCTGAAAATTCCATTTGACGCTGCTGCTCTGCTTTCCGTTCAAGGCCTTTTGGGTCAACCATTGGTACAGTGGATGCTGATTTGGCCCCTTTACCTTCACTTTTTCAGTCATAACAAAACTCACTCCGTAGTTCAATGCACAAAAAGATTGAATTTCTTCTGCAGTACCCGGTTCTTGAGCTCCAAACTGATTGCTGGGCACGCCAATTACCGTAAGTTGCGTCTTGTATTTCTGAAACAAACGCTCCAAGTCCTTATACTGCCCTGTAAAACCACATTTGGATGCAACATTCACAAAAAGCAAATACTTTCCCTTGAATTCCGATAAATCCAAAGCAGTACCGTCCAATCGATTAATGGCAATATCAAACAACTCGACGGTATCGCTCTTATCGGTTTTATCCATAGGATTCAATCCTTTGCGACTAATGGCATTTAGAATTTTCAAAAGCCTTAATTGTTGATGTAATTGTAAAGTTCTTGGATTTTCTCTGGCGTATTGAATTGTCCACCGTAAAACGAAGTTACCGTTGCGGAGGTGTCATCTTTGATTCCCCTTGACGATACACAAAGGTGTTTGGCATCGATAATCACGGCAACATCTTCAGTTTCCAATATGGATTGCAGCTCCAAAGCAATTTGGTTCGTAAGCCTCTCTTGCACTTGCGGACGCTTGGCAAAGTATTGAACGATACGATTCAACTTAGATAACCCAATGACCTTTCCAGAGGAGATATAGGCCACATGCGCTTTTCCGATAATGGGCACAAAATGATGTTCACTATTGGAATAGAACGTAATATCTTTCTCAACCAACATCTGGTTGTACTGATACTTGTTCTCAAATAAAGCTACTTTAGGCTTGTTGGCTGGGTCTAAACCAGAAAAGATTTCGTCAATGTACATTTTCGCAACACGTTTTGGGGTTCCTTTTAAGGAATCATCAGTCAAATCAAGGCCCATAACGTCCATGATTTGTTCAAAAAGCTTTGCGATACTTTCTTTTTTCTCTTCATTGGTCAATGCAAATGCATCGGCCTTCATTGGTGTTTCAATTCCCGTGTACAAGTGGTCGTCTCCGATTTCTTCGTGGGAATAGCCATTTAATACTTCGTTTGTTTCTAGGTAATCTTCTAGTAAGAGTTCTTGATTTTTCATGTTTTTAATTCCAGTGCTATTGTATTATAGCCAGTTCAATTAAATATTTTAGCGATAGTAAAGCTACCTATTTTGTTTAATAAATTTTGTTAAAGTTTAAACAAATTAATTTTTGTAGTCCAAATAACCTGATTTAGGGGATTAAAAAATGGTCTTGACCTATAGCCAATCGCTGTCCTAAAAAAAGTTTTATAGCTCCTATCACTACTTTAAGAAAGCAAGAATTAGGCCAATTTCTTCAGGGTATGCAAACATCACAGGGTAAAAAGAATTACCTTATACCCGAAGTTGAAAAACCAAGGAGATGGACGACCCAATTTTTGATTTTTTATCTAAATACATTGACCTTACTGAGGAAGAAAAGGCAATTATTTCAGACATCAAGTTTGTACGTTCGCTTAAAAAAGGAACTATCCTTCTAAGACAAGGCGATACCACCAATGAGTGTTTTTTTATTCTCAAAGGATGTGTGTACAGTTATTATTTGGTGGAAGGTGAAATAAAGGTCACCGAGTTTTTTGAAGAAAAGCAACCCATAACCCCTGTTAGTTATATCACCAAACAACCTTCTGAATACTATTTGGAATGTCTGGAAGATTGTATTATTTCCATGGGTTCCCCAGAGCGCACGGCAGAGCTTATGCAAAAAGTTCCACGGCTAGCATTAATGGGGCCAATGATGTTGGAAGACGAGTTGGCTTCTCAGCGCATTAAATACGACACATTCATCAAACTCTCACCAGAGCAACGCTACTTACATCTACAGGAAAACTCACCACAACTTCTCGAGCGAATTCCACAATATCTTATCGCCAGTTATTTGGGCATCAAACCAGAGTCACTCAGCCGAATTCGTAAAAGACTTGTTAAATAACCGCTGTAAGATGCTTTCTTAACCCAGGTCAATGAAAAATGATTTGGGTCACTTCAATTTTGCGCTTTCAAAAATCTAATACAATGGAAAAGCAAAAAATTGACCCTAGAAGCTTGTTATCTACCTTATGGATTTTCATCTTATTCAACATGATTTTCCGCGATTTGCATCAATTCGCCAACAAGCAATTTGTTGAAGACCTATTGGTGCAGGACATCAGTGAGCAGCTCGTTTTGGTATTTGGGATTATTCTTGAAATCCCAATTCTGATGGTAGTGTTACCCAAAATTCTAGGTGAAACCGCCAACCGATGGGCAAACAGTATTGCTGCAATAACCCTAGTGTTGGGTATGCTCAGTACCGTCCCACAAGCAGACATGGATGACTACTTTTTTATGGGAGTTCAGTCGCTAGCCCTGGTGGGCATTCTGTACATCACCTTTAAACCCAAAGTCATCTATCGTCTGAGTGCCGCAAGGTAGAAAGCAAGATTACATCCCTCAAAGAACACAATCATGTCATTTTTTGAATCAATCATTGTGGCTGCAACGAATCAAAAACTTTGGAAAAGGTTTCTTGGTTTTCTATTGCTCGTTGGCTTTTTACTATCCAGTTGCAGTACTCAAAGGGCCATTCGCTTGCGCAACAAAAGTTTGGAGACATGGCAACAACAGGATTCCGGGGTCCAACACAAGAATCATAGCCTAAACGCCGTCGAGGAATGAAAAACTATCTTCTTTGGACCCTAGTTTTCTTTACCTACGCTTCAAATCATTGCGAGCATGGCAAACCCCAAAAAACATCCTTGTCGCATCAAGATGTTCAATCGAATCTTTCCCAAGACTATCAATTGCTCGATGGTTTTGGTGCTATCGGAGCCCATCATCACATCTCCAGTGAAGACTTTGACAAGTTTTTTTGGAAAGGTGTAAAAGAATCCATGAACTTTTACAGTTTACATCGGGGAAGTCGTTCTTTGGTCCAGAATATCGTCAAAGAAGAGTTGTTCCCACACAAAGATTTAAAACACGATTTGAAAAAACCGCGTCTATGCAAAACAAACTTGCAGCGTGCCTATGATGCATTACATCAGTTCTCCGGAAATTGGCATGGGCGTTGGGCAGGACAAATGGTAAACCATTTATGGTTGCCCGTGGTTTTGACAGATACCCTTATCGAAGAAAAAGTAAGACTGGTAGGTTTCCAATCATGTTACACGGGCGATGGTTTAGGCTGGAATTATATTGTTCAAAACAAAGAAGAAACCCTTATGCTAGGATATGTCTATCACTTTGATGAAGCTGTATTGACCGCTGAAAACCCCCATTATGCCTATTGCAATACTGACCTGCAACTGACTTGGGTATCCAATGACAATATTT
>ERZ1740065.559-NODE-559-length-20310-cov-5.192940_pt1 | contig 20310 bp, 17 predicted proteins | sample MGYA00581738_ERZ1740065 | MGnify/ENA primary metagenome ERZ1740065 (study PRJEB43018, sample SAMN04849749) | marine metagenome | isolation source: floating plastic debris | place: Pacific Ocean | collected 2008-09-01 | study: EMG produced TPA metagenomics assembly...
GAAGTGTATCGGCTCCATCGAGGACTTGCGTCGGGAAATCGAGCTGGCCAACGAACGGCTGGGACTCCAGCAGGAAGTGCCGCCGGATCTGCACCGCCCCTTTATCGATCAGATCGTTTTGGTGGGGGAAAATGGGGAAGAACTGCGTCGCGAGCTGGACCTCATCGACGTGTGGTTCGACAGTGGGTCCATGCCTTATGCTCAGTGGCATTACCCCTTCGAGAATCAGGAAAAATTTGCCCAAAACTATCCCGCCGATTTTATCGCCGAGGGCGTCGACCAGACGCGGGGTTGGTTCTACACCCTCCACGCCATCGCCTCGATGGCTTTCGATAGCGTGGCCTTCAAGAACGTCGTCTCCAACGGCCTGGTACAAGCCAAGGACGGTCGCAAGATGTCGAAGCGGCTGGGCAATGCCGTGGAGCCCTTTGAGACGCTGGCCCAGTACGGCGCTGATGCTACCCGCTGGTACATGATTTCCAACGCGCCTCCCTGGGACAACCTGCGCTTTAACCTCGACGGCATCGACGAGGTGCGGCGCAAATTTTTCGGGACGCTCTACAATACCTATTCCTTCTTTGCACTCTACGCCAACATCGACGGCTTTGCCTACCGCGAAGCCGAGGTACCGCTGGCCGAACGACAGGAAATCGATCGCTGGATCATTTCCCTGCTCCACTCCCTGGCCAAGGAAGTCCGGGCGGATTACGCCGACTACGAAGCAACCAACGCCACTCGAAAAATTCAAAACTTCGTCGATGCGCACCTCAGCAATTGGTACGTCCGACTTTGTCGGCGGCGCTTTTGGAAGGGAGAGTATTCGGCCGATAAGGTCGCAGCCTACCAAACCCTCTACCAGTGTTTGAGCGCCCTGAGCAAAATGATGGCTCCGGTGGCACCCTTCTTTGCCGACTGGCTGTACCGCAATCTGAACGAAGCGACCCAGCACGAAGCACACGAGTCGGTCCACCTGGCGCTGTTCCCCACCGTCGACGAGGCCGCCATTGATCGGGCCTTGGAAGAGCGAATGGATTACGCCCAACGGATTTCCTCACTGGTGTTATCGCTGCGGAAAAAGGACAACGTCCGGGTGCGTCAGCCCCTCCAAAAGATTCTCCTGCCCGTGCTCGACAATGCTTTCCAGCAGCAGGTAGAGGGTGTCAAGGATTTGATCCTGGCCGAGGTCAACGTCAAGGAAATTGAATACATCACCGATACCGCCGGTTTGATCGTCAAAAAGGCCAAGGCCAATTTTAAGACCCTGGGACGCAAGCTCGGCAAGCACATGAAGGCCGCCGCCGCGCAGATTGCCCAACTGAGCAATGAGGAGATCAATGGGATTGAGCGGACGGGTCGTTTTGAGCTCCGCATCGAGGAGCAGGTGTACGAGTTGCTTCCCGAAGATTTGATGGTCTCTTCGGAAGACATCCCCGGTTGGCAGGTGGCCTCGGATGGCCCCTTGACGGTGGCGCTCGATGTATCGCTCAACGAACGGCTGGTGGCCGAGGGGATGGCCCGCGAATTGGTCAACCGCATCCAAAACCTCCGCAAGGCCAAGGATTTTAACGTGACGGATCAGATCGTCGTCAAAATCGAGCAGCACGAAGCCATCACGGCGGCCGTAGAATGGTTCGGGGAGTACGTCAAAAACGAAACCTTGGCGGTACGGCTGGACTTGGTGGAGCGGCTAGAGGATGGAGAAAGTATCGACCTCCTGGAGGGAATCAGTATGAAGATCAAGATCGAACGCGCCTAGTATGAAGACCATCACCGTCGCCCGGAATCACGGCGTATACCAGACGCTCTTGCTGTTGGGGCCCATTGCCTTATTTTTTGGATTGCGCAATAGCTGGCGGCTTTTACAGGCCGATGTGGTCGACTGGCCCTGGCTGATGATTTGGGGAGGCTTGGCGGGCTTGAGTGCCTACCTGATCGTGTTTTGCGTACAGCGGGTCCGCGTCCGAACACCAGCCCTACAGCTCAGCCGAGCGGGAATTGAGGACAACATTAGCATGGCCAAGCCGGGACTCATTCCCTGGCGCAACATCAAGGGCAGTGCCCTGGTGCCTTACACCGGTACTGAGCACCTGGTCATTTACCTCAAAGATGCCGAACCCATCATCGAGTCTTTGGGCTTTTTGCAACAGAAAATGGCCCGCCAGATGGTCGAAGACGTCGATACCCCCATCGTGATCAATCCCCGTTTGATTCGCTACCGCGCAGCGGCCCTGCGGGACCTGATCAACCAAAAATGTGGGCGCAAATCTTAAAACTATCATAAAACCCACGGTTTACCCACGCGCTGGCAGCCCTATTTTCGTTACACATAGCAGAATATTGATTTACCAACTCACTAACCTTCAAGATATGACACCTAAAAGCATTTTCCTCGCTGCCTTTTTCCTTTGCGCCGCCTTTGGAATCAGTTTGGCCCAATCGCCGGTAGGCACCTGGAAAACCATCGACGATGAAACGGGCGAGGCCAAGTCGCACGTCGAAATTTACGAACAGGATGGCAAGATGTACGGCAAAGTCGTCAAATTTCTACGCGCCAGTGCCGACCCCGACGCGGTGTGCAGCGACTGTAAAGGCGCTAAAAAGAACCAAAAAATCATGGGGATGGTCATTGTCGAAGCCCTGGAGCCTTACAAGGATTACTGGCAGGACGGGACGATCCTGGATCCCGAAACGGGGAAGGAAGACGGTTGTAGCATTTGGTTTGCCCAGGAGGGAAATAGCGACGAATTGAGCGTCCGGGGCAAACACTGGACGGGCTTATACCGCACCCAAACTTGGTATCGGGTGCAGTAAGTTTGGGGTGCCACAAAAAAAAATTGGCCCGGGCAATATTTGCCTGGGCTTTTTAGTTTTATAGGTGAATTTTTTGATACAGACAACTTATTTATCTTAAAAAAGCGCCTATATGCAGCAAAAGTTTACACCTAACGATCTCATCCGGTTCCTATACCAAGAAACGTCGGTGGCTGATACTATGGGTATTGCCGAAGCTTTGTTGGAAGACCGTGCCCTGTACGAGGAATACGAATCCTTAAAAGGCAGTTTTGCACAACTTCCAAAGGCCAAATTTAGCCCTTCTCACGCCACGATTCAGAACATTCTACGCTACAGCGAAAACAGTGCGGTAGAAACGCACGGTTGAGCCGAGAATCGGACGATCTAAAAAAAATTTCCTTGTCAGGGCCCTTCCCGAAAGTATTCGGGAGGGGCTTTTTTAGTAGCCCTCGCCACTTTTTCAAAAAACATAAATAATTTGTTCAAAAATTTTGTTTTCATAAACAAAAAGTTTAGTTTTGTGATCGATCAAACATTTTTGTATTCATTTCCTAAACATCAAAATAATGTCGAAAGAGAAAGACGCTAAACTAAAAGCACTACAACTTACCGTTGACCGTCTGGAAAAGACGTACGGCAAGGGTATTGTCATGAAGTTGGGCGATAAGCAAGTAGTAGAAGCGGAGACCATCCCCACGGGTTCGCTGAGCTTGGACCTGGCGCTGGGGATCAACGGTTTTCCCAAGGGTCGGATCGTCGAAATCTACGGACCGGAATCCTCGGGTAAGACGACACTTGCCATCCACGCCATCGCCGAATGCCAGAAAAAGGGCGGTATCGCCGCCTTTATCGACGCCGAGCACGCCTTCGATCGCTTCTACGCTGAACACCTCGGTGTGGACACCGAGAACCTGCTGATTTCTCAACCCGACAATGGGGAACAAGCCCTGGAGATTACCGAAAACCTGATCCGTTCGGGCGCCATCGACATGGTCGTGATCGACTCCGTAGCGGCCCTCGTACCCCGTAGTGAAATCGAAGGGGAGATGGGAGATTCCAAGATGGGCCTCCAAGCGCGCTTGATGTCCCAGGCCATGCGTAAGTTGACGGGAATCATCGGATCTACCAAATGCTGCTGTGTCTTCATCAACCAGTTGCGGGAAAAAATTGGGGTGATGTTTGGTAATCCCGAGACGACGACGGGTGGTAATGCCCTCAAATTCTACGCTTCGATGCGTTTGGATATCCGCAAGACGGGTTCGGCCATCAAGAATAAAGATGGTGACGTGGTGGGTAATCACGTCAAAGTCAAAGTGGTTAAAAACAAGTTGGCTCCCCCGTTCCGAATCGCTACTTTCGACATCATGTACGGCGAAGGCATCTCCAAGTCTGGTGAGATCGTCGATATGGGAGTAGACCAGGACATCATTGGTAAGAGTGGGGCTTGGTATAGCTACGGTGGTACCAAAATCGCGCAGGGTCGTGAAGGGGCCAAGCAGTTCTTTATCGACAACCCCGAAGTGGCCATCGAAGTGGAACAGAAGATCAAGGATGCTGTAACGGGCAAAGATGAGGAGGAAGAAGCGGACGATGCTACCAAGGAAGTGGCCAAGGCCGCAGCCACTAGCTCCAATGGCAAGTCTAAAAAATAGGCTGGCCTCCAAGCCACAACCCGCCATCAGTTTGACTGTAAATTAAGATTTCTATCATAGTCCTTTGAAAAGGCCATCTCTCAGAGGTGGCCTTTTTCTTTGGGTGAGCTAGCTGAACAGCTAGTAGGTAGCTGATTGGTACTTGTGGGGCTAGTTCTTGATCAACTGATCATAGACCTCGTTAAGGACCTCGTTAAGGACCTAGCTACCCGTCCACTCGAACGTATTGATGAGGTGCATCAGGTCGGTCTTGACGAAGTCCAATACGGGGGCTAGGGAGTCGGGACGGGCCTGGGTATTGAAATAGAGGGATGCACGTAGGAAATGCTGGTCATCCACATCGGTGAGGTAAAACTGGAAGGGGGAGGCCACGGGACCTTCAATGTTGAACACAAAACCCCGTACGCCATTGGGCTTCTCGATGGGGAGCTCATCGATGTAGTTGGCTTTGATATTGTGCTTGTTGGCCAGGGAAAAGGCATCGTTGCGGAGCTTTTCAAAATTCTCCCCTACCGGATGATAGCTACAGTGCAGACGGGCATCAAAGGCCGGAATCCGCAAATCGAACCAACAGGGATCGACGGGGCTTTCACCAAAAAAACTGGTGTCCTGTTCGACCAGAGCGTAGCTGGGATATTCAAATTTAAACCGACAGAAGTTGGGATCAAAACTTTGGTAGACGCGCTCCGGATACTCAATCTTGGGAAAGGCCCGGGGTTTGGGTACAATGGGTGCCTCCTCCGTACAGGCGACCAAAGAGGAAAGAAAGAGGGCCAACAAAAGAAATCGCATCGTGGACATGGAGATAAATTTGATCTGGCTATTTAACGCTCGTTTTCTGTTCGGATTGCTGGGCCTTGTACTTTCCACCGGGTAGGGTAATCTGTACTTGCTCGATTCGCCGACGGTTGACCGCAATGCTGCGCAGTCGGTACTGGTTGTACGTCACCTCTACCCCCTTGGTCGGGATCTGCCCCAACATTTCCAGTACCAAACCCGCCACCGAGTCCGCATCCCCCTTGACCTCATCAAAGGTCGTCGTATCCGTTCCCACAATCCGACAAACGTCGTTGAGCAAGGTCTTGCCTTCAAAGACGTAGTTGTAGTCGTCGATCCGTTCAAAGTCGACATCCGCCGCGGGATCAAACTCATCACGAATCTCCCCGATCACCTCCTCCATAATATCTTCCAGGGTGACGATGCCCGAGCTGCCCCCGTATTCGTCCACTACGATGGCCATATGCATCCGCTCTTGCTGAAATTCACCCAACAAATCATCAATTTTCTTGGATTCGGGAGCGTACATCACATTGGTTCGGATCAGGGCTTGCCACTCAAAATCGTCGGGCTTTTCCAGGTGGGACAGCAAGTCTTTGGCGTACAAAATTCCAGACACGAGATCAAAATCCTCGTCGTAAACGGGAATCCGAGAGTAGCCCGATTCGCGTACGATTTGCAGCAGTTCCTTGAAGGACAGTCGAAAGTCTACCGCCACCACATCTACCCGGGCCCGCATAATTTGCTTGGCCGATATTTCTCCAAATTTGACGATGCTCTTGAGAATGTCGATGTCTTCCGGGGCATTGCGATCGCCCCGAACCGTCAGCTCGATGGCCTGGTCGATGTCTTCCCGGCTGGTCGTACTACCGTTGGTGCGGTGCTTGCTCAAGCGCTTTTCAATCGCGTTGGTCCCCCGTACGAGTAGCCCACTCAGCGGCCGAAAAATTCGCACCAAAAACATCAGGACTCCCGACATGGTTTTGGCCAACTGGACGTTGTTAATCTTGGCGTAAACCTTGGGAGCCACCTCCCCAAAAAGGACCAGTAAAAAGGTCACCCCCGCCACGGTAATGGTCCAATCGATAGCCGCTGCCAATTGGGGAACCGTCAGCCAGGCTTCCCACCAAAACCCCGTCAGTAAGGCACTGGCCCATTGCTCACAGCGCTCGGGCCCCAGCAAATAGCCGAGGATAAAGTTAGAGAGCAGCACGATGGCAATGTTGATAAAATTATTGCTGATGAGTATGGTGGCGAGCAGCGTTCGCGGCATCTCTCGCAGTTCGAGGATGCGTTGGGCCGTGGGAGAATTTTCTTGCTCTAATTTGTTTAAGTCGTTGGGAGTTAGGGAGAAGTAAGCGACCTCCGAGCTGGAGACAAAGGCCGAACTCGCCAGTAGGAGCAGCATGAATATCAGGGCAAGCCAAAATCCGACGGGGGGTAGGACCAAAAGCGGTACAAAAAACAACAGGCTTGAATAAAGGGCTTGATTACCCGGCTCCGATTCCAATGCTTGAGGATATTGTTGATAAAATGACGCTGATTTAGAAGGGCAAATCATCCTCCACCGCAGGCAAATCGCTCGTCGTGGTAGCTTGTACGGCAGGGGGAGTACTAGGGTTGCCTTCACTGGTGGAAGGGCTTGCCATCGGTCCGGTCATTCCCGCATTATTTCCCTCGGCGAGCTCCCGGCGGTTGAGCAGTCGGAAGTAATTGCCCAATACCTCAGTGGTTTTCCGGGGATTGCCATCCTTGTCTTCCCACTTGCGGTGGGTCAGCTTGCCCTCCAGGTATACCATAGCCCCCTTCTTTAGGCTTTGCTCGGCGCGCTCGGCCAGGCTACGCCACACCACCACATCGTGCCATTCGGTCTGACTTTGCCAGTTGCCGCTTTTGTCTTTATAGTTTTCATTGGTGGCAATCGAGAACTTGGCGACCATCGCGCCACTTTCCAAATGACGAATTTCCGGGTCCCTGCCCAGATTGCCAATCAAGGTGACTTTATTGACCATTTAATGTTTAGTTTTGTGGATTTGACCCGTTTAGACCATCTTTAAATATAAAGATTTATCCTGTAAATACCTATCAATCACTTTTGGAAATGCGAATTTAGCCAAGTTTTCTCGGGAGACCATAAGGTGGGAAGTATTATTCGTCAGCTGCTGTTGAGAAACCGCAATTTCCCAAAAAACCGCAATGATTGTCTGGTGGGTCAGTTGCTGTTTGAAGGGGCGGGAAGCGCCCACCAAGCGAGGTTGTTGACCCCGAGCGAGGTCCCGATACAGGGCTGTTTGTCGCAATTCCTCTGCCGTCAGTACCCCCTGGGCCTCCACCAGGGGAAACTCGTACAGGTGCTGCCAGATGTCCTTCTGCTGGCGCTTTTGTAGCAGTAAGCCTTCCTTCGCCTCCCAGATCAGATAGTGAAAATAGCGTTTCCGTTTGACCAGTTTTTTGCTCTTTACCGGGTAGGCCCCGGGCTTGTCCTCCAACGCAGCCACGCACTGCTCCCGAAAGGTACAGCGGGGACAGTCGGGTTTTTTGGGGGTACACTGGGTAGCACCAAAGTCGATGATGGCCTGATTGTAAATACCGGCCTGACCGGGGTCGAGTAGCTCGCTGGCGAGTTGGGCAAATTGCTTTTTACCACTCGTGCTATCGATGGGGGTGGCAATGCCAAAGTAGCGGGAAAGCACCCGGTACACGTTGCCATCGACGGCGGCGTGGGGCAGATCGTAGGCAAAGGAAGCAATGGCGGCGGCCGTATAAGGACCCACCCCCTTTAAGGCGAGGATGTCCTCGTAGGTCTCGGGAAAGCGCCCCCCCAACTCCTCGGCAATGTACTTGGCGGTAAAGTGTAGGTTGCGGGCCCGCGAATAGTAGCCCAGTCCTTCCCAAAGCTTCATGACCTCATCCTCGGGAGCCTCAGCCAGGTGTACCACCGTGGGGTAATGATCACGGAAGCGCTCGAAATAGGGCCAGCCCTGTTCCACCCGGGTCTGTTGGAGAATGATCTCCGACAACCAGATCAAATAGGGATCTCGCTCCCCCTTCCACGGCATGGGGCGGTGACTCTGGGCGTACCATTCGAGCAGGAGCGGTGTAAAAAGAGACTTATTGTCGACCATGATGCGGCAAAAATAAAAAGCGGCGGCAAATAAATTTGCCACCACTTTATTTATTTTACAATGGATACCGAGCAACACCGCGTGATGATGATGTCGCCCATCCACCAAATTTCTTGTAGGACCGACGCGCTAACGCGCCGTAGCCTCACGGAATCCCTGGTAAAAGTTTTCCACGTTCCGCTTCAGCTCCTTCCGCGCAAAAAAGATGCGGCTCTTAACCGTACCCAGGGGCAGCTCCAGGTGATCGGCAATCTCCTGATACTTAAATCCCTGGTAGTGCATGAGGAAGGGAACGCGCATGGTTTCCTCCAGATTATTGATCATCTTCGTCAACTCATCCATCATAATGTTGGAATCCGCCTCGTTGGCAATCACCGTCGACCCCGAATTGATGTAAAACATGTTATCGGTCGAATCCATGATGGTATTGGCCTTTACCTTTTTGCGGTAGTTGTTGATAAAGATGTTTTTCATAATGGTGAACAGCCAAGCCTTGAAGTTGGTGCCCGGGCGAAATTTCTCACGATTGGTCATCGCGCGAAAGGCAGTCTCTTGAAACAAATCCTTGGCGTCTTCTCCATTCTTAGTCAGCTTGAATGCAAAGGAATGCAGCATCGCAGACAACTGATCAAACCGGCTTTCAAATTCTATTGTTGACATGATATAGTGTTTTAAATCGTCTTCTTATTATGGGTTTGCATGTTTAAACACAAGATAAGGAATACTTAAACAAGTTACAACATCTATACCAGTTCGAAAGGTCAGAATGGCGTCAAAGGTCTAATTAGATGTTCCAACACTAATACTAATCATCTCATTATCAGCACTTTAATAAAAAGTCTTAAAGTTTTCTTAATTTTTTTATTTTCAAAAAAAAATGAAAGTTGTTGAAGTTTGGTCAGCACTGTGCCCGTCGGACCAGCACTCCAGCAACCACCGCAAAGACCAGATTGGGAATCCAGACTCCCAGCATGGGAGGCAAGCTATCATTGGTGGAAAAGGTGGTGGAAAACTTGGAGAGGAAAATAAAAAGCCCCCCCAGCAGAATGCCGGTAGCCAAGTGGAGGCCCATTCCGCCCCGTACCTTGCGCGAGGCGAGGGCCAGGCCGATAATGGTGAGGATGAGGATGGTAAAAGGTTCGGCCGTTCGCCGCTGCATCTCCACTTCGTAAATCCGGGTATTGGCCACTCCCCGATTGCGTTCGCTCCGTACGAAAGCCCGCAGCTCCGGGGTAATCATCATTTCCTTTTGGTTGAGGTAACGCGTAAAATCTTCCGGCCGGAGCCGCAGCAGGGTATCCAGGTATTCCCCCCGCCCGAGCACCAAGCTTTCCTCCATCCCCGCAAAACGGTGAATCTCGTAATCCTGCAATCGCCAACGCCCCGTAGCCTCCTGCCAGTCGGCCTTCCTGGCCCTCAGAATTTCCCGCAATTCATTTCCCACGATTCGCTCCAGCTGAAAATCGCGGGCGCTGCTGTCCCGGCGGAGGTACTGCCGGATGTAGACCTTTTGACCGGGCTGTAAAAAAAGGTGGATGTCCTTGGTCTTTCCCTTATCGTTGTGCTTCCAGACGTAGCGGTGCTCAAAGTCCAGCCGCGTTTTGTTGCTGAGGGGGATGAGGTAATGGTTGGCCCAGAGGTGGAAGCCGGTAATCAGACTGGCGGCGAGCAAGTAGGGATAAAGCAAGCGGCGAAAGCTCATCCCGGCATTGAACAGGGCGATGATTTCCGAGATGTTGGCCAGGCGGGCGGTGAAGAAAATGACCGCAATCAGGGCGTAGAGGGGCAACAACAACCCGTTGATCATGAGTACGAAGTGAATTTCGTAGTCCCAGATAATTTCGCGAAGGGTCACCGCTTCTTCGATAAAATCTTCCACCTTGGAACTGAAATCAATCACGACGGCAATCAGGCTGAAGATGAGTACCGTAAACAAAAAGGTCGACCAATATTTAAAGATGAGGTAACGGTCAATTGTTCGCAACATGGGTCTAGCTTTGGCTTTCCCTGGAAAGCGCACAAGCTAAAGAGTCTCCTACTTTTGCGCCCGTTGTACGAGTACGAAAGCAACTCCTGCGAAGATAAAGTTGGGAATCCAGACCCCGAGGGCGGCGGGTAAATTGTCGTTGGTGGAAAAAGTGATCGAAAACTTGGAGAGGAAAATAAAGATGCCCCCCAGAGCAATGCCCATGCCCGGATGATGGCCAATAACACCCGCCAATTTAACCACAGCAAAGGCCACCCCAATGATGGTGAGGATGAGGATGGTAAAGGGCTCGGCCGTTCGTCGTTGCATCTCCACCTCGTAGATCTTGGTATTGCCCACCCCCCGATCACGTTCGCGCCGAACAAAGGACATCATCTCCGGTGTGGCCATCATCTCTTTTTGGTTCAGGTAGCGCGTAAAATCCTCCGGCAAGAGATTGATGAGGGTATCCAGGGTGGCTCCCCGCTCGCCGACAACCAAGGTCTCCTCCAGACCGTCGAAGGTATGGATTTCGTAGTCTTGTAAGCGCCACTTCCCCGTCTGGTGTTGCCAGCTCGCCCGATCGGCCTTGAGCAGGTCCGTGATCTGGTTATCCACAATTTTTTCCATCTGGAAATTATTGGCCGTGGTATCGCGGCGACGGTAGTACTTGATAAAAATTTTGGTCTGGGGATCGAGGAAAAGGTGAACATTGTGGGTCTGTCCCTTATCATTGTGGCGCCAAATGTAGGTGTGCTCAAAGTCGAGACGGACCTTGTTGCCCCGGGGAATGATGAGGTGGTTACCGATCAGGTGAATGATGGTGATGCCAACTGCCGTGATGAGATAGGGACGCAGCAGGCGACGAAAACTCACCCCAGCATTGAGGATGGAAATGATCTCGGAGTTGTTGGCCATGCGGGAGGTAAAGAAAATAACCGCAATCAGGGCGTACAAAGGCAGGAGCAAGCCATCGATCATCAACATAAAGTTGATTTGATAGTCAAAAATCACCTGCCATACGGTAACGTCTTCCTCGATAAAGTCCTCCACCTTTTCGCTAAAGTCGATAATCGCAGCAATCAGGGTAAAGATGAGTACCGTAAACAAAAAGGTCGAGACGTATTTGCCGATGATGTAGCGGTCTAATATACTGACCAAGACCCGTTCAACTAAGAGGCGGCGCTGTACTTTAGCCACCATTTCCGTTTTCCAGCTGGCAAAATCTCCGGCTATGATGTGACGGCGAGCCTCGCCAACCAGCCACAAGAAGAAACTGAGGTTTTGTAGACTTGCAATCTGGGCCCCCAGCATTTCACCGCTGTGAATCAAATGCCGCAGGTAGGCACGCGAGTAAAACCGACTGGCCGCGCTCGGGCTCTGGGCGTCGATGGGGTCGAAATCACTTTTCCACTTGGCGTTTCTAAAGTTCATCGTTCCCTCCGAGGTATACACCACCCCGTGACGAGCGTTGCGCGTGGGCAAGACACAGTCAAACATGTCGACCCCCAGGGCAATACATTCCAGCAAATTGGCCGGTGTGCCTACTCCCATCAAATAACGCGGTTTGTCCGCGGGTAGTATCCCACACACCAACTCGGTCATGGCGTACATCTCCTCCGCCGGCTCTCCGACCGATAGGCCCCCAATGGCATTGCCCTCCCGTTCGAAACCCGCAATGACTTCCGCCGATTGGACCCGTAGATCATGGTAGGTACTGCCCTGTACGATGGGAAAAAGCGTTTGCTGGTAACCGTATTTGCCCTCCGTCTCGTCAAAGCGGCGACAGCAACGCTCCAACCAACGGTGCGTCATCTCCATCGAGGATTTGGCGTAGCGATAATCACAGGGGTAGGGCGTGCATTCGTCAAAGGCCATGATGATATCGGCCCCGATCGTTCGTTGGATGTCGATGGCGACCTCGGGACTGAAAAAGTGCTTAGAGCCGTCGATGTGGGAGCGAAAGGTCACGCCCTCCTCTACAATCTTACGCGTACCGCTGAGCGAGTACACCTGGTAGCCTCCACTATCCGTGAGTAGGGGTCTTTGCCAGCCATTAAAACCATGGAGTCCACCCGCCGCCTCGATGATCTCCAGGCCCGGACGGAGGTACAGGTGATAGGTATTGCCCAGGATGATCTGCGCTTTGATTTGCTCCTCCAGTTCGTGTTGGTGGATGCCCTTTACCGTACCGGCCGTACCCACCGGCATAAAGATCGGGGTCTCAATGGGGCCGTGATCGGTTTGGATCCGCCCCGCCCGAGCGGAAGAACCCGGGTCGCGATGTTCGACGCTGAATTGCATGGGTGCAAAATTACATTATTTCTCAACCAATCAAGCGATTGCTGTCCAATTTGAGTAGGACGCCAATGAGTAGAGAAAAGCCCAGAATGGAAGACCCCCCGTAGCTGATAAAGGGCAGGGGAATCCCGATGATCGGGACCAGCCCCATGGTCATCCCGATGTTGATAAAGATGTGGACAAAGAGAATTCCCGCTACCCCGTAGGCGTAAAATCGGGAAAAATCGGAGCGCTGCCGCTCGGCGAGGGTGATGATGCGCATCAACAGCAAAAAGAACAGCCCAATAATGCCCACCGTACCGATAAAGCCCTGCTCCTCACCAATGGTACAAAAGATAAAGTCGGTCGACTGCTCGGGGACGTAGTTGAGCTTGGGCATCGTTCCCCCCAGAAAACCTTTCCCCTCCAAACCACCCGAACCGATGGTCATTTTTGATTGCAAGACGTTGTACAGGGCACCCTGCGGATCACACAGCGAAGGTCGTAGCCAAACGTTGATCCGATCCTGTTGGTGCCGTTCGAGGATGTTGTTGAACGCGTAATTGGCCGAAAAGGACAGGGCCGAACCAATCAGTACCAGCGATAGCAATTGGGCGACCAGTTGTCTTTTGCGTTGGTTGTACTGAAGGTAGGCTAGCACCAAGAGGGCCAGAGTATTCAAAGCAAGAACGGTGTAAACTTGCCCCAGCGAAGCCGCAACTACACAGACCGCCACCCAAGCCAGCAGACCCAGCAGCCAGGAGGGTTTGCGATCCTTAAAATTGTAGACCAGTACGAAAAGGATCATGACGATCAATCCCAGGGTAATGATGCTGGGATCGTACACGAGCGCGAGCACGAGCAAGATGGCCGTCACAAAACCAAAAAGGTAGAGGCTCGCCGACAGGCCCGCGCGGTACAGGACGATGAGGAAGGAGGTAAAGACCATGGCCGAGCCCGCATCCGGTTGCAAAAGAATCAGGACGATGGGAAGCCCCATCAATCCCAACACGCTCAGGGCCGAGCGCCAGTCGCGCAAGCTGGTATTGTAGCGGCTCAAAAAGGCCGCGATGGCAATGGCCGTGGCAAATTTGGCAAATTCGGAGGGCTGGTAGGTAAAGCCCCCCAAGCGGTACCAGGACGTGGCCCCCTTGATGGTGGCACCGAGAAAAATAACCCCCAGCAGTTGGAGGAGGGCGAAGGCGTAGATGGGGTAGGCGAAGGTTCGCCAGAACTTCCAGTCGATGATGGAGGTAAACAGCAGTACGCCAAAGGAGAGACCAATGAAAAACAGTTGTTTGCCGTGGTTGGTACTGAGGTTGAAGATGCCCTGGCTACTGTCCTCATCGTAACCGACGGAGTAGATCATCAACCAACCGACGGTGATCAAGCTGATGTATAGGGAAAAGGTAAACCAATCTACATTGCGGAGAAAGTCATTCCTTCTGCTCATAGACCGACGATCTCGCGCAGGGAGATATTGGAATCTTTAGCGGGGAAGGCACTGGGATAGTCCTGCTTGAGGCGGTAGAGCAGGCGCATGGCTTCGAGTTTGGTGGAAAAAGCACCGGCGCGCAGGCGGTAGTAGGGTTTGGAGTGCGTCCAGTCGACGGGGATACCCGGGTTTTCGCGTAGAAAATCCTGTTTGGCGTCTTCCACCTTGCGGCGGTCCGAAGTGGAGAAAATCTGGACGCGCCAGCCCGGGACGAAGGTATTGGACTTGTTGCTTTGAATGTGGCGATCGAGCATACGGCTGATGGCATCTTCTTCGTTTACCACCACGTTTTGTGCGGCCCCCCAGGAGAAGGCTCCCAAAGCAAACAAACCGATCAAAGCAATTCTTTTCATCATGTCATTTTCATTTTTCTACAATGGGCGTACCGCTGATGGCCACCCCGGCCGAGGTTCCGATCCGATCGGCCCCCGCCTCGATCAAAGCCCGTGCGGACTCCGCCGTGCGAATACCTCCCGAAGCCTTGATTTTAATCTCCTTCGGCAGGTTGGCGCGCAGCAGGCGAACCTGCTCTGGCGAGGTGCCTTCGTGGTGGCCCGTGGAGGTTTTGACAAAATCGACGCCAACCTCCCGGCAAATCGTACAAATCTTGATGATCTCCGCTTCGGTGAGTAGGGTCGCCTCCACGATAAGTTTTACTTTTTTTCCCTTGAGGTGAACCGCAATCGTCACACCGTCGATGTCGTTGCGAACGTGGGCCCAATCTCCATTTTTGACCGCCGCGATATTGGCGACGATGTCCAACTCGTCCGCTCCCTCGTCAATCGCTCGCTTGATCTCCTCCACCTTGGCGGGGATGGCGGCGTAACCCATCGGGAAACCCACTACCGTAGCAATTTTAACGGGACTGTCCTCCAATTCACGGGCCGCTAGGCGAACGTAGTATGGGGGAATGCAAATGGCGTAGAAACCAAAGTGTTTAGCCTCATCACAAATGCGCTTAATATCTTCACTGGTACAGCCAGGGGATAAGATCGTGTGATCGATGTATTTCGATAATTCCATTATTTTCCCGTTTTCAGGTCGTGATTCCCTCTGTGTTTTCCGATACGCAATTTATTATAAAATTCCGAGTTCGTCGGTCTCACCCCGTGATTTTTTACCGGCTTTCCCAAAGAATACTGCCCACTACCAGCACCGAAATTTAGCGCCAGCTCCCGATCGACTTCCGAGAAATTTGGCTTTCCGATGCCCGCAGTGGGCAGTAGAGCACCCGACTAGAAATCAGGATCTAGCCGTGACAGTGCTTGTATTTCTTACCACTTCCGCAAGGGCAGGGATCGTTGCGCCCTACTTTTTTCTCCTTGCGAACCACCGTCTCCGGCTTGGCACGACGCTGGCTGACGCCTTCCGCCGCCCGCCGTCGCGCCTGGTCCTCATCGCGGCTGGTTCGAACCCGACTGAGGTCCGTCTTTTGTACGCGTGCCTCCCGCAAATTGCGGTCCTGAGGGAACACCAGACCTCCCTTGGCCAGGTAGGAAGTGACCTGCTCGTTGATCTTGTAAATCAATTGCTCAAACAACTCGTAAGCCTCCATTTTGTACACCACCAAGGGATCCTTTTGCTCAAAAGAGGCCGCCTGAACCGATTCTTTGAGTTCGTCCATCGAACGGAGGTGTTCCTTCCACTCGTCGTCGATGACCGCCAGGGCTACCGCCTTTTCGATATCCCGCATGATGGAGGCCCCTTTGGTGGTGACTCCTTCCTCCAGATCGGCCGCGATGGGGAGCGGAGCGGAGCGCCCGTCGGTAAAGGGAATGGCCATCCGCGTGTACTGGTGCCCCTGATTTTCGAAAACATCCACGAAGCTGGGCAGCAAAATCTCAGCAATCTTGGCGGATTTGCGCTGGTAGAATTCGTTGAACTGCTCCTGGAATTGATCCACAATGTCAATCTCCGCACCTTCGTTGAATTCGGCCTCCCCAATTTTGGGATCCATACCGATCAAGCGGAAAGCGTCCTGACGGAAGCTCTGGTAATCCCCCGAGGCCTTGTGTTGATAAACCAGGCTTTCGGTCAATCCGGTAAACATGGTGTGTAAATCCACGGACAAACGCTCGCCCGACAGGGCATTGCTGCGCTTCTTGTAGATCGCCTCCCGCTGGATGTTCATGACATCATCGTATTCGAGGAGCCGCTTACGGATACCAAAGTTGTTTTCCTCCACCTTCTTCTGGGCCCGCTCGATCGACTTGGTGACCATCGAGTGCTGAATCACCTCGCCATCCTGGTGTCCCATCCGGTCCATCAATTTGGCGATGCGCTCCGACTGGAACAAACGCATGAGGTTGTCCTCAAGTGATACGTAAAACTGAGAACTACCGGGATCTCCTTGACGACCGGAACGACCGCGCAACTGGCGGTCAACCCGCCGCGAATCGTGCCGTTCCGTGCCGATAATGGCCAGACCACCCGCCGACTTTACGCCTTCGCCGAGTTTGATGTCCGTACCCCGACCCGCCATGTTGGTCGCTAGGGTTACCTTACCAGGCTTACCCGCCTCGGCTACTACCTCCGCTTCGCGTTGGTGCTGCTTGGCGTTCAGTACGTTGTGATCGATGCCCCGCATTTTGAGCATCCGACTCAATTTTTCCGAAATGTCGACCGAGGTGGTACCCACCAATACGGGCCGACCGGCCTTACTCAGTTGGACGACCTCGTCGATGACTGCATTGTATTTCTCCCGCGAGGTCTTGAATACCATGTCATCGTCGTCGGCCCGAGCAATGGGGCGGTTGGTGGGAATGACGACGACGTCCAGTTTATAAATTTCCCAGAATTCGCTAGCTTCCGTCTCAGCCGTACCGGTCATCCCGGCCAGTTTGTGGTACATCCGGAAGTAGTTCTGCAGGGTCACCGTGGCGTAGGTTTGGGTGATGTCCCCAACCTTTACGTTTTCTTTGGCTTCCAGGGCCTGGTGCAAGCCATCCGAATAGCGCCGACCTTCCATCATCCGACCGGTCTGCTCGTCCACGATTTTGACCTGGCCATCCATTACGACGTATTCTTCGTCCTTTTCGAAAAGCGTGTAGGCCTTGAGCAGTTGATTGATGGAGTGTAAGCGCTTGGACTTGACGGAAAAGTCCTGGACCAGTTTTTCTTTGGCTTCGCCCTTGTCCTTATCCTCCAATTCTTCGTTGGCCTCGATCTCCATCATGGCGGTCGTAATATCGGGCATGATGAAGAAATTGGGATCGTCGCCACCGCGAGCCAGGAATTCGGCACCTTTTTCCGTCAGGTCAACGGCACGGGTTTTTTCTTCGATGGTAAAGAGCAGGGGCTCGTCGACGAGGTGCATGTTTTTGGATTGCTCCTGCATGTAGAAGTTTTCGGCCTTTTGCAGGGAGACCTTGACCCCTTCCTTACTGAGGTATTTGATCAGGGGGCGGTATTTGGGCAGGGCGCGGTGTGCGCGCAGCAGGGCCATACCCGATTCCCCGTCTTCGTAGCCCGTGATGCCGTCTTCGAATAGGCTCTTGGCCTCGGCCAGGTACTCGGTCGCCAGTTTGCGCTGGGCGGTCAGCAGGCGTTCTACCCGGGGCTTGAGGGCCAGGTATTCCTGATCTTCACTGCCTTGGGGCACGGGGCCCGAGATGATGAGGGGGGTCCGAGCGTCGTCGATCAGAACGGAGTCGACCTCGTCGATCATGGAGAAGTGGTGCTTGTGCTGTACGCGTTCGCTCAGGGAACGCACCATATTATCGCGAAGATAGTCGAAGCCAAATTCGTTATTGGTACCGTAGGTGATGTCGCACTCGTAAGCGCGGCGGCGTTCGATGGAGTGGGGGCGGTATTTATCGATACAGTCGATGGTGAGGAAGAGGAATTCCATGATGGGTCCGATCCATTCGCAGTCCCGTCGGGCGAGGTAATCGTTGACGGTGATGACGTGGACGCCCTGGCCGGAAATGCCGTTGAGGTAGGCGGGCAGGGTGGCCACCAGGGTTTTACCTTCCCCGGTCGCCATCTCGGCGATTTTACCATGGTGGAGCACCATCCCACCGCTGAGCAGTACATCGTAGAGGATGATGTTCCAAGTGATTTCGCCACCGGCGGCGAGCCAGGAGTTTTTGTAGATGGCCTGGTCTCCCTGGATGGTAATGTAATCCTTACTGGCGGCCAATTGGCGGTCGTGATCGGTGGCCGTTACGCTGATGGTTTCGTTTTCGGTAAACCGGCGGGCGGTTTCTTTGACGAGGGCGAAGGCTTCGGGGAGGATTTCTTTGAGGATTTCCTCCAGGTGATTGTCGCGTTCTTCTTTGAGCTTATCCACTTCGAGGAAAAGGTCTTCTTTGCGACCAAAATCTTGTTCCTGGATGGCATCTTGTGTACTGTTGCGAATATCTTCGTCGATTCCGGCGAGGTGTTCGGCAATTTTAGCTCAAAATTCTTGGGTGCGGTTCCGCAGGTCGTCGTGGCTGAGGGATTGCAGACGCTCGAATTCCGCATTGATTTCCTCGACGATGGGCGCATACTCGGCGACGTCGCGGTCGTACTTGGAACCGAAGATCTTGCCGAGGGTTTTGGAGATTAATTTAAACATGATATTTATTTAGTACGGGTCGCGAGTGATACCGGCAGGACCCGATGAATGGACGTTGGACCAACAAAGATATAAACATTCTCAATCACAATTTGTACCAAGCTTATTAAGGCTTAATTTTGCGACATATTGGCATTTAAAAACAAACTTACGCATGAAATGTTGCCGCTACTTTACCCGTCTGTGTCTCCTGATGCTGCCTTTTTGGCTGGCTTGCGGTACCGCTGAAGAGACCGGTCTGGACATTCGCGAATACTATTTTCCCGCCGAGGAACTCGCCGATGGCCTGGTGTACGAATACCAGCCCATCGGAATGGACAGTATTGGCCCCTCCTACTGGTTTTACAAGAGCCTTCCGACTGATTCGGCCCTCTACCTGACGGGAACTTACTACGAAGCGGACCTGATGGTCAAACAGTTTTTTCGCGCCGAAATTGTTCACAATGGCTGTCTCATGCAGGAATACTACCTCTACACGACCGACAGTACCGGTCGACAGACCCGCTACGACGCCGACATTCAGGCCGCCAATGCCTTCCCCTTCACCGTCCGGGATTCGGGAGGAATCTTCCTCTCCAAATTGGAATGGACCTTTAACGAAGCGCCCCGGCGAACCACAACACTCGTCCGCAACCGTCGTTATATAGGCAAGGCCAGCTATCCCTTCCAAGGGGAGGAGCGCGAATGCGTCGCCTTCGAACTCAAGGAACTGATCGACGATTATGACGAAGGGCACTTGGAACAACAGTACGCCGGGCGCGAACTATACGCCAAGGGAATCGGATTGGTTTACTACATCAAGGAAGTCAGTACGGAGTTTGTACTGGAATACCAACTGGCTGACATTTATCCCATGAGACGCCTAGAAAAGCGTTTAAAAAAGCTGCTGAACGAATAATATGAAATGCCTCACCACAGTACTCCTGTTCTGTACGAGTCTTGCCCTGAGCACTTCCCTCTCCGCCCAGGTCAACGCTCCCACCTTTCTGTGTGTCCAGAGCGATACCCTTTTTTGGGAATTGCCCACCAACAATTGCGGGCCCTTTAACGCGTACGTCGTGTACGCCAGCAATACCCTGGGAGGCCCCTTCGAAGTCCTGGCCAACATCACCGATCCCGATCGGGACTTTTTCCACCACCCCAACCCCCAAGGACTGGTGTGGTACTACTACCTCGAAAGCGATCACGACTGCCCCGGACAGGTGGTCCTCCAATCCGAAACGCTCGACAATCGCGCGCCCCAGGTTGCCCCCATCGAAAGCGTGACCGTCGAGGGAGAGGACGTCCTGATCTTCTGGAACCCCAGCCCCTCTCCCGAGGTAGTGGCCTACATCATTTACCGCGAAGAAGAGTTTGGTACCGTCCCAATCGACACCGTCTTTGGGGATGTCACCACCTACCGCAATACCACCGCAACCACACTACTCAAAACAGAAATCTACTTAATAATCCACATTGATGCCTGTGGCAACACCAGTATTTTTCAAGGCCCACACCGCAGTCTGCTGCTCGAAACCCAGGTCAATATTTGCGAGCAAAGCATCACCCTGTCCTGGGATCCCTACGATGGCTGGACGGACGGGATACTGCGCCAGGAGGTTTGGCTGAGTGTCGACGGCAGCACTCCCCAACGGTGGGAGGAGCTCGGGCCGACGGATACC
>ERZ1740065.560-NODE-560-length-20308-cov-12.505407_pt1 | contig 20308 bp, 19 predicted proteins | sample MGYA00581738_ERZ1740065 | MGnify/ENA primary metagenome ERZ1740065 (study PRJEB43018, sample SAMN04849749) | marine metagenome | isolation source: floating plastic debris | place: Pacific Ocean | collected 2008-09-01 | study: EMG produced TPA metagenomics...
CTCCCCCCTCCTGTCCTCCTCTCCTCCTCCCCCCGCCTCCCTCTCCCTCCGCCGTTCTCTGCTTATATTGCTGTCCTATCGTTTGGGGAAAGTGCAGGGGAAAGAGAGGAGGAAGAAGGAGGGAAATTGAGGGTAAGGAGGAAAAAGGGAGGGGGAAAGTGAAGGGGAAATAGAGAGAGAAATGGAGTCGGAATAGAGAGGGGAAAGTGAGGGGGAAATAGAGAGGAGATGAGGGAGGAAATAGAGAGGGGAAGGGAGGGGGAAAGTGAGGGGAAAGGTGAGTAATGGCATGGTAGAAAACTCACTCCGGTTTCTTTATATCACGAGGGCAGTCATTAGGGTCCGCACCAGGATACTCAAACTTGTGTAGCTGCATAGCTAAAGGATAGAATATCTGTAAGACCTGCAGGGAGAGCTCAGTTGGTTAATACCATGCTGTAAAGAAGATGGGTTATAAAGAATTATTACACCTCTCTTACAGGCATGAATTCAATGGATGTAACAGCATCAAAAACTTCCTTGGAGTAGTAGTCATGGCTGGCGATAAGCAGTGAGGAGTTGATACCACTGACTGTCCGTAGGCTCTCGATCAATGCCTTCAGATACGAGTCTCGGTTGTGGATCTGCACCACTATTATGTGAGCATAAGTACCGTTCTGTTTCGGAGGAAACTTATCCATATTATGTATATCCTGTCGCTGATTAATATCTTCAATAATGAAACGCAGCGACTCATTCAGGAGTCTTGTGAGAGTCAAATCGTCTTTCTCTACTACCGTATCCTCTTCACTTGGGTTGATCGGAAATATCGGATTTGGCTTCAGCTCAGTGTCTTTTGATATAGGTTGTTTGTCTTTGACTGAGCGATGATTTACAGCATTGACTTTGGCATTGCTGCTGAGCTGACTTCCAGAAGCGGTAGATGTATCTCTGAGAATACGAACTCTTCCAACTCCGGAGGTCGATAGGTGAATATAGTGGAGGTTAAATAGCACAAATATAGTAAAAGATATGACTAGTATTATCTTAACTGCTTTAAGCGGTGTAATGTGGCCCATTATCGGGTTACAAAACGTAAGGTAAGTGGTACGTTCAAGATTCGGATAAGAGTATCCTGTTGACTTTACTGAAGATAGTTGAGAGGATGGCTAGCTGACAGCATTTACTTTGAGTGTAGGATCATCAGCTGATGTACCATGCACATTTCCTGGCCTTTTGAGAGCCATTTCCATTCATTCTGCAAGAAATGTCATATTGGCTACACGGTGAATGAGATGCAAAGTGAAGACGAGTAGGTTAGCAGCAGCATCTGATAAGATCGATCATCTTCAAAAATTAGAGATACATGCACAGTTATCAATTTGATGTTGTGCTCTTGTGATCACCGCTCACCTTTCTCTCCACGATGAAGAGCCATGAACGATGATGCGAGAGTTTCTGGAGTGAAAAGCTGGCAACCAAAATATTTAGAACAGCAACTCAAGAAAGCCTCTCGTTGCTCTACAACTAAACGATGTATGTGATTGGCTCAGTATCTAACCAAAGTCCTTGAGAAATTGGTGGTCCGTCTGTATTCGATCCCATACGGTCGATCTACTTAACTACCGATTTAGTATTCTGTGTTCACTACGGACATACGGATCGATAAAAGTCTTGGTATTGCGATAGTGCAAATATTAACCGATACTATGGCCGAAGATAGCATCAGATATTCTTGGGAGCGGTTTGTGATAACTCTGGTTTTTCTCTATTCAAACGAAGTGAGAGAATTAGGTGCATAGTTTTGATACTAGTAATCGAGCACCCACTATGTAGTTATCAAGTGGTCGTTATTGCTGCGCTGCTGTTTGTATGATGACGAGTCACCAATTAGGAAATGACATTTTACCCGCCAATATTTAATACTTAGCTACGCGTACAAGAGAAAATATGCATGGCTTTGTTTATACTAGGTTGTTTGCATACAATACCAATGAATAAGTATGGCGATGATTAATGTATGAGAAGTTGATCGATAGCAGCGTTACAGATCGAGAATAATAATCAGTGCTTAAATTCAGGGGGAACTAGAGGGAACGCAGTTCCTGTAAAACAAATTACAGCTACGTCTAGAGGGAACGATAGTTCCCTTTAAAACCCACAGGCCACAATCTCTACCACAAAGAATTTCAATATCAGGTGCTTTCTGCTCAGTTTCATCTGTGTATAGCAACTTCAGCAGCTGGCTGCCTGACCACCATATATGATACGAATCAGAATTTCCCTGTTTCAGTGCCGCCATACTTCAGTCTGAGTATGCACCTATGCATGACGATCATCTTGACACCATTATCAAAGGTTGCTAGAGTTCCGTTATAAAGAAAATTACAATTTAAGCCTTGATAATAACTTTTAAAGAGAAGACTATGAAGAGTGCTATGAGGTAAAAGGTAAACAAGGGCTCAGAGGTTGGTGACCACATTGTAAAATGTGATGCAATAAACCAACTCATTTGTTGAAGTAGAGAAAAACAAGTACAGTACTGCTATATGATATCATCCCTTTTTTATTCCTGTTGGGTGGTTTTGTGGATCATTTACGTGTACATATATGAGCAATGCATCTTGCCGATCATATACGTGTACATATACTCGTACGGACAGACACAGGTAGCATATTTTCAGCCATTAATTTATTGTACAAAAGTAAAAAAATAACGATAAGAATGACTTTGGTGGTATAGTTGTAGTTAGTTATCAGTGAGGTCACCGAGCTGTGAGTAATACGCTCTTGGCCACTTGGGCGCAAATGGCACAGACACTCCCACGCGACCGACTGCAATAGACATGATATCAGTTCATCGAGAAGCTGTGGCAATAAGTGACCTAACAGTAGAGTGATGATAGTGACAGATATGGCAATCAGTGTTCAGTAGGTGAGACAGACGCTCTGATTATCAGGGGTTTAAGTGATGGACAGGTTCCGATGGAAGTGTGACAACAGCATTGCTGACGTTGAGTTGTATTATGGGAGAAATAGGATGACTCACTGTCTCCTAGTCGGCGAGACCCACTGCTACCGGAGGAAGGAGTAGATACAGATGAGCCAGAGTCTGAGCTCCGTACACTCCCCCGGGGGAATTGATAGTTATAGGCCTCCCTCGGCATCCTAGAGGCGGGATTGAATATAGCTGGACCTCTGGACACCATAACAGGTATCCGTGGATGCCTGTGTATTTGCCTAGAACAGTTTAAAGGACACGTGTAACATCCACCAGACAAGACGATCAAAGAACGATGCTCAGCTGATCATTGGCTGTTGACTGACCTATCACGGTCCCGTCTACGCCGTCTATAGCTGACGATGAACAGGCTGCAACAAGTGAAGAGACCAACGAGGAGCAGTAGTGCAGCCACTCCCACTGATATCCACAGTGGCAGAAGATTATCTGAAAGGAGACAGATAGATTATTTATGGCCAGGCTTTGACAGCATTAGTGCTAAGGAAGAGTGATGCAGACCAATGCCTTCAGTCACTGTCTCCACGCCAGCAACTTCCGCACAGTTATAGCCTGTGAACTCGGTGGAGCAGTCGCAATATGAGTAGCCTGTGGTTATCATAACTTCACACGTGAAGTTGTTGAGACAGGAGATGTTGTCACAAGTGTACGCAGTGCTGTCTGCAAACCAATAGATTAATTATTAATAGTTATTAAGATTAAGAATGGACCAGTCTCTCCGCAGGGTTCCAATATTAAATCCTACCGAATGTTATGTTTCCCAGGTCCATGATGCTGCTGCCATTGAACGTTAATTGAAGGTTGTTACTAATGAGTCGGTAGAGCGTCTGGTGTTCCACGCTCTCCGGTAGGCTGTCCCGGTAGACCACCTCATAGGACACTTTGGTATTACCATCTTCATCTCTGAAACCAGAATATAAACTGTCTGATATCATAGCAGTATGCAGACATCAGTTGGTGAGTGAGAGGAGGTACTGACTGTACTACAGAGAGGACATTGACGCCCTGGTACCCGTTCCCTATAGTACCATACAAGTCTGCCATAGTCTCCTTGAATCTATCCACAAATCGGTTAAAGCTATCACCAGCCCAAGCATCGTCATACGGCAGATCGAATGTCTGGTCTACGAGAAATCCTGCACCTAAAACATCAGTACAATGTTTTTGTGAGCCAAAGCTGTAATACAATGACTGGCCATGGTGAGGCGGTCCAGAGTCTTACTGTCATCGTTTATATCGGTGCAGTTGTCCCCTGAGTAGCCAATGAAACACGAGCAGTCAAAGCCAGGCTGAGCGTTCTCACAGAACTGCCTGTCACCATTGCAGAGAGAGCTGGCCAGGCATTCATTGATGTCCACACATACGTCGCCCTGCTTCTCATAGAACTCATTGCATACGCATTCATATGATCCTAAAATCAGACATGTATTCCAACTGTGAGGTGCGTGATGATACGGCTGGTTCTAGTCCCAGCAGCGTTATTGGTTACCTTCTGTGTTCACGCATTGTACATTAGTGCCGGCGCAGAGGTTCGGAAACAGACATTCATCTTCGTCAAAGCAGATGAAAATCCCTGGAGTTGTCTCCCCTAGCATATATCCCGAGTTACACTTTCTCTGGCATTCGTACGACGGCTCCGTATTCACGCAGCTCTAAAAGTAATAGTGCATTCATGTGTCTGATGGATAGTAATGCACACAACTAGTCCCAGCAAATATCCAACTCACAATGACTCCATTGTCCAGCGTGCCACACGTGTCATTCTGCGTAGCGCATTCATCAATGTCGACGCAAGAGTTGAAGCCGTCGCCAGTATAGAATTCTTGACACTGGCAAGTGTATGTCCCCGGTAGGTTGATACAGTCAGCGTTAGATGAGCAGGCGGCTACTGCATCCAGGCCTTCATAGCAATAATAGCAACTGAATACACGTACATTCGAATAACCATGTACCTCAGAGCGAGTTTTGGTACGTTATATACTTACATTCATTGGTGTCTGTACATCCAGTTGAACCTGTCCTACCATCGCCATGGTAACCAGACAAACAAGTGCAGCCATAACTTCCAACTGTGTCCTCACACTTAGCTAGAGCAACGCAGGGAGAGCTGGTGGCGCACTCATTGATGTCTAGATTGAAGTGGAATAGTGTGGTTATAGAGGGTCCAACTCAGTGATCAATGAAAGATAGCAATACTCACTGGAACAGATGAAACCGTCACCAGTAAAGCCGGCGCGGCAGGAGCAGACGTAACTGCCATCTGTATCTGTGCAGTCTGCGCTGTCAGAGCAGGGCTGAGACGAAGAGCACTCGTCAATGTTCTGGCAGACGGTGGAGGAGGCAGACGTGACAAGAGTGTAGCCACTGTTACACAGACAACTGTACGAGCCAACTGTATCCTGACACTGTACAATAAGAAGGTGATGTAACACAAATGTCTATGGACAGTGAGACAACCTCCGCTATAACTGCTGGTCCACACCTGGGAGTTGTCAGGACATGGCGACTCGGTAGCATTGCACTCATTAATGTTATCCAGACACTGGAGTCCTGCGTAACCAGGGTTACAGTCTATACAGCCAATCACATTGTCACAGCGGGGCGCCCTCTCTCCGCACGCGCATGACTCGCTGCAATCCAGTCCATACGTGCTCGCCGGGCAAGCTGGTCAAGAGAAAGCAACTCACGTCTCACCAACTATCCGTGGGTCAGGGCAGTGAGGAAGGAGCTGACTTACCTTCGCATGACAGGCCGTCAGAGCTGAGTACGTACCCAGTACCACAGACACACCTGTAGCCACCATTTTCTATGTTGTCACACTGTGCGCCAGTGGACGTGTCGCAGCCGTTAGTTTGTGAGCCGAGACATTCATCAAAGTCTGTAAGAACACAGCTAGCTGATTGACTGGAGCACGCAATCAAGTAATGAGCCTCCTATTTTATTACTCGCTTCAACTAGGCTCACCCATGTGTGTGTCGACACATGCGAATAGGTGGTGTAGCATATACATATATAGGTGGTGTAGCATACACCAATTCACAGTTTCATGTGATGAATGGCAATCTGTATGACAGTCTGTAATAGCGATGTGGACAAGCTGACCTTGACATGTAGAATTGTCATTCGACAGTATTTGATTTCGAGGGCAGGTGCACACTCTCATGCCATTGCCGTCGTCGATGCAAGCATACGAGCAGTTAAAGGTTCCTCCACACAGTTGATCTGTAACAAGCAGCAACCTGCTACAGCCTGTCATATGTCAGTGGAGGACACACAGACTGTTGCTATGACTCACTGTCATCAGTGTTGGTGACCATACACGTAGCATTGTCAGCTTGTAGACTAGACCCAGGGAAACAGTCGCATACGTAAGACCCATTGGTGTTGATACAGATGTCACTGCAGGCATCCGTGTTCAGGCTACACTCATCTGTAGAGCAGTGATCATTGAGTGAGAGGAGATACTGCCGCCAGTCGTAAAGTATAAGATAGATTTCAAACTAACCGATATCTACACAGTTCTCAGTAGACGGTTCCTTGGCGTAACCGAGTTCGCAATTACAGTAGAAGCTGCCCAGAGTGTTTACGCAGATATCAAGAGAGCAGGGTCGGTCGACCACACACTCGTCAATGTCTGAAATGGCCGGTAAACTATTATACTCGCTGTCTGCTGTGAAAAAAGTCACCATCAGCAGCAGGCACTCACCAAAGCACTCGTCAAACGAGGAGTTCATGGACGCAGTTCTCCCAAATCCAACAGGACACTCCGCCGTGTCACAGTAATACTGAGCGTCGACGACTTCAGCTCCTGGTATGTCGATACACTCCGCCTCGTAGCACGGATGGTCAGCGCAGCCGTTAATGTCCTGGCTGCAGTCCTCGCCTGTCGGAGAGACACTCAAGCTCTCAACTACTACATCCATCACTCACTAGGCACTAATCAGCTAGGAGTTGTCATTCCATGTCAGTTAGCGATCGCATACCTTCCCACCCAACATCGCATTCACATGACGCTTTGAAGAAGAGAGGAGTGATAACGCCATCAGACGCTAGGAGAGAGTAGTTTGCTGTGCCTCCATTCAGGCAGAGGGGCGATATGTAGAACGCTACATTCAAATCAGCTGAGACTGCTGGTTCTCGGTCTACGGTGTTCATTTCCTTCACGAATAGCCTGAAATATGACATTAAACTTTGGACTGATGATCAATAAACAATAATTCATTGGCTGACTGGTTTTAATGATTTACTTTAAGCTGACAGTAGAGAAATCTGCGGGTGTCCACGTAATTGTCCAGTTGTAGCCGGGAAAACTCATCTCTTCTGCACTGGGAGGCAACTCCTTGATCATGAGCTCGACGTCATCGCCGTCGTTGTCGCCGTATATATAGGTCATCGTTACAGTCTGGTTGATCTGCGCACGGATCTGAGTCTCTCCCATGATGAACGGCACCTGATTCACTGTTAATGACACCACACACAGCATCAGGCATGGCTCTCTGACACCACTAATGGGAAGACAACTCCTACTACCGACCGAAGATGTCTCGCTTGTCGTATGCCTCATTCTGCACTAACGAAGTGTAGACACCGATGTCGGAAGAGTTGGTTAGCGTCGCATCAAAGATGCAAGTCAGTTCAAAGTTGCAGGACTGGGCGAGATCACTGTTTGTAGACACATCAAATATTGGCTCAAAAGACAAGTCTGTGTATGTTCTGGTATCCCATCCAAATCGGTACCAAAACAATGACTCCTCATTGGTTATCCTCCCTGCAGTGGGCGGAGCTTATTACTACCAGTCTATGAGGACAGTAAAATATTGCAAACGCGCAGGAACTCACAGCTCTCGCCAAACAGATTGTAGATTTGTTGTGAGGTGCAGGCACTGGGTGAGCAGACGACGTGGCCAGTAGAGTTGACCATGTCATTGCTGGAGTCGCCATCGTACCGGCCAGCCAGACCAGATATCAGTCCCTGATCATCTCTGGGTACCAGCGACTGCACACTGAGTATAGTGAGACGAAGCGAGAACCGAAACACATAGCCTGTAACAAACAGCACAATTGAACACGCTGCCGCCAGCTGGGTGAGTGGCAGGGCCTACACAGATTTACCTGCAGCAAAGGACACTGTGACGCTGCTGTTAAACTTCTTAACGACTCCACCATTAAATGTAACTAGCGCGTTCTCGACGCTGCTGTCAAGAAACGCTGTCATGGGTGTTGAGTCCCTGTAGACGATGAAATCTGTAACAGAGATTAGTAGTGGCAGATACTGTAAGACTGGATCGTCATAAGCCACTGCTGCTGCTACCGCTGCTGCTACTGCCGCTGCTACCGCCGCTGTCACTGCTGACCTGTGCGATTGTTGTTGATTTCGACGTGAATTCTTTCACTCTTCACTCCGTTGATATTAGACTGCATTGCAAATGCTTGAAATTGAGTCGCTAATATCGGTTGATTGTCATCGTCTATGGACTGCACCATTCGGGCCTGCATGGAGAACCTGGAGTCTGAGGTCTTTATCATCCAGAACTCTCCGATAGGGTTGTAGGTGTACAGGTATCCATCCAGGGTCAGTATATGTGGGTCTCCAAATCCTGAGGCTAAAATCAGTATGATTATGAAGCTCTTGTTGGTAGGAGGTTTGGAAGGTATGACTCACATATGTCAGGGGCGACGTAGTTTGAGCAGGAGGCGGCGGGGCGGTAGGTCCTGTACTCTGTACAGTGGTCCGATCGGATACAGCAGTCCTCTCTCACTGCCTGCTCCAGTATGTTGTAATCAAGTGGACTGATTATGGGCTGGTAGAGGCTGGGGAAACCAGACTGCACCGGGTCGGTGAGCAGCGACCCGTTGGCAAAGTCATAGCAGCACACCTAAACAATACACAGTAACTATCTGAGTGTGTGGCCACGGCAATCATCACTGAGTATGTACAAAAACATTGAACCTATCTCCAAGGTGGAAGCACTGATGACTCACGTGTAAAGGTTTCGTTTGGCCATCTTGATAAAAAATTTCTGCAACCAATCTGGATGCGAGCTATGAAATGGTGACGTAGTAGAAGGCAAAGTAAATTAGCTGCTAGTGGCAGAGTGTTAGCCCTAGAACTGAAACCGTCTCAATAGCCTTAGATTCACGAGTGGTACAGGAGAGAATTCTATGGGTTAGATCATAAAACCAAGTAGATTGCTGTACGCATTACTGGGTATATCAACATATTCTTTCTAAATCAGCTACGCTTATTCTCTATATACATGTATGTACAGTCGATATTTCCCTTGTAAGTACAAAGTGCCAGATTTGAGAGGAGCCAATATGGCAGCTGACCTGATAGAACTGGTACGAGTTGGGCGTCTGTTTGGAGGCACAGTCAGTGACGTAGTCATAGAAGTATCTCTCATCGATCAGAGCTTCAGTACGATAACATGGGCACGGGTCCGATATGGAGGGATCTATCCCAAAAAACGTCTGCTGCTGCTTACCATACCACGCGATACACGTCTGCGCTGCTTCCACGTCATTCTCAGCTATATCGGCGACTTGAAACACCCATCGGCCAATCGTATCTGAAACCAAGAACAGACGTTGCCAGTTGACATGTAGCCAGCATCTAACCAATCAGTGTGCTGTGTTCATACATACCAGTGTTGGAAGGCTGAGAGTCAAGACTGACAACCTCGTTGGTTGTGCTGAGGTAGAAGCTGAAGTAGTTGATACCATCCTGCGTATTGTAGCCCATGTAGATGTTACGGAACTCATTGAGCAGTCTCAGCCTTGTGTACTCCTCACCGGTTGGGTACACGTACACGAGGTAAGTCGTAGATCCATCAGATACTATGATGCATTGGTAGGTGGCGTACTAGAATACATAAGATAATTCTGCACTCGAATATCTCATCTCCTCCTATATCTCCACAGCCTCCTCCTTCTACTCGTATCACTCACTCCCATTGCTCACTATGACAGGACTGCAGTAACTACTCACCTCCTGATAGCCTGTGGTCTCATCATCGTACCATATGTACGGGTACGCAATGCTCTTGTGCCACGTCGCCACCAATGCATACACGGGCTCAAAGTCCACACCAACAAGCCTCTCCGAGCTCTGCAGCAGGATTTGTATTCGGCCAAACTGAGTGGCGCTGTCTTCGGCGGCAGCTGGGTCGGCATCAATCTTGTTATATGAACTAATACACAGCTTCGTTTCAGCACTAAAACAAACGGCGACTGTGATTGGATGAAATCTGCAGGGTGAGGTTGAGATGGGAGGTAAGGTAACTTACAGGTTGGCCGGGTCAGATCTACGCAGGTCCTGACGAAACCAGTACGCAGCCGCTATCGACTGCGTGAACGTATCGACAAACTGCGAGGTGTTTAGTGATACAGGATCCCGACCGACAAATGGTTGACCAAATGACACGAGGCCATTCGTAGATACCTGAGACACAAAACCGATAGTGAGGAGAGGGAGGAGAGGTGAGGAGGGGAAGGAGAAGGGGGGACGGACGAATGGGAGGGAAGGAGAAGGGAGCAGAGGAGGTAGAAGGGAGAAAGGGAGAAGGGTAGGGAGAGAGAAGGGGAGAGACAGGAGAACGGGACGGACAGGATATGGGGAGGAAGAAGAGGGGAGGAAGAAGAGGGGAGGAAGAAGAGGAGAGGTAGAAGGAAGGGAGAGGAGGGATGGAACGGGTGGAGGAAATGAAAGTAAAAGTCCCTACTCACATATAGCGACCGGTGGTATTTATCTCCAAATGGCACACCATCCGGCAGCACCGAGCTGGGAACATTGCGCTTATATGACTGGTCATAGATATCGTTGACACATTCAACATTGGTAGGGACGGTACTGTCAGGTACCATGACAATCCCTGCAATACAGTGTTAACACATAGAGATTGATAATGTATCAGAGAAACAAACATCAGTCAAAGAGAAATGAGTCTGCAGATGTCAGGAGATATCGATAAATAAATAGGTCACAAACTATAATCTCAAAGCCAAAATATGGCTAGAAATTTTTAATTCATTAAAATGCGGCATGGATATTTCCAGCCTACCCCAGGAAAAGCTGCTTACCGTGACAATCTGATTGGCTGGTTGAGCCAGTCGTATCAGTGATGTTGCCTTGCTCACACGGCAAGCACGACGTCTGCCCAGGTAGTGGCTGATAGAAGCCAATTGGGCAATCCTGACAGGTTGCCTGCGTGCTGGTTGGTTGCTGGCCGGCAGTGCAGTTTCCTGTTAGCAGACATATACAGCAGATACAGCATGTGAAGGCGGCACTGTAAGTGGCTTACAATTACAGATGTTTCTTACGTGTGCATGTCAGGCCATCGCCGACAAATCCTGTGTTACAGACGCAGACGTAAGAAGTCTGTGGGTCTGAGGAGCAGGTGGCGAATGGGGAGCAGACCACCTGGCTCAGGGTCAAAGTGTCGGCACCCTGGCATGTGAAGTTAGTGGAGCAGAGGGAGTCGAGCCACCAGCTTCCAGCCTGGAACACGAGTCTGCTGTCTACCGAGCCTTGCAGTGTGGAGGGTGGGAGAAAAAGGGGGAGACTCACGGGATAGTAGCTGCCGTCGGACGGATCAGGGCAACCGCATTCGCTACCAGAAACACAGCTATCAACGCTGCGGTAAAGGCCAGACGCGCACGCGCAGCCATCTTCATTTGTCTCACCACACCGTGATTCCGGCAGGCCGCATACTTGTGGACATTTTGGGCCGCTGAAGGTGTAGGAAAGGTCGCTAGATGGGCATGATAATTCTACAAAAATTGAGTCAATAATACAGTGGAATCGTGATAGCATGAAAAAATTAGCAAGGACAAAGAGGTGCTCACTAAACTGTGATATCTGAAAGCAAATGAGTCCGTTTCATTGACATTGAGAGAAACGAAATTCTACGAAAAGTATATGCCCAATGGCAAAGGTTCAGCATTAATGAGTTCACAAAACAAACAATCAACAATCGGACAAGCGGAGAACGAATTACGTGGGCACAGTGTGATGCTTCAACCACGTGGAAAATTGAACTTACTCTAGGACATACAATAATAAACACACGATTCGGTCATAGCTCCCAGAACGAAAGAGTGGTACTTCCCCCCCCCCACAGTCTATTACCTGACCAGGAGCTCGGCTACATTACTCTCAGGGCTGACTGGCCTGATAAACATGAGTGTACGCACAATGGCAGCAGCTGTGGCTGTGAATAGGACAAACAACGCTCGCGATACGCCCACCATTCTATATTGGCCCCCTTCACCCCACTATATATTTCTAGATAGAATTTCCCGTTCTCACTTCCTCTCCTCATTGAGAGCTTCAACATCCAGTTGTATGCGTCTATATTTAATCAATTCTTTTCATCGGCAGAAGCTCAACAATCATACATAACTTTTGACACCAACCAATGAAAATAATTTTCAATCAAGCTGAATCACTCCACATGATTGAATTACTAGATTAGTTTACCTGCCCTATAGTCCAATCACAGTATTCGTAATATGTGTGCTTTAGCCCAAGTCTACCTCACATATATACCTGCATCATATTCCAGCCTCCAGTTGGAGAGATCCTGGCCTTGAAGGCGACACTGATCTACGAATACTTCAGCGACAGCGTTGACAGCCTGTTTGGCAACATCTGGGTCATATGCACACGTTCCTGCAAGATACGATAGACGTTATCATAGATCTGTACGTAACGCTTGAATATCTACACAGTCGGTAAAAATGGATGAAAGTAAATCAGTCCAACATTGAAGGGCCCTAGTTTGGCAGGAAGAGGTGAGAGATAAATATACTAGTATTGTCTCTATACTGAGTCACAATTGTCACCTCATCATCTAATCCTATAGCATAACTGTAATCTAGTCAGCTTCCATATCCACCATAGCCATCTACAGATTCACTCTTCACGAATCAGGTAGATGCGTTACTTATTATTACTATCATTATATTATTATCATTATTACTATCATTATATTATTATCATTATTACTATCATTATATTATTATCATTATTACTATCATTATATTATTTACGAGATAAGCTGTGAGGGCTGCCTACTCATCGAATCCCTAAGATCTTCAAATATTGTAAAATCGCTGTTTAGATTGTCTATCAGACAGGAGGACGGTCACTTAGTCTTTGGTTCTGGGAGTAACGCTGTCCAGTAGTTGTTTCTAGTAGTTGTTTCTAGTATGTCGCGGTGAGTGAGGCTGATCATGAGCTGACATAATTAGGGCTCACTATCACTCTGGTATGCACACACAGCTTGATTCTGATATACCAACTAAATCGACCAATGGAGAACAATTTGATGATGCATTTTTATAAGCAGTGATGTTAAGCAACAAAGCACAAACTGAATACCAGTTACAAGCGTCTGATATCAGCATGTCCAGTAATCTCAGGGGAGAGCAACAGCGGCACCAGCAACAATATCTGCCCTACTAACCGTCGACAAAGCACCCGCTGGCTATATCCACGCCCAGATCCGTCGATACGTAGTTCTCGCAGAAATCAAACTCGCACAGTGAATTAAACGCTGCCGCCATGCCTGCGTCAGCGCTGACACAGGAGGCGAACGCTGCACCGCTATCGGCGTCGTACACCCCGCAGTAGAGGGGACTGAGCAGATCGTTCTCCACATCCGGTGAGGATCCGGCACACTGTGACGGGTAGAACGGCGTAACATCCGACGTCGATTGGCAACCACTGAAATAAAGCGACATAGTGGGGGCACTGCAGTCAGCAGACGAGCAATGAGCCTCACAGGCTATGGTATACTAACATCCGGGTTTCGTCTATGACTAGGTGAGAGCCAGCGATACGAGCGCCTCTCTCAGGGGCAGAGAGCAAGCCTACGTCTGTTCCGTCAGCTAAGACTAGATCATTGTTGTCATCATTGTCATAGTTACCGCAGAGACCACACAGCTGGCTCGCGTAGGAACTGGGTAGACTGATACGTAGGCTTCCAGCAGGGCTGACTACGACCTGCACTGTCTATTTTAGAATAAATATATTAAATATATTAAATAAAACTAAGTGATAATACAGATGCCATCACTGATTGGCTGGTTTCAGTACCTCATTAGACCCAGGGATATGAAGAGCCAACTCTTTACCCATAGTCCCGGGATATACCATGAGCTCTCCATTGCTTGTCAACATAGAGTTCACTATTTTGCCATCTACCTGCAAGAATTATACCCAGGTCTATATGTATTCCAAATACATGAAGGTAGTAGTAGATCTAATCTAGTGATGTAACAACGATGGGGTGTTTACCCACCTACAGTGTACATGTATTAGTATAATAGCATCAGTTATTGTACACCAAATCTAATGACTTACTATTGAAATTGTGACCACTTAATCGGCCTACGCCAATCTCAGCTGTCGAAATACAGTCAATGACCAACAGTATCAATACTGCTGAGTACTGAAGTCACTGATGGTATGTAATGATCACAGCCGGATCATAGCAGACGGACCAATTATAGCAGATGGACAAATCAGACAGAACCTGTAACCCTATCAGCTGTGAAGTGCAGTATTATTCTAGGTGCTCAAATCGGCACCAACTACTGCATTTCATCGCAGGTAAGCCGATAATTAGTTGAATGAAATGTCATCTTTAGATACACTGAAAGATGTCCGCCTACAAGCATTACAAACACGCATACCACACGTCTAGAACAGAAGATGACAACACTTACTGTAGCTGTTTGATCTCTACATAACCTGACCACGTAGCTCGAGTACACCACCTCGGCACATCGGAGCTGACTGACAGAGGCTACGGGCTCATTATCTATAGTGATGTCGAATTGAGCGAGTACCAGCGCACTAGGGGGGCAGGTATACGCTGCTGAGAATGCACAGTCACTGCTGAAGTCAATAATCTGTCGATCAAAAGTCAGCACATGCTGACTGCCAAATATATAGCAGTGAGAATAGTCCGTCTGGCTGCGTGACTCTGAAACGCGACGGCGTACGATAAATAACGGTAAATATGGACAGTTGGAATTTAATTACATGGTGATGGAAGAGAACACTAACGGTGGATGAAGACTAGAAATGTTGAAAATAATAGCAATAATCCGGTATGGAGGCGCATGGTGGTAGTGACCATGTGGGAGTGAATCGAATAGCACCTGCTTCACATATCAACTGGCCAGTACCGAGTGTATGAACGCAATTGTTCCATTGATAGTCCCATACTGTATGTATATACCCGTATTTACCATGGTAGGCGGGGTTGAATGACAAGCCCGCCCACTACTGTGTGTCATATTGAGGGCGTGTGTGCAAAATAGGTGAGATAGCAACCACACGCCTGTATATGATCAACACTGACATGGAATCCTCTAGGGAGATGACACTGCCTTTTGATGCAGATAGCTATGTCTATTGTCAGCAAACCCTACTGGGCCAGAGAAGGCGTGTTTGTCACATCCATTGCACTGGGCCGGATAATTCACTCGTATCTACGCGTCGCTGTCAGTTTATCGTTGTCAAACTCAATCCATAAACTTCAACCAAAGAGATTCTGCTGATGGTATTTATGACGTGACGACAGATCGGTTGAAATCAGAAGAACATGGAATCATCAGAGCACTGACAATGACGCGAGACAACGAGCCGATAATGTTGTGTCGATTTTCAGTCAACCTCAGTCTGTGACATGTCATAAATGCATTGTGACACATAATATGTACATGAGTATGTACATACAGTGCAAACATTCGGTAACAGTAAACAGTCTGCATTGACAGATGGAGACGAAGAGCGGAATGGCGGGTTGTATTTATCAAAGGCTATGAATAGTGGCTAATCGGTGAACCCTGAATGATATGACGACGCCTCACTACAGTGCAACCACGAACAATGGAGTGAATGATATTGACGCATGCATAGCATAGAAACAAGGAATACACCCTGCGCCTCGATGAATGATAGAAGACTGGGAGAGATGTGGAAGTGAGGTAATGTTGGGTGTATTACTAATGCACAGCTGCTGTTTGTCATTGAATTCGACAATGGCTGTGAGAATGTGAGGCAAGGTGACGTAAAGGTTATCATGTTAGAAATCTTATTTACACCAATGAGTCCCCATTGACTTCTACCAATCATAGGCAATAGGTTCATGAGTATCAGATTGAAAGCTCTATAGACATCAGTGAAACACTTGTGCCTGTGGCAGACATGACAGGGATGAAAGCAACTTGTCTGATCTCAAAAGCTATATACTATACATAATATACTATACTATACTACATAATATACTATACGATACTACATAATATACTATATACTCTAGCAATACTATACTATACTATATAATATACTATATACTCTAGCAATACTATAGCTACACTACATTAAACTCATATAAAACATCCATAACTCCTCTAAAGCCACCGATATGCACAATCATCTGCACCATGAAATCCAATAAGATTTAGAGGAGAAATGTTGAAATCACAGCAAATCATCAGCCGCTGCACTACATTTGCTATACGGCAAAATCATGTCAGAGAGAAATACATCGCTTATCTGCTTACTCTTCAACGGCAACAATTCCCCAAGCATAAAAATAATTCATTTCATAGTAGAAAAATTTAGAAAATATTGATAGAGACAGATAGTCAGTGTGGAATCTCTAGCGCAGGTATGATAGTCAGTGCGGAATCTCTAGCGCAGGTATGATTTAACGGTTTACTAGGATCAGAGAGACAGAATCTCCATGACTTCTTATTTACTGTGCAGCACCACCTCATCGCAAATATAATTTTTGTGTTTCCGCCTGTTGGAAGATGGCCACGATTTCTATATCTCCATCTGTGACGGATAAGTAGGAGGAGCGTCAAAAATAATATAAGCAACTTTTCTTTGCAAATCATTGAAAATAGTCAACAAGAAGACATTTGCAAAATTTTTTACAGTGGGAACACAACGTTAGACTCTTGGTCATGAATTAACAGCTTCCTGCACTAGTTAGCATGCTGACAATCAGTATACAAACAAATACATGTACACTTTACACAAACACTATGCCATACTCTCAAAGCAACAGCGATAAGCCCAATAAGGAAGGCCACCAAAACAGAAATTTCTGTCAAATATTATTTTGCGTATGACACAACTTCAGATCTATACAGGTCACCATTTAATAATTCTAGCAATAAACACCTTCAAAAAGCCATCGGCCATAGTGGGTGGGCGCGTGAAGCAAAAACAATTCGGGTAAAAATAAAATGCTTGCTGATCAAGAATGAATAGGTGGGGCATATCAGGAGTAGAATTGTATGGCTGTTCTGGTATGTTCACACATACCATAGCAATGAGACGGCTGATAACACCTGCCATTGGGAAGGTATGAATTACTCAATTGTAGGCTTGGTAGAGGTACGTCAATAAGGTGGAGTAATACAGATATACATCTGTATACAATGCAGACCAAAGGCTGAACTCTCTGGATGATGAATAGCAGTCTACAGTTGGGTGGGACACTTCGTGTTATATGATGCTAACTTTTCAAATTGGCAGTCAGTATTGACTCACCAATCTGTCACAGTATCTGAATCCAATTCTTTCAGCCAATCAACAAGTTGGTTGTGATATGTGTAGTCCTGAGCCACTAGGAGCAGGATAGAGGGCACACACAACGTACTCATCTGTAGACCATCAGACATCGATGCAATAAGTCCTATCAATAAATTAATTACTCATAACAAGTTTACCCAATAATCTACATATTTATCCGGCAGAGAAGTATGACTACTTACCTTATGTTGTACATAGGCAGGGTGTCCCATGATGATACAGGTTGGGAAGTTGGCAGTTCACCACACTGAGTGCTATCACCGTAGCTAAACCATCTTCAACATGTAATAGTACAAAAAGGGAACGCCTGTTATACAAGCAATCGATCGGTCACGGTCAGTGATAACGAACACTTCCTGCTGATCATATTACAAATGTGTGTAAATGTAGATGTCAGACCCATAGATACTGTAATTCTTCATATATGATACATCCCATCACAACTATTACCGTGTATGACTTTTGAGCAACATTAATATGGAAAGTTCACGATATTCCGCTAGAACAAATCACCCTGACGATGACGAAAAGAATGAAAGCTGAAAGAAAGTCTCACCGTAGGTAGCCATAACCATCGCCTAGCCGATCTCCATTTGATGACACTGGTAGTTTACGTTTTGGCGCGCTTAATTTCTGACCAATTAGGTCCCGTTATAGGAACATAACTACCGGATGCTACGTCGATATGCGCACATGTGCCCTACTCGGAACGGCATGTAAATACGGATTTTTCTATCAAAAGACCAAAACGTCGAGTGTCATCTACTGTGCGATTGGTCCGACGGCGAATTTGACACACGTATGTTCATTGGTCTATTATTGCGGTACATGTATCTACCGGTGTAACGTACATACGTACCGTAAGTACCGTACGTACCGTATGGTAAGTAGAATAACGAGTGAGATATGAGAATATCGTGAAGATTTAAGGAACGCACCATCGATGAATGAATAGATAATCGAGCATTACTTGTCCAAGCTCACGAGCCGTATATGACTCTTATCACGAGTACCGAGACCAACTGGGCCGTTTACGTTGATCTATCCAATCAGAGTACGCTTAGCATGGAACAATCGCATACTCGTTAACACTCGACGTTTTGGTCTTTTGATAGAAAAATCCTGTAAATACACCTCTCTACCTACCGTTCAGAAGGAAAAACGCTTCTACCAAAGTCCCTTTGAGCCTACATTACCGCCAGAAGCAACAAAGGAAAGGGTAGTACTGTCAAAGATACCTGTCATGGCCAACATCGAAAGGCCATTTCAATGTCTCAGAATGCTGCACTGCAAATCAAGAAATTATGATAGGAGACGTTGGGACGTAAGGTACGATACTATTTGGTTTCCATCAGGTTCGTAGTTTTTATTTTACATCGATTTGTAGATTTAAACAGATTTTGGTCGTAATTCATAGATCTCAGAGTGTGAAAGGGAAGCTGGAGCCTGAGGCAGGAGATGTTCAACATAGCCAGCAGCTACAGTCGTTGGGATTTTTTGATGAGGAGTTTTACACGTCTCTTCACGACAAGGACGGAAAGGAACTGACTGCTGTTGATGCTGATGAAGGCTTAATACCAGCTGCTAGCAATGTATCTCATTCCGAATTCGGAGAAGCTGAAGAGGCAAGCAGTCCTGGTTTTATTGACTCTGCATATTTCGATCAGAAATGTTTTCAACGTGTGACTGAGCAAAATTCTGAGGAGGCAACAATTGATATCGGACATAGTCCTCACCAGCAGCAGCAGCGACAGTTTGACGATCTCGGTTATATAGATAAGGCACTGCTTGGGGTCACAGATACTACAGGAGATCATATAGCAGTAGATGTATCAATCAATCAGGACTCCATAACTCCTCATCTAACAGAACCGAAACCACTAGTCAGTAGTCACAACCAACTAGCTGGTTCCCCAGAGGAGTTAAACTATTTCGACCAAGCCTTGATAGGTAGCCATCATACTGACATAATTCCATCTCGGAATAACAACTCGGAGCCCATGGATGCCACTGAATCTGGAGTTGCTGATGATCAAAAAGAGAATACGATTGGTGAGAAGACTGACTCTCCAACTGACAACCCAAAATCCCAGCCACGGTAGGAATGCCCAGTGTCAGTCAGTGCCTATTGTGGCAAACTCATAGCTAAGTTGAGTAATTTTCGAGAGATTGGTCCAGACATGTTTTCTACATCCAGATTTTTGAGAGTTGTCTTCTCTCTCAGATGCTAATTGCCTCAGACTGAGCCCACAACATATAATCCTGTTCTGGATTATTCCAGATGTACTACCGGCCTGCTGTAAATGTTTAATTTTTTTCTAGCCTGATGCCTCAACTACTGTAATCCCAGATATTTTAACGGAAAAAATAGCAGTATTTGTAATAATAATGCCTAGAATTTTTAGCGATTTGCTTTGAGCTTGTATATAGCATAAAGAGGTATAAAAAATATAGGATATTACTTTAATAGCGTTTTCTTCCAGCCGCTATTATATCTATTATTGTGAGGTCGCTAAAATATTTGGGTTTACAGTATAATGGTTTTGAGTGTGAAAAAATGGCGTTTAAAGTAATAATGAAATTGGATGAACAGCACAAGAGAAGATGAATCCAAATTACTGGTACCGATACTAACTACTGGTACCGATACTAACTACTGGTACCGATACTAACTACTGGTACCGATACTA
>ERZ1740065.561-NODE-561-length-20297-cov-11.847446_pt1 | contig 20297 bp, 17 predicted proteins | sample MGYA00581738_ERZ1740065 | MGnify/ENA primary metagenome ERZ1740065 (study PRJEB43018, sample SAMN04849749) | marine metagenome | isolation source: floating plastic debris | place: Pacific Ocean | collected 2008-09-01 | study: EMG produced TPA metagenomics...
AATGATACTGCTGTGAATTCTATAGCTCAGGAGCTAGCTTTTGGTGGCAAGATTTAAGACTAAGCCACACTTCACTCGAGATCGCAAATTTGCTCATACGAGGAGAAGCGGACTGGCCAAGCGCGCTACCTCTATCCAATCAAACAGCAAGTCATCAGAGGCGCTCTGGCTTTGTCCAATCATATCCCTGCTCCTGCATAGCATTCGCGGTCAAAGTTCAGCATGTTTGATCGTGCCTACGAGTGAATAATCCATTCATGGCCACTCATTCCTACGAGTGAAATTTAGTAAAACTTGTGCTAGTGTGGCTTAGAGACTAATTTAGGATTAAAAATATTAATCGGAAGATTAAGCAAAATTAATTATTTTGAACAAATGCAGCACTAGTTTTAACACGAGTAGTTATTACATAGATTCCAGCTGATTTGCTTGGAATATGAGATCATGTGGCCTTTGCTGCTAAAATACGCACGTTCTATCCATCGTGGGTCACTCACACATAGATCTCACTAGATAACCTGCAGGTAGGCAGATATAAGAGTTCTATTGAAAATTGTCCTGGATTCAGGAGTAAAGTATTCTCGCAGCAGAAGTAGAGTTCTAACAAACGGACATAATGGATACAGCAAACCCAGGAGGAAGTGAGCTGACGAATCATCGAACGCTCTCTGATATATAACAGGGTGGTGGTATTCTTCCCTGTTCGTAAATATAGTTGGTACAAATGATGGATGGAAGGCTTCACCTCACTGCATACAGATTCACATAAAGCCTCATCTGCTATCAGAGTTGAGATCAGAGTCGAGATACAATTGAGTACACTCTCTCACCTTGTTCACACTCTCCAGCTGGTCTATAAAGGCATTCAGCTGCTCCGAGTCGAACTCTACCTCGTACCGTCTCGCTCCACTCTGCTGAGTTTGAGTGTCCAGACTGACAGTGACTGCTGGCTCGTCTATCGATGTCACCTTATCACTGCCAACCACCAGCTGTAACATGTCAAAGTGTCACCACCATGTGTGGCCGCAGTAAATGTCATAGAGTGTCATACCACCAGTTCCCAGTCAAAGTCCATAAGATAGCATGGCTCCTTCTGGCAGGCAGCGATAGACACCGCCCTCTTCAAGTCAGCGGAACGGAGGGAGACAACTTCTTTTATCGCTCTCATCCCTTCGATATCTCCGGCCTCATCCTGCAACAGTCACAGCACCTCAAATATATCAACCGTGCGACTGCAGCTACAGTAAAATTCTAAACACCGTTACCTCTTGGATAGTACCGTATGCGCTTTGGAGAAGGAAGTGGGTGGAAGTTTTCACATAGCTCAGCCAGTCTGATAACTCTATATGCTTGGAGAATTCAGAATAATTTGGTCTGGGGAGTCCAACACCTAGGAGGCGATCCAACAACTGATGAACGACCTAAAACATCGAAATCTAACTGAACATCACAGCGATGAAAGGATGGCAGTTAGTCTTGATCATCATGGAGTATATTGCAGCCATCGACACAATAATTCTGGTAAGAAAAGCAGAAGAACAAAGATGATATGGTCACTACAATAGAACTCGGCATCATCACAGCTTTCCTGCCACTTGAAAAGCATGTTTAAATCGTCTGTTTATCTCTTACAGGACAAATGCTATCCTACCTATCATATAGCATAGAACTGGTTTTAAACGACATCAATATTTTCGCCGAGAAATAAGGTATAGACCAGTAGACGAGTGCATTATACCATACAATTGTGTTAAGCATAATACCTTGAGGGACGCTTCATATGGTAGTTTAGACAGTACGTGCACATCCATAAGAACTGATGAACGTCTGAGGCAAGTACGTAGAAAACAATCCGGACGAAATAGCGCAAATGTTAGCCCACACTTGCACGCAGCACAAAATTATATTCGAGACAGTAAAGAGCTATGTAGAAAATTCAACAGAAGAACAACAGCCAGTATCTGGAGTTAGCTTTCTGGACGAAGTGAGGGTAGCAAGGAGGCACAGAAGAAAAACTGAAGGGCGTTCGAGGATGTGTTCGAGTGACCTTGACATGAAATTATATCGGTGAAAAACGCAGACGCGCTAGCTTTATTGAAAACCATGTCGCGATATAGTCAATTTGAAACTCGCGATCTAGGTTTCTTCCGTCAAAACACGCAAGGGAAGAAAACTCCGTTACTAGTCTATGAACCAATGAAGAATGCGATAATGACAAAGCTCACAGTGATCGTTGTTCCGGTCAATACCAGGACTGCAATGGGGATATTTACATGTTTAATTGCAGATAACAGAGTAGAAAATAGCAGCATAACTTGCACTAAACTAGGACAAATGTGAAAACAATCTCATTCAACCAATATTACAGTTATGGAGCGTGATGATACTACGATGTATTACTAGTATCACTCTCATAGTTGAGAGCATTAACATATGCTTTTGCTATTTCTTTGACAAATACCATCTGTTGATGAGGTTGGAGAGATCGATGTTGACTGGCCACCATCATACCGACATTCTCGCTGCTATCCCCAGGTCTATGGCTGTGTTGAGTCAGCGCATTACCCAGGTTTAAGACACTTTTGCCCAGGTTGTGAAGCAGCTCGCCATGTGTTTCAAGCTTCCGCCTCTTCATTGGAATGGCTGGTATTTTTGCAATACCAGCTGACGGCCTGACTTGTGGATTTATCTCCCCCACGCGACTGGCTGGCGGACTAGGCACTAAGCCGTGGCAATGTTTAACAGCAGTCCTTCGACTTTCATCATGGGACAATTTCTCGCTGTCAGGAGGCGAGTTTAACGCTGCATAATCCTTCGTGGCCCTAAAATAACGACAAATTGCAAACCAAACCTAATAGCTAACGACTAGTGAACGGAGAACACAGAGAACACGAGCAGACGACTCCTTCGCAAAGTCTCATACCTCAGATCCTGTTCACTAAGAAATGGTCGGAGCCATTGCATTTGGTTCCAATGGGGCCACGATAGAGCTACGCCTTTGGCAGTGCCGGTGCGTGCTGCAACCTCATGCTGCCTGAGGACTATAGTGAAATCGCCTTTGATCGAGTGCCACTGACTTCTAGCGACGTTCCCATCTACATGAACCATTTTTGCATGTGAAAGAGCTGTGTCTGCGGGAAACCGACCGTGGAATATACAGCATCAAACCTGTAAATGACTCGAAGCCAGCCTTCCTCATCTTTTCAGCAATATCTTCCCACATATTCATTTGAATACTACTGATCTCGCCGGAGTCACCGTCCGACGGCTCGTAGAGCACTTTCTGCTCCTTTACCAGCTCTATGAGAACTTTTTCAGCCATTTCTTCCTGCGTATGACTAACTCTGAAGTCTTCTTCATCATAGAGAGGAGTATCTTGTGGTGGAGACATCCTGTTGTCAGCCTCTGCCAATGCTTTCTGATAGGGTTCATTGGCCACAAATTGTCTAGGCATCATATGGGATTGGTCGAACAAAACTGGCTGCGCTACTGGCCAGTGAGCGTCAGCCATCGTCTCATCTCCTGAGAATCTTCTCCCCTTGAGATCCGCCAGCTCTTGTTTGTACGAGAGGAAGAGTTCAAGGTGGACGTTCTGAAATACAGCAGCTGATATCTGGCCTTTACGGACGAATAATATATTTTTATTACGCCATCCTTATAAATCGAACAGCGGCATACATGAATGACGTTCAGCTGATGATAGAAATAAGGAAAAATAGATAAGAAATACAAACTTTGAGGTGGCTGGTGATATTGGAGGCTCCACGCAATGCAGACGAGATGGACGATCCGCACTGTTTGCAAGTGGCTCGATATTTATCAGTCAGTACTTCAGGAAATTCGAAGTATTTCTCTAGAGCTAATATAGTCAAGGATTTCTTTTTCTTTTCTAGAACACAATTGGACACGCTCATCCCTCCAAGCGAACACTCCATATAACAAAAATGCTACCAGTATTTATTCGATCTTCTCTCGACTGATAGAATATGCCAAACCACAGCTGACGTTGCTATAATCGTAGGGTCTGCTTCCGTATCATGCACTAGGTATGCGAGTATGAAACTTGGTATACGCCGATGTAGTAGATTCTCCTTTCACTACCACCGACATTACCGTCGCCAATACCACTACTACCACCACTACTACCACTACGGCATATCACAATAGCGATGAGGTAGTTGACCAATGAGGAGTCTCGGACGGCCATTTCCGAGCGCGACACGATACTTATGACGTATTTACCCGCGCACGTTGCACAGTCTCGATGTCAACAGGCAGCAGTGCACATCCAATACCTATGCAAGATTTTATTTTAAGCAAGTTCAATCATTTTCGCATATTTGTCGTTTTCCGTATTTGTTTCTTCTCATAAAGAGTGTTATTATTCAAACATGAACCACAGCAGCGAATTTGTCTCTTGGATATTCCGATATGATTGGGGGTCTTCTCTGTTCATTTTCATCATGCTTGATTGTGGTCGTTTTGAACCTATCTGTTGTCATAACGATGGCCACTGTGAGTAATGAATGAACTTTGCAATTCAACTTCATCTGCTTTGGTCACAGGAATCAATCGTTAACATAAGATGCAGTCCTGGACAGACAGAGAGAGTTTGTAAATAAGAGCTGATAGGTTCATGAGGCAGATTCTTGTTATCACTAGTTTATTTCTAGACAGAGCTTAACTGGCATAGCATTAGGTAAAATTATGCATAGTATTAAACGGCCACAGTGACAGCCGGCAGCTAGCATGACATGACGTATAGCTGACAGTAATCAAGTAAAAGTCTGACTGGCCATCTCGCAGTATCACACTATGAGTAAAGGATTGTGAAAGCAACTTTGAACGGCTGTGAGCATCGCACTAGTCCATCAATCAGCAGCGTTCATTCATTTACAACACATCGCCGTAACAAAATACATACATAACAATCAGCATTTCATTTCACAACATTTCAGTAACGATTGTGAGTACCGTTTGTAGTAAAGAAAAATTTAAAAATAAAAAAATTGGAATCACAATGGTTGACAACTGTAAGAGCGTCAGCCTCCAACGGCGTGTGTGAAGTAGCTTACATTTAGTCAGCGACGTAGAGACAGAATTAGACATACTGGCGTTCTTATCATGTAGAATACGGAGTCGGAAAAAAAGAAAGATAGAATGTGTACTACAATAAGTAGCAGGTATGGAAACCTGGTACTATCACTAACTGTGCTGATTCGTCTCGTGATAATACTGCATGGGAGGATAGCTCCAACCATAATGCATACAATTTGATGTGTTGAGAAAAGTAGTAAAAGAATCATTGGTAGTTTTGCATAGCGGACAAACAGACGGCTAGGCAGACAGGCAGTGTATGGATGAATCTAGTAGTTTTCGATTCTTATCATTCGGACGTTAAGCCTGAAACGGCTGCAGCGATGGAGAGACTGTACAGGGATGGTGTATATGCAGCCACAGTGGCTGCTCTACTGGCATATTGGAACACGGTTATTCCTGAGTAAACGAGCTGGATAAGGTGAGGAATGAGGAGGCGCCATTCATACCACAATGGTGAGCGGTTTTTGATTTGTATCGTCATCGTCGTCATTCTCTGAACCGCCCTCCGGGGTACCCGAGTCTGACTGCCTGCCTCCGCTGGGCTGATCGTTGAGAAGCCCACCGAGAGGGCGGCTGCTGTCAGTTGTGGGACTGCGATGTATCGATGAGATAACGGTAACAGGATGTGGCAGCTGATCAGCGACAGTGTTCATCGTAGAGTTCGGTAACGGAATGCCGGCACCCATTGGGTGTATGAGAGGAGGTACAGGAGGGAGCTGGCGATTAGAGTCAACCAGTGGCAATGTGTACGACGGCCGGGCTCTCGGCCTCTGATTCTTCTTGGGGGAATCCTCCCCGCAGTCAATCTCAACTATATTCTTAGGAACTTCGGCGAACTGGTAGACTAGCCGCTGACCATCCACCTTATTTAAGATGCCACGAGCATAGTAGTACCTGCAACAACCAGCAGCCAAGTGTCAATTTTTAGTGAGGCCGGGCCACGGCTGCAAACAACGATGACACGCGGGTCTCACCGTAAAGCTCGACCCATCGTTTCGTAATTCATGTCTGGTTTGCCTTTATGCTGTCCCCACAGACGCGATACGGCCTTAGAGTCCATGAGTTTGAATATCCCAGTCTTCCGATTGGTCCATTTTATGTACCGAGGACACGTGTCTCGATTCTGCAGCAACTTCAGCAGGAATTCCCACAGATATGTTGTACCACCTGCAGGACAAAGGAAGTACCAAATCTACACTTTCCCACTTCTGACAACACTATCGCAGTATGACAGACACTGAGACAGACAATGTGATAGACGACAATGTGACAACGTGACAGACGAAAATGTGACAGACGGCACTGACCCTCCTTGCGACTTCGCTTCCCGTGTTTCAGACCAGTTGACAACGAATTGGGGCTATCTTCCTCTTCTGCTTCTTCTTCAGACAATGACCTTGACTTTTGTCGTGATATTGCATCCTTGCTTTTGACGGAGAGATCACATGGCTCAGCGGGCGATTCAGAGGCGCTCTGTGAATCAGCAGTCAGGTGACAATGGCTAGCAGATTAGGTATCGATAGTAAACAGCTGCCACAGCATCAGATTAACTCTCATGTGACTGCATTAATAACAGTGAGAGGTCAGTGACCACGATCGAGGGAGTGAGCAATACTTACTGGCCCATTCACTGCTGGCCTTGTCTGGGAGGCTGTGAGAGCCGCGAGACTCTGCAGATGGTCCATTGGAGACCCAGTAACTGAGTGAGTCATAACGGTTGGGGGAGGTACAGGCAGGCCGGGCAGGCCAGGCCGCCCATTTGGAATGTATATAGGACACTGGGCTACACTCTCTGAATTTAGGAGGGAGACGGTATGTTGGCAACAGCAAAATCCTCACTGCTCTAGCAGAGTCAAGAGAGGATAACTCACGGAAACTTGAGCTGGAAATAAAAGACTTGGTTCTGGCATTCCTCATGTCGTCGTGGCAGCCGGACTCCAGGTCTATGCCGCTATCCGGACTGTCAGAGTTGAGAGCACCTGCAACAACCATGTGTGTCAGTCAGGCGAGTAAGGCCGCAAGCAGAGGCATTGATAGTGAGGTAAGGAACTTAGATGGGAGAAGACTAAGATCATACCACAGAGTTTCTGCCGTTTGGTGCTGAGATGGTAGCCGCCATCAGCAGATGGTAGGGATTGTGGTGTTTTGCTTTCAATAGAGAGAAGCGCTTGGGCGGCCTCTGCCCTTCTCTTCATCTCTTCATCACCTAAAATCAGCAGTAAGAAAGTATATAACTTAACTGTGTCCATCCCCCTACAATCAGACTCTCTCCACCGCATCTGTCCCCTACAACCAGACTGCCTCTCCACCACCTCCGTCCCCCTACAACCAGACTGCCTCTCCACCACCTCCGTCCCCCTACAACCAGACCTCCTTCCACTGCCAGCGGTGGGCAGAGCTGAGGTGACAGAACTGGAGGAGGAGGTGAGTTAATAGGTCAAAAACAAGCTGCCGCAGCGCTGCCGTGCCTAGATGCCATTCGAGGAAATGGCGCTGGCAGCTGAGGAGAGGTGACCTGAAAGTGAATGACTGTCCAACAACTGTTTATCTTGCCGGTAAAGAAAACAGGAGTGCGTAATGGTATGTGTGTAACTATCACTACCTGATCCTCCTTCTCTGCCTGGGGCCACCACAATCATCAGCAGAGGAGGACATAGCCTAGTTTGAGTGGGTGTAGCCTTGTTCGGGACTATCGTGGGTCAGTGCTAGCAGGTGATTTGAAATGATTTGGGTAATTGACAATAATTAGCTTCTGTCTCAGCCAGTCTAGTGTTACTTCCTAGGAACTGGTTTGACTGCGCTCAGCCATTTCCTATTCCATGGCGAGGGTAGCGAACCGTAACCATCCGCATAGAGCCGCGCGCATGTAAATGAAGACCGGCATGATTTACTGCCCCCAGCCACCTCTGTAAGAGGTCACAAACGCCGCACATTCTCGGCCTTCTTACTAACGGTTTTACTCTTATTGCGTCACATACGCTGTACCCTGTCAATACATACGGCTGACGCATGGAGAGATTCCGCTGAAGAACTTTGCGGCAACAAAAAAACATCAACAAACCGGAGAGCTTTTCATAGCTCAGCGTCAACCCACACTTTACAAATGATGCAATGGAAAATCATTAAGGTGGAATGGTGAGGCTGTAGGAGCAGTCGCTACCATTGTGCTGTGTTGTTACGCTTCAACTACCACCAAAGGAAAGTGAGCCAACAACAGGAACTGAATGAACAGCCAAACTCTACTGACCATAATTAGCTGAGATCCCTATATTGCCATTGATTTTCGATTGTTATTACGATGGGCGTGTGTCGCCCAACCGTACAGCAGTTGGGAATAGGCTGAGGGGCCTCGCAGGGTCAATAGGCTAGACAAACCAGGTAGCGATAATAGAGCCCAAGCCGAAGCTATTGTGCGTGTTCACTCGACGCAGCAGAAGGAAATATTATCTTACTGTGTACACAATAGGCGTATTTACCAAAGCTCGCCTCGTGTGCGTAGCAAGCCTAAATCAAGAAATACCTATTCACAAGTTCACAAAAGGCCTAATGCTAGTAGAGCTAGCCTGTCAATATCGGTCAGCCACTGTTTCCATGTTTTGCGAGGCAACTAGGAAGCTAGGCCAACACCCAAACCCTTCGACTAGGCGTCTGATAATGGATAGCAGGGAAACACCACAGCTCATCGTACGCAAACAGGAGGTCGAGTAGAGAGCAGGTTTCGGCACAGTGGAAAACATAGATAACCAAAGTCCTAGAGTCAACAGTGTAATAAAGCTTATCTGGAAGTAACTACACCTGTGTGACCTGTATAAGCTCCCTGACACTGGGAGAGTAGACTAAAACAGACTACACGACACACAGCTAGTCTTACTGACACCTCAGATAGATAAACTAACTGAGAATTAATTCGAAACATCCTACCCTCCCAGCGCGGATAACCTGCAGTCGAGTGACAATGTATTCGAATAAGATTGATAGCAGATCATGTAAATTTAGAACTAGGAGATGAGCGATTTGACCCGGTCAGACAGCCTACCTCTGTATCGCTTCAGTATGCTCTTCTTATAGCATGGCTTTGAGTCAACTTCATCCTCTTCTTCTCGCTTCACCTCAACCTTTGGCTCGCCACCACATAACTTTTCATCACCTTCTACTGCTGCGCTGCCGTCAGGATCTTTCTTAGTCTTTGCCAAGTTGAGTTTCTTGCTAAGGTCAAGGGGACTAGTTGTCTCACGTGGGGGCTGCGCTGCTATGGAAGGAGGGGGCGGCAGCTGCATCGGCACCATCAGTGGCGGTGTCATCAGCGGCACCATCATTCTCATTGGGGGCGGCACAAGAAGAGGGTTGTAGCAGAATACCACATTCTGGCCAGGAACACCCGGGATGGCTGGTGAAGGCATCATCATAGGCATAGGTGGTAACATGGCCATACCAGATGGTGCCATCGACAGCGGTGGTCGATGATTATTCATAGTACCATGTAGTGATCGTCCGTCTACATCCAGCGAATTGTTAATGGGTTACTACGGAAAACTTGCGTAGCACTCACTGTCCCCAGGAACATAGATCAGCTGTATGTTGTAACGGCAGCCCAAAGCTCTCATACAGTCAATATCAAGACTCGATATACGATATCTTCTTTTTGGAAGGAGAGTATAGGAAATTCACAAACCGCTGAGGTTCGTAGGGAGTCAGTTGCGACCACCTGTTGTCTTCTGGCTTGCTATCAAAATATTTCCTCCTTACTTTTAGTCGATGAGCACTAGAATATCCATACTTGAATCGACGCCAATTTAATAGAAACACAGATTCAGAAAGTTCTCCGTAAGTATGGGAGTCGAGGAAGCGGTTGTACAGCAACGCATGACATAGCAGGAAGAGGACTCGATCAACAATATTACACTCAGCTGACCGCTTTGAATCGCTTCCATTGACCGTCACGTGACCTAAAAAAGAATGCGTGAGTCCGCATGACGCTTCCGTCTTCCTTTTCCTAGTTGGTACTAACGCTACAACGTTGCGTAAACGGCTTTTTCACAACCAGTGGCTAGATGTGACCGTTGAACGTGACGTTATTGACTTATCACTTTGTGTCGTGAGTTTTTGAGAAAATATCGCTGATATGAGACGACACGTAATATATGTTAACTGATAACTAGTACTAGTGGTCATTCTAGGAAGCCCGTATGTACGTACGTGTGGGTGGAACGTGAAATGATACACAAGTGAAACATGTTTATGAACTGTTTTGCCATGTGTGTGGAGCTGTGTAGAGTGTTGGCATGACCAGGAATCCACAAATGCTCTCCACTGGGACTCGCTAGAATCTCTCAAACCCTTCAGACAATCATGCAGTACATAACAACAGACCAAACTGAGAAATCAAAGTCACCCCAGACAACCTGTGACAAACGGTCAGTCAGTGAATGTGGTACATTGAGACTGAGTGCCCAGTAGTGATAGAGTATCAGGATGAGCCTAATCGATCCTGGATAAAAGGTGGGAATCGACAGTCAAGTCAGATCTTGTAATCTCCCGTCACTTGCATATGGTGGCACTTCTCAATTCTAGGCAAGTTAGTAGTAGGTTAGTGGAGTATTAGAATAGTAGATTAGTAGTAGGTTAGTGGAGTATTAGAATAGTAGATTAGTAAAGGAATAGTTCAAGAAAGTAGTAGGGTAGTGCGATAGTGAGGCAGTAAACTAAAGTAATAGCATAGCAAAGTAGTACAGCAATAAAGTAGTGAATTAGTTCAGTAGTAGAGTAGTGAAGTAATAGAGTAGTAGAGTAGTGAAGTAATAGAGTAGTAGAGTAGTGAAGTAATAGCGGTAGTAGAGTAGTGAAGTAATAGCGGTAGTAGAGTAGTGAAGTAGTGAAGTAATAGCAGTAGTAGAGTAGTGAAGTAGTGAAGGAATAGTGGTAGTTTGCTTGGTGTATAGTCATGGTTTATTAATTCAACTATGCGGATTGCCAGCGACTGAATAAGACATAACATGCTAGAATGCGACACTGCGATGTCAGATGCTATGGGAGATAGTAGAGTAGAATAGAAGAATGAAAGTTTCTATGAAAGTGGCTACGATCAGCAGTCACGGAGGTACGGAATAGAGGCTGCATGGTGGTGATAGGCAGGAATCTGAGCACAGCTAGTAGCAGTCCCTCTCTATCCTATTGCTAGGGGGAAGGGGTCAGGTCTAGGCTAGTGTTGGCTCCATTCCAAACGACCTGCACCATATCTTGGCCCCAGTAACTGGAAATAGCCCAGTATGCGAAGACGCTATGGTTGATAACGATATCCTAACACTGGACAGATTATGGGTCTCGGTTTATCAACTCTATTTACATTCATCGCCATCCAGATAACAGCAAGGGAGCCACTATAAGCATGACGGGTCAAGTGAGGCAGAGAGAGAGCCAGTGCCTACAAGTGCCCTGTCAGAGCCTAGAGTGCCATGTTACGGCCTTCAATGCTTATTTTCACAGCCTGCTGTGACTTCATCATCTTCTTCTTCATGTCCATTTTCCTCTTCTGCTTCTCGTACCTCCCAACAGATTTCTTACTAGCACTCTGAAATGGGAGCCACAAGAACATAGAATTGACTCACACTGGCAGGTTGATGCATGCGCAATGGCGATGGTAAATAACAGACACCTTGTATTGTGTGTCGTCAGCCATGGCACTGCTCTCCGGTCTGACAACATAGTCTTTGTTGGAAGGTTGGGGTACGCGGGCGCGATATACCCATCCCGGGTCTCCCGGTCGCAATGCTCGCTCCTCTTCCTTCTTAGATCCGGCATCAGAACTGCAACCGGTATGGCGTCATCATTGTTCAATCACCACGCTATAGTTATCACAGTCAACAAACAACACCAGCTCTAATCAGCACTGTCACTGCCTGCTTAACGCTGCCTGCTCGACGACACACGGACACAGACACACGGACACACAGACAGACCTTCTGCGCCTGTGCTTGGGTAGGGATTCGAGGTCTCGTTTCTCCCTGTCCTCTCGGCTCACAGATTTGAAGTTGCTTGACTGGCCGAAGATGGGACGGGACCATTCGTTGATCAGCCTGCCGGCCGTGTCTCTGTTCGCTCGTAGTTCCTTCGGGTGCTTGAAAATGTACATGATAGCCTTGCCGATGCCACTAGACTTGAGTTGGTCTGTGTGAGGGTGGGGGAGCTGTAAGCCCAGATATTCATAGGTTCTTAGTCAAAATACAGGAACAAGAGACAACCAAGGTGGAGGTTGAGACTGGAGACTGGTACACACGGTACAGAGCAGCTTGAGGAGAGACTCTCTAATGGACAGGTGGGGCAGTGACTTGTCTGGAAGAGGTGCCAGCCACTCCTGTGAAATGACATACATGCTGAGCGACTATCTGGAGGTGTCGTATCTGGTGTCACGGTCTATCTCATACAACTACAGCCAGGGCGGATGTCACTGCTGACTGGATGTTTATATCACTTGTAACAGATGCTGAGCTTCAACTGGCACGGCAGTATTATATTACCAACAAATACAGGCTAAAGCTAACACACAGTGTACATTACACTTCTCCGTGGCCCAAACCAAATCCCATTCGCGTCATGACATGAGTACTCACCGTAAGTACGCTCAGTAAGCCACAGTCCATGAACGCTGTCTGAAGCTCCGCCCTGAAACACATGACAACAGTGAGCAAGTGTGAGCAAGTGTGAGCAAGTGGGCGAGGAAGATGGCGAGGAAGATGGCGGGTGACAGTGTCATCTAGCCTTACTTATTGAGTTGGCGCATTGCTGACGGCAGCATTATCAGCTTTCTCGTGGCGGGCTGGTGGTTCTGATTCAGATTCCTATCCTCCTGTAAGAAAGTCACACGGCTGTCAATCAACCTTGAATCGACCTTGAATTCGCATTCCAACAGTCTAATTGAATTGATGCTCACATCCGCCGCCTCCCTCATCCGCTTCAGCATGTCGACAATGAGGTCATCGTTGTCATTGATGATGTCAATGTTACGTCGCTTACGACGACTGTGAGATCTCTCCTCCTTCTTCTTAGCCATCATCGTGTCAAAGTCAGACACAAAGTCAGATCTGTAATCATAGAGTTAACTACTAAACTATGTGGGAGGCACACAATACGAGGGACATATGTGGAGGTGGAGTGGAGCTGGAGTGGGGGAGATAGAGATCAAGGGATATATGTGCAGGTGGAGTGGAGCTGGAATGAGGGGGGGATAGAGATCGAGGGATGGAATGCGGGGAAAGAGAGAGATAAAGAGATTGGAGATGAAGGGAACAAGGGCGATTTAGAGGGTCATAGGGAGGTTGAGGGGCGGCAGAGGTGGAGAGGGATATGGCGATGACAATGGAGAGGGAAGCGGAGAGAGGGAGGCAGGCGGACAGGGAGATGGAAGTAACAGAAGCTATACTTCCCTCTCCTTTGTCATCCCAGGTCATCATCACTGCTGACTTCTGGCAATGTTGTGTCGGCAGCAGCAGACGACTGCTTGATTTCTGATTCATCGAAACCCTGGAACTCTCCCTCGTCGTCGGAGGAGTCGCCGAATATATCAGCGATCAGCTCTTCACCCTCCTCCTGTAACCGAAGTAGATGAACAGATGAAGTAGATGAACAGATGAGACGGTGTGTAACCCAGCTACCTCTATACCCACTGCTAGGCTGCAATACCAGGCACTGACACCAGCTGTCTGCCTCGCTGTATTTACACTCACGTCATGGTAACAGTCGGTCACCAACAAACTCCTAGTGGAGTCAGCACATGACTAGTGTCTCGCGGTGCCACCCGTCACTTACCCACCCGTCACTTGCCTATTTACAAATTGATTCAAGGTAGAAATTCAATCTCACACATTCAACAATCTTTGGTACAAGTATAGGTATAGGTAGACGTTCTAGCAATCTCACCACTATGTTCAGGAGATACTGGGATACCGATGCTGGGATGGCGATATACCATGGCTTAGCTTGTTATGATACTGGCACACACTCAACACAGGAACAGCTTGTTTATAATTCAATAAATGAATACTTCCAGCATTTCATAGGGCAGAACAGTAAAGGATCAGGAAAACCCAGGAAAACTCTTGCTTGGAAAATACAATACAACGACTACAGGAAGCCTCACAGCACACTATCCTTATTGTCTGGGTAACGGCAGCCTTCCTGAGTCTACGTCACGGCTCACTATTAGTGATAACATTATAGTGAATTAGAAAATATGTGAATATTAATCTTCACAGATTAGGAGGGAGCGACCAGAGCTTACTAACTTCTGTTTGTGGGTCTAATAATATAGTATACAGTATTCACATCAGACTCTCTGAATAGATGTTAAGTTATGCTTACCTTGCCGCTGCCCTCGGCGTCAGACCCCTCAGCTACTACAGCTTTCTTTGGAGTTGTTACCTCTTGATCAGACTCGTCTGAATCCAACCTGTAGGTTATTCGTGTACCACCATTGATAACAATAAAATAAATATGCAGACAAGCAGTGGAGTTGTCCTCTCATGACAGGAGACAAACGGGAGCAGAGACATCCGCTCCCTCGACTGCAGGAATTGTACAGCATAGAGTAGAGTAGAGTCAGAATCATACCATCTATAGTTTAGTACTACTACTAGTTACTGCATTGCGACTAGTCACGGTACTGCTACTAGTCACTAGTCACGGTACTGCTACTAGGTACTGCTACTAGTCACGGTAGTACTACTAGGGTCGAATTAGTGCACCATAGAGTATAGACTGGTCCAATACACGAATATCGAAGATTGGAAAATCAATCAATCCCAGCTAGCTTTGAAAATCAAAGAATCGAAAGCAATAACTATTAAATGGCTATACACAGATTTTTATCCATAATGCGTCAGCAATCGTGTAAAGAAATCATCAGAGCACAGCATATTAGTGATAGGTACACATTTACAGCCTCAAGGAGGCAAAACGATTCTGAAAAGTCATGATAGACACTCAAAGCTTGTAGCTTTTTTGCGATTTTACTGTAGATGATTTTACTGTAGATCTACCTCGAAAATCGAATATTGAACCATCTGAGGGAGAATCAAAACGAATTGCTGATTCTTGGAATCAAACCAGTGCTAGTATAGACCATTCCCTGTCAGCTTCAGCAATAAAACTTATATACTGTAGGAATATCACATGACAAGTCATTTCATTACCACTGTATCGGCTTCCAGACAGCAGCTATTTTACTCTCAGCTGTTATGAGCACTTTCATAACAGAACTAGCTACCGAAGCCTGTCTCACTAGCTACCAAAGCCTGTCTCACTATCTACCTGTTTATGGAAAATGTAGTGAGAGTGTTACTGTAACTGTAGTTCGAAGCTTTACGATATAAACCTACTGCACCAATCGAGGTATCTACAGTATCGCCACACCATCCTGCGTATTTCACTATCAAGGCTAGCTATAGCATCCTGCTTGTCTCACTATCAAGGTCAGCCAGACCTAATTTACACCGATATCCATCTATTTGTTTCATATTACCTCAACTTTTTCTTTTTAACGGGCTCGTCATCATCTTCTTTGTTATCTCTCTCACTTTCACTACCGTCATTGCGTCCAGCAGTTTTCTCTGAGTCCGGGAGCTCCTGACGAGGCTCTTCTGCCTCGCTGTCAGAGGAATCGATTCGCCTCTTAGCAGGATTACTTTTCTTGTCGCTATCCTCGCCCGAGTCCGACGTGCTGTCAGCCAAGTCCATCTCATCGTTAGCCTCGGGTTTCTCTTTTAACTCATCAGTAGCACTGTCAGTCTGTCCTCCTTCCTCAACAGGTATCCTGGGACTGGCGGGCGGGCTGTCGGGTGTGTCAGCGTTAGTTTCGGGGTTGTCCTCTTTCTCATCTGGCACTGTTGTAGGCTCACTGTCTTTACTGGAATCATCTCTGTCAGCACTCTCTTCAGCCTCAGGCTCTGAGTGCTTCGGACTTTCAGGGCCATCAGGGGCATCGGGCTTGTCCTCGGGCTTGTCCTCGGGCTTGTCCTCGAGCTTGTCCTCTAGCACTTGATCTAATAGCAGTGAAATAAAATAAAATATTAGAGTAATAAACAGAAACAGAAACACGTATGGGCAGATTACGTTTCAGGTATCACAGAAAGATTTTCTATGGCAATAAATGATGAGGTCGTATCTCAGTTACTAAAATGTGGGTCTTAATTCTGGGGGAACAAGGAAGATATAAGTCCTACCAGTGACAAAAGAAACTATCAATTTCCCTATCAAATCAATGTCAAAAATATCATCAAAAGTTTGAAAATAAGCTAAGAACTGGAAGTCAATAGTTGTTTGATCGGCTCATCACTATAACCCACGTCAGCTAGCAATATGCTTTGGCTATACGGTCTGGGAATCAGATCTTTTCAACTTCATGCAGTGTTGCCAACTCTACGATTTTCAGCGCAGTTATATTATCATTCAGCTTTCATGATTTACGACCCACCCGCAATGTTTAGAATTTCCAGTCGTTTTTCTACGATGTTCACATTTTTGCACTCAGCTAACGGGACGCAGGTTTATTTTATGGGCAAAAAATGATAGTTAATCAGCTCCATGTAAGAAATTCTTGCCATTTAGGTATCGGCAGCAGACATTAAAGCCTTTATGACTGGTATTGAGGATGTTTGAATGGTAGATATACTAGTTTAGGGGCATGTCATGTTATATTCTGGTTTGTTAAAATGGCCTGAAATGGACTCTAAGAGCATCTGAGATGTCAAAATTTTTGTTGGAGAGACCTCTTCAGACCTTCCTATCACATAAAGACAGTGATTAGATTTAGGTTTGAAAATCTCCACTATTTTGCCTCTGGGAGTTGACAACACTGACTTCATGGTATGCCAAACTTACCATTCCATTTTACGCATAGATCGGCTAATCAACTTCATTAGTCACTGAAGTTGTAAGTACTGAGCAGGAGACTCCCCAAACAAGACTGTATCAGCAAACATCTTTGTACTCACTCCCAACCAAGGAACTTATACACTAATCATCCTATGCTATCATTGAATCGCAAGCATCGACTTTACTAGCAAGAGTACCACCGAGATTACGTTACGTCGCGTATTTAGGGGTGACAGCCTGAGCGGCGCGTTGCCATTCCAGTTAGTATATAAGTTCCTTGCTCCCAACCCGCCCATTGTTATCCAGAATATGACAGCTCTCAAGAAAGATCGTTCTTTTAACAGATTTAGTACGCTTCCAGATTCTATTTTAACAGTCAAATCGTAACTCAAAGTTCACTAACCGTTAACATCTCCTTCAGTGCCTTTTAAAGTCAGTGCACTGTCGGACTCCATGGTAATCTCAACTGCAGAGGAGGCAAGCTGGATACTACGAGTGGATCAGTTCGATTTAACTTGGGTAGATATCGCATCGACTCACTAATATCCTATGGCTGTTAGTATTCTTCCGATAATCTCATCTGTCAGAAGATAATCAGATCGATGAGGAACTAAACGTCCATAAATATTTGCAACGAACATGTCAACAGCAAAAAGATCATAAGAGATACCTGTTTGTTAGGGATCACAGTTTTGTTCATCAATGCCCCGAGTCGATGTATGACCTTGACTTAATCCGGATATACCATACCCGGAATCAGTAAATTATCTCACACTATCGTGTGGGTATTGTATACCCCCTTCTTTCTGTGCACGTCAGTACAACAATTTACTTTATTTCCTTCATGAGTCAAAGAACAGATACAATTCTCATATTATGGTTCTCATATCCCCGAATGCTCTTCAATGTTAGGCTCTCCAACACCATGTAGTTTCGTGTCTCTAAAGGCATTATAGGCTGAGGCTGTTAGGATCTCTCTGTGATGGGTAAAGGAATGAGCAAGGTGAATTTTTTCTTGATATTTTATGCGGCCTCTAAGATGGAACTCTCATCTATTCAATAATATATTATGTTGTTCTCTGTAGGTGCTTGAGGGCCTCTATGTTGGTAGCCTGGTGGATTGTCGAGACCAAGATAATCTGGAGGCTGTTGGAATCACACACGTACTTTCACTTCTTGGCACACGCGTGAGAGAGGAATCACCTCAGTACGAAAAGCTATTGCTTCACTTCCCATTGACTCTATTATCTTATCTATTATATCTATATCTATTACCTTATTATATTGAGTTGTCATCACATGAGATTGAAATTGTGGCACGTTTCAGATATCTATGGATAAACGTTAAAGACGAGCCAACTACTCTCCTAGCTCCTCATTTTGGTGAATGCATCGAATTCATTCACCGAGCCAGAAGTCAAGGAGGTTAGTTGCTAGCTACTAGTTACTAGTTACTACTTATCATCGATTCGTGCGTAAATCCTGCCTAGCTAGCGTTTTAAATTTCCTTCGAAAGCCTGATTCTGGTAGTCTTACTTTCTGCCGCTTGGAAATCATGTGCGATTTTGTATGTCCATCTGCTTGGGTTAGTGTAGCATTAGTGTTTGTAGCAACTGTTGAAGCTATCTGCAATGCCGTACATGTCAAGGAGGCATTACTTATGATTTACTGACTAATGAGGCTCAGAACAAGCACCGCATTATAGACACTGTAGACTCAGATGGAATTTGCTGTTGATAGGATGTATTGATTTTTTACCTCTTGTGACATCATCTCCCTCCCACAGTCTGACCTTCACCTTTACCAGTCCTCGTTCTGTCTGTAGGTGGAGTGCTGGTTCACTGTGCTGCTGGAGTATCACGCAGTGTTACCATCACAGCCGCGTACATTCTTGCAATATCTGAATTAACTTGGAAGGAAGCTATCAGTGCTGTCAGAGGTTTCTATCCATCCACTGCCTACTCTCCATGTTCATACTGTCCCATAACCTTGGAGACCACATCAATGCTGTCCAATTGTAGCAGTTAGAACGATTGCCAACCCCAACTTTGGCTTCCAGAGTCAGCTGCAGGAATGGTGTGAGAGTGAGCTTTGGCAGTGGAAGGAGGAAATCAAGCGACTGCCTCCGGTCACGTACAATGATTTGGAAAGACTGAGCTCTCTAGTTAGTTTGTCTCTCAGAACTAAGTCTCAATTTCAGGCTGGCGGAATATATTCATTCTCATAAATTTGGAGTTATCATCTCTTGATTACAGGAAACTCGGAAATGAAGGTCTTATACTCCTGATTCCTAGACTTACACCATAACTCAATATTAGTTTTTCACTATGTAACCAGCAGTTTCCAATTATCTATTGATAGATGACATTTGTAAATTCATCACATTTATTGATGACATCATGAGAATCGCAGATTTCTAGTTTTTTCTCCTAAATGCAATAGGCAATAGGCAATAGGCAGTAGGCAATAGGCAAATAATCTAGAAATTTTCAAAGAGTGAAAAACTTGATCTCAGAGATAAGCCAGAAACTCTATGGTAATGAGCCAAATTCAATTCTGCTGCTAAAATTCTGCTGCTAAAACGAAACTCAATTTCATTATTATGATGCCTTTGTCAGCTAAATCCGGGTCGATATCTTGTGTTGCTTGCAGCTGGCAAAGCACAAAGTATGGGTTGAGACCGGTGAAGAGCAGAGTGATGAAGACTTTTACCCTCTTGCCCCTGGTGCATACAAAGCAGCTGGTAGGGAATAACTGTGCCTAGTTTTATAGTTAAACTTTACTCTGCCTAGTGCTGCATTTTCATCGTTGTAGAGGCGAGTCGTCCGCAGAGCAGGATGGAAGAAATAAAGGCGGCTATGAGCGAGAGAGTGCGTTCTCACATCCGCTTCAGTCAGCTGAGTGGTAGCAATCAACCGGAGATCTCGTCACTGCAAGGAGACTCGGGAACTGGAGGTACGCCCTGCGACAGAACCATGCAGGTAACGCTCATCTACACCGCATCTGAATTACTTGTCTCTCTGCATAACCTCGGTTTCTTATGTTCTGAAACATTTTAGTGGGCGTCTACCCATGACAGCTCAACTGGTGATGTGAAATTGGCTCCTAAGTCTACGGAGATGGAGCGAGATGCTACTCATGGCTACACTTACGTCCAATCTGTGACTGAACTGAAAACGACCTCAGTATCTGTGTCACAAAACAATAATTCATAGCGTATCCACGCCCTTATTGATAGATTGATAGCCTCTATGTAATGTATATAATATATCTCTTCTTATCTAACCAGCTGTCTGTTCTCTCTCATTACCACATTCCCTGACTCTATATAC
>ERZ1740065.562-NODE-562-length-20274-cov-11.010139_pt1 | contig 20274 bp, 19 predicted proteins | sample MGYA00581738_ERZ1740065 | MGnify/ENA primary metagenome ERZ1740065 (study PRJEB43018, sample SAMN04849749) | marine metagenome | isolation source: floating plastic debris | place: Pacific Ocean | collected 2008-09-01 | study: EMG produced TPA metagenomics...
CTCTCCGCCCTCTCCTCTCTCCGCCCTCTCCTCTCTCCGCCCTCTCCTCTCTCCGTCCTCTCCTCTCTCCTCCCTCTCCTCTCTCCACCCTCTCCTCTCTCCACCCTCTCCTCTCTCCATCTCTTGCCTTCAATATTATTCGCATTTCCAGTACCTCTTACCTCTCCATCATCTTTTAACGCTCCATCATGTCTCTTCTCTCTGATCTTATTTTCACTCATCGCCCGTTCTCACACTGCTCCTTTCCATACTGTATTTTTCTCTCATGAAATCCTAACTTAATTAGTCTTTTCATCATCTTTTTTCAGGCAATGTTCTAAGTATAGCATTTTTCAACTTCTCTGGAATAAGCGTAACTCGGGAGCTGAGTGCCACCACCCGAATGGTACTTGATAGCTTGAGGACTCTAGTGGTCTGGTTTGTCTCTGCCTTTGTGTGGCATGAGTTCAACCCGTACCAGATACCAGGTTCTGTGGCTATCCATCATGAGCTAAGTGATTGTCCATATGGAGTAGCTGATTAACCCCAAGCTCCTCATTGCAGGTTTCTTCCTGCTGGGTATGGGAACTGCCGTCTACAATGGTCTATTAAACAAGTGTGCCCGAAAAGTCTGCTGTAAGTACAAGTGTCCCTTCTACCCCCCTCCCACTTATGTCTCTCTGTAATAGCTGCAGCAGTCAAGTTGTCACTCTGTGGTCTGTAGCATTGGCTGCAACAACGTAGTAAACCCTCATCCGCATGTGTCCATCATCAGCATTGGCAATCAGCATTGGCAATCAGCTGTTAAATGCTGGTGGCTGCCATTGCAATTGTCTCCCCCAGTGCAGCAATGGCTTCACTATGTTCTCACAAATGGCCATGACTATTTTATACCTCAGAATTGGATGATAGTTTGCCGTTACAGAAGCTGCTAATGTGTTCTGCCTTATACTACCTCATCAATCAGGTTCAGATCGTAATGTACAGTTCGTAACCATGAATCATGAGAGAGTAACTCCCAATCGACGAACGCACATGTTGTTTTCATTGGTCTGACTGACATGGTCAGACTGTAGCTTGACTTATCAATGTTTGTAGCAAGAGGTAGTACTGCTGAGGAGGAAGAGCCGTTGATTAACTAGACAAGAGAGGACAACTCCTCATTCTACCATAATAAGAAGCGGTGATGAACTCCGAACCACCAATACAGCAGCACTAAGTCTTATATACTGTGCTGATATTGAACAAGAACAATTATACCCTATTTTTTTTAGAAGTGGTCTACAATAATAAGCTGTTTGGTATATTCAGCATGACTCTTTGTTGTTAATGCTTCACGTCTTCTGTCCCACTTCACCCATCTGCCTCTTCTCAGTGAGTCATCATCACCTGCCTCCAGACGTCTGTGTACTAGTCTACGCCGTCATATGACTACTGATTGATATCTGTTAGAGATCAAGTATTCCTGACTATGATGTGTTGCTCTGGATTTTTCTCTATCAGCAATTTACCTGTCAGAGTGCACTCAACTGTGAGAGGCGGATTATAACCAGTTGCCATGGTAACAGGCCGCGGCCCAACGGTGTGCTACGAAAGCAAGAATAAATCAATCTGTCATCTATTTTGTAGCATCATCGGTGGTGTCGTGGCAATTCTCTAGTTGCCAACTACTGGTACTCGGGATCAGGCTGATAGTCTGCGAAGGATGTCATCCCCAATAAAGACGATAAACGCTGCCATGCCTATAGACTACGGGGTGAGTGCCACTCCTTGCCTACTGTCACTGGAATCTAGTAGCTCAGTCATCACCACCAGCCTGAATTATGTTAATCTTTGCCGGCGGCTCAGAGTTACTTAAGACTCGGGACAGGCGTGAGTCATTGTAAATGGCGACCTGCTTCTCTGTGTGTTATATGTGTATATATACTATTGTGAAAACTAGCCTGATTATAATTGTATGATGCTGATGTCATAGCTCTGGTGGGCTCTAGTTCTGGTAGGCAGACCAGCTCTATGGCCCTTTGACTACGCTTGCATTGCTTATCTCAACGACTTGAATTCTTCAGGCAGCGAATGGCCAGAGAGAGCAACTTGGCGGTTACTTCGATGACTCGGCGCCCGATGTGCAGACTAAGAGGAGCTGCTTCGACCCTCTCCGCTGCACCCCTTGTACTCGACGCAAGAAGATCTGTTTCGGCATTCTAGTTGTGATTCTACTTCTGCTGATTGTGATTATCGCTGCCGTTGCCAGTAGTGACGATGGTGAGTGATGTTGTTGTACAGCCTGTTGTGATGACTCCGCACCATCTTTTATAGACTGTTGTTACGACTCCATGCTGTTGTGTATAGCCTGTTGTGATGACTCCCATGTTTTCTTGTATCAGCTGAGCGATGGAGTGAGTGAGATAGAAGTGGGTAATGATCCATCTAACAACTTATTCATCAGTACATATCAGCAATATTGCAATGCCAAAAATGCTGAGTCTCTCACCACACGGAGACCAGGACAAACATAGCGAGCTAGCCGCTAACAAACATAGCGAGCTAGCCGCTAACAAACATAGCAAGGTAGCCGCTAACAAGGAAGTTACACACTTACCTTGTCAATCAAATTTGTGGATTGGTGGAAGCGGTCATACTTACATACTTACATACTTACATAAGGAATGGAAACTACCAAACAAACGGTTATCTGGAAATTAAACTATTCAAAGGCCATTTTGACACACATGCATTAAGACTTGCCTTGCCGCCTCCTATAACAACTAAATCCCCATTTCTCTCTCGAAACTTACTGAACCACGTTTGAAATGACGTCTGGGCTTTCCAAAACCTAAATCTTCTGATGGTTATCTGGCTCTGCCACATCCGCCGATAATCCACGGGATTTAGAAGTATTAGAATATGAAGACAGCAGCTCGCACAACAGGTTGCTAGAGTCATACTGAGCCTAATTCCACTGATGTTGAGATAAAAGCCTGTTGATTCACTGATTTACGACCTATCTCTCAGTCAGTTATCCAATATACAGCTAACCACCTAATCTCCAATAACGATAATTATCACTCTGACTCTCTGATGTTATGCTTCCATCATTTCAGCTCAGAGAGTTCTAGGTTTGAAAAGTCAAGTTGCAAAGTTGAGGAGTGGATCAGGTAAGATTTTGTCTCCTTTCTTGTAGTAGGTAGTTCTCTCACCCATGCATACCGCAATCTGCTAGTGGTAAAGTCGACTGCTAGTGTTTATTGCATTATCAGCTATCAATCTAGTAATGTTGTCCATCAATACCGATTAGGTTGGAAGAGAGGCTGTAGAAATGCTAATTTCTCTCATTGGAAATGCTGTTCGGACCGAACAGCTCATGCTGAGGAAAATTATCTCTAGGAATCCATAAGAAAGGCGAACCATATGAGACATAGTTTGAGATTTTGAGGGAGTTCACAATTGGGAGGCCCCTAGTCCCTCTAATAGTCCTAGTATAACGTCTTCTCTCTGCTCACTGTATCTGATGCCAGGAGATGTGACACTCAGTTCAGACATTTCCGTTTAGGCTGTGACGGTGATGAGACGGCGCAGAACCAGTGTCACACTGGAGAGTGTATCGGGAGAGCATTTGTCTGCGATGGATTCCGAGACTGCCCTGGTGGTGAGGAGGAAACTGAACATGCATGCAGTAAGAACTGACACACGTCTGCGAACTCGACACCGTCTGCTGCCAGTTTTACAAAATGAGACCGTGTCATGATTTCTAGAGACGTACCAGGAGGATCGACCCGTGCCGTGCCAGAAAGGAGAGTTTACGTGTGCGTACACGCGCAAGTGCATCAGTATGTCCAACCGTTGTGATGGGAAGAGGCATTGCTTCGACGGCTCAGATGAAATCGCGTGCTGTAAGTCAGCATTCACAAGACAATGTGACGTCATATCAGCTGATATCGTGACATCAAACTAAACCCAACCTGTTACAGTCAACATCGATGATGAGGCAAAGCTCTCTGCAGTGAAGGAAGGGAAGAGTCTGCCTATGAGTTACACTCCTAACCCCGCTTTCGGTGCCTACGTCTGCACGGATATGGGCTATGGGTAAGGCTAGCATTGGCAGAGTTTGTAACAGATGGATGGGTCACTGATGTTACGTGATGTACATCCAGGTTTCTGAGAGGAGCCGTGAGAACAGCCTTAGAGACAGCCAAACAATGCGGGAAGTTGGATGATGATGTGAGATTCGATAGTCGCCTACTCCAACTGCAGAAGCAGGCAACTCCCGACTTTCTAGGCTTCAACGACCAGTTTGACGCGCCTCCACAGCAACAGCCTGATGACGATGAGCCGGAAGGCCCAGACAATGAGGGACGGATAGACGACAGAGAGATGGAGCCACTGAAAATCAACCCTGATATGCTGATCGGCAACGGGTTTGCTCCTCTACCTAAAATCAGGACAAGGTAGGTCAACTAGTATTTCTACACCAGAGGGCAGTGTGGGGTTTAGATATGATCCCCGCGCACGTCTGTATTGCAAGTACCTTGTTTAGTCAGACGCTGGTACAGAGGATGATTCTCGTGTTTTAGTTCCACGTGTCCAGAAGGCATGAGCGTACTCTGCGAACACCGGAGTAAGTTAACTTCCTCGGTCTCGTTCTGACAGAAATTCAGTCATTCATAGACGCTCAGGACAATGCTAGCAATAGATCATGTGATCACCTCAGTATATGATATATTGGAGCCAAGCAATCGTATGTTTGATCCATTGGTCACAGAATGTGGTACATTCGGAGAGTACCAGGGACCGGAGACCCACAAAACACCAAAGGACATAGCTATGTACCTGAACTCTGAGAGGCCTTACCCTTGGGTAGTCGACATACTCTTCGGTTAGTAACAGTACTGTGATTGTTAGCCTCAGTTTTCTATTTAGGTTTTACCACGCCCACGCTACTCACCCTCTCACCTTCTCAACTGTAACTGATTTTCTATCCAGCGCCTTCCATACATGAAATGTTATAAGTTGTCGTACTGATGTAATCACGCTTTCAGATGACGACCAGAAGTGCAAGGGCACACTCATAGAACCAGAATGGGTTGTCACCACCAGCACATGCATCGACCATAAGGTCTTTTGGAGACACGACGCTGCAGGTGGCAAGTAGGTGCTAGAAATTTCTTCACGTGGGTGTCGGCTGTGAGTCAGTAGTGTGAGTATGGCTCAGGAATGTCGTATCTTGTAGGGATAGAGGCTGGAGAGTGGTAGCCGGCAGAAAGACGGACAAACCTCAGACACAGTCAATTACCAAGGTCATGCGAAATCACTTCAGCAAACTCGACGCTAACGAGAAGAATGATCTTGTGTTACTGCAAGTCGAGGAGCCATTTGTCATGGAGTGAGTCAATGTCATTCTAGTGAAGGATCGTGTACAGTTCGTAAGTAAGTAAGACTGAGTTGTCTTCTCCTTCAGTGGGTATGCCTACATCGCCTGCCTTGAGAGAAACCCATCGATGAGTTACTGCTTTGCTTCTGGTGAACTCAAAGACAATGAAGGTAAGACCTGTGACTCACGCAGTCGCGTGGCAGTGATTTTCACCTATAGGCAGAAAATCATCATGCTGTTTCCTGTTAGATTTCGATAACATTCAGGGTATGAGGGTATAACATTCAGGGCATTGGCTCGGTTCTTGACGCAATCCAGTCTTGCTACTCTGTCTTTTTTTCTGATCAAGTTCGGGGGCTCAGGTCATTGCTACTCTTGCTACTCTTGCTACTTCTCATATCGTGTCATTACATATCTCAACATTGTTACAAACAGGTTCAATTCGGCTATGAGCTGATGTTGTCACACTGTTGTATATGTAGCATATGTTGTATATGCTGTATATGTTGTATATGTGGTGTATGTATTGTAGACGATGACCATGTACATGTGAGAGTTGTTGTGGACAAGTGGCGCTGTAACGAGACTGACAGTCAACTGGCTGGCAAGGTTACCGATGATACCATGTGTTACTCATTCCCACATGAAAATGATGAGGACGCTTGCATTGTAAGTTGTGTGGCTTCAGCAGGCCCAAGGCTTCAAGAGAAGACAACTCCCACCTTTCGTGTTTTGCTTGCAGAAAAGTGTCGGATCGCCGATATCATGCTATGATCCTATGTTCAATCGCTGGGTGCTTGGCGGAGTCTTGACGGAAGATCTTGGGTGTGGAAAGCAGAACAGTACGACACGAAAGATAGCCATAGACATAGGGGAGGAGCTTAACTTTAACTGGGCGGAGATTGTGACAGGGGGAGGTAAGTGATAAACAACGCTCAGCAAGCAGTAGATTGGTTCCACTCTTCACCAGCACTGACTCGTGGCTGCGTTTGCTGTAGCTGACAAACTGAGCTCTGTGTGTGGTCAAAAGGGACCAATTCAGGCGGTCAGGTATATGAGAGGCAGCAGACAGGGAGAAATTTATGTGGACATTGGCGATTTCAATGGCAAATGGCACACTCTCTACAATCTCAAGGAGGAAGGAGCTGCTTTCGATATTTTGAAGGCTGATATTGTTAGCCAGTGCGTAGCCTTGGCTCCTTATTCTCCCTAAATGTGTATGGTACGTCCCTTGAGTTTGATGATGTGATTGCAGACAGGAGACCCAGGATGCCAGGCTAGCCAATGGTTCGGCCATTACTAGTAAGCTAGCAGTCACCATCAACTGTCCTGATCTGGCCTCATCCATATGCGAGTGTAAGGCAGATTTTAAGGCCTACGATCCCAGCCTGGGAGACGCTTCCACACTACATTTCATAGATGTGAGTACGCATGCACTCATACAGCGTGTTTAGTTGCTGCCTTGACTACTCGGTCGATGTTCCTCAGTTCGATGAGAGGAACCCAGACGGTTCTTTCGACTATGACTACTGGGATGATGAGGACAACCTGAACAACCAGCTGGAGGACTTTGGTGGCGAAATTCCCAACGTACGCCTCGACCCGGCGCAGATCCTCGGCAAAAACACCAGTGAGTAACTGGCTAGTTGATCTGCAGTTTTCACTCCCGGCTGAAGTCTGGTTGTACAATGCGCTATGCAATGGCAGCATACTTTGATGCGCACTATCTTGTGTAGATTGTTCAGGCGACAAGTCTACTCAGGGAAGCTGCAACCCGCAGGGAGGTAAAGATAATGGCCAGGAGTGCATACCGGTGGAGTATGTCTGCGACGGATTCACGGACTGCGCGTCTGGTGTGGATGAGTCAGACGAAGCGTGTCGTAAGTATCAGCGCAGTCAGACAGTACTAGAGAGCAGATGCATAGTCTTAGTTTTTACTAATACTCTTTACCTCGGTTACAAATCTTAGTGTTTACCTCGGTTACAAGTTCACGTTTGTCTCAAAATCCCCATATTCATCTCTGCTTCCTATGACTGTACGTACACATACGTACCATAAGTATAAATACGTACTTACACCGACAGCCTGTACTGTAAGCATACATTGCACTGTAAGTATATGTATGTACTGTAAGCATGTACCACGATTGTTATGATGTGATGACGCCTGCTATTGTAGCTCTAATCAACGGATACCAGTGCGCCCCGAAAGCGTTCCAGTGCGCAATCAACCACAAGTGTATTCCTTATGAGAAGAGGTGTGACGTTGAGGTGGACTGCGAGGATCAGTCTGATGAGAGAGGCTGCTGTGAGTAAACCTCAATCCACTCCTACTCATATCCTCACCGTACCCCTTATCTCCCACCTCAATCCACCCCTGCTCTGACCTGACTATATCCTCACCATACCCCTTATCTCCCACCTCAATTCACCCCTGTTCTGACCTGACTATATCCTCACCATACCCCTTATCTCCACCGTTTCACCTCGATCCACCTCTGCTCTGACCTGACTACTGTAAACTGGAAAATTATCGTGGGAAAAAAACGAATACGCTAATTGTGATTTGCTGTAATTGCAAAAAATGCTTTCGCAATATTTTCTCTTTCAGTCAGTGAGTTACCGGAATTCGCGTTCATTTTACAGTGCAAATAATTTACAATTTGTAAAGTTCAGTGAGAATTGCAATTATTTTTATCGCAATCATTTTCCAGTCTATGGCATATCCTCACCGTACCCCTTATCTCCACCCTAATCCACCCCTACTCATTCTACCCCATATCTCTGCCACTCAATCCACCCCTACTCATTCTACCCCATATCTCTGCCACTCATTCCATCCCTCTGTCCCACTCCACAGTTGCGGTGTCTGTTGTAGTCGGGCTGGCTAGTTTCACTAAGGATGGAGGCTTGATGTTTGCGGCGAGACAGGGCAGGGACCTCATGATGTCGTCAGAGGGATTCAATCCCGAGTTGGCTAACATTGTCTGTTCATTGATGGGTTTTGTGTGAGTGTAGCCAAAAACCTACCGGCCATCTCTTATTTTGTGCCGTGGAGTGACCCTCATTGGCTCCATTTATTGTAGAGAGGCCATGGATTTCTCCGAGGCTAACTACTACAGTTTCAACGTGTCTGGGGCACAAGACACTTGTTATAAGGTCCTGTATCCAGCGATGGTAAATGCGGACACCTTCCTTCTCTCTCTGGTTGAAAGGTTTGATGATAACACACCTCCTCGTGCTAGCCACTTCCCCTCCAACTGTTTGCTTGCGAGTCAGAACTGATGCTAGACTGATTTTATTTACAGCCAAGAATGTGATAAAATTATTCGACTGAAATGCCGAGGTGAGTGCTCTTCGAGGGTCGAGATTCGTGTGAGACTCTGAAAACACGCTTCAACTGATCTTGACATTGTGTAGGTTGCGGAAACCCAGCTGGTATTCGAACTAAGAAGCCTGAGCTCGAAGACAATATGCCTGCCCACATGCCATGGATGGTGACAGTGAAGAACAGTGCGTCGCCGTGCCCAGCGACGATCGTAAACAGTGAATGGGTGATCGCGCCCCGTGACTGCATCGGAGAGACTCTGCCAGCGTATGTAAACCTTCAAAGTCTCTAGCAAACTCATTGGAATAACTTGATCTGTGGGTGTGTGTATGTAAGGTAGCACAACTCCAAAACAATTTATTTTGATGATATCATTGAACTACATAGCCATATCTGCTTTTGATTATAGAGACATGAGGATAGAAGGAGACAAACTTGAATCGCTAGCCAAAGATATAAAGGTGGTGCTGCGAGTAGATTATGCACTGAAGACGGGAGAGGTACCAGGCGTATACAATGCCGCTCTGCTCCGTGTGTCGCCTGCCATCCCGCTAGAGTAAGACCTATCAACTCTCTATCAGTGACTTCAGTCATCACGGCCAGAAATAATACTCGTATTTATTTAGTGAGGATATTCACGCACTCTGTCTGGATATTGACGGCATATTCAAATATCCTGGATGTTTCGTCCATGCGTCAGAGGAACCGAATGGACCTGCGCGATTAAGTAAGTGCTATTATTACACATGGTATGCAATATGTACATACATTGTGGTGATTGCAACCAACATGTGGTAAGTCATGAATGTGACATGTAAAGAGAAGAGCAGTACACCAGTGGAATGCAGCAATGCTCAGCACATGGCCGCTATGTTATATTTCTAAAAAAATAGATGGAAGAAATATATCAAGAAGTAAATTATCAAAATAATGACTTCACAAGAAAATTGCCCAAAATACCTTTTTATATCTACCAGAATAAGATTCTAAAATAAATGATAGATTTCTGCACCAAATTCAGTAACAAACATGGCACATACTCTCCCAACGTACCGCTCTGGTAGGGAAAATCGTGATTACACTAATGTTTCCTGAGGGTGAATGATCTATCTCTGCTTGTGTAATTAGTGTCGGCTCAGTGATGTGATTTATCTGCGTTTGATTGTCATGTGATCGTCATGTGATTTATTGGTGACATCAGTGAGAATCAAGGCCCAGCATCCAGCCATCTGTGGCAATGCCTCCCTAGACATTGCACGCAATCAAGACTGCGTTCAGTACCTCCACCCCGACAGACCCGACTCTTGCCTGGTGAGATCAGAGGCTATATTTCTATGTTCACAGCCATGGCTTATAGAGAGCGATGATCCAATAACTAGAGACAGATCATTGGTCAAATACTGACCTATGTCCTTCAATCTTATCTCAGCAAACGAAGAATCAGATGGTTCAGTGCTGGGACAATGTGAGGATGAGATTTGTGATTGCTGGCCTCATGACCACGAACATAGGGAACTGTCCTGATACCAAGGTCAAGGACTTAGCCCTAGTTGATGACCTGAGTGAAGAGATCAGATGGCTACTAGCCATATCAGAACATCACAGACGTAAGTTGATGCCGGCCATATTGGACGCAACGTACATTGCCTCTGGTGATGCTGACATTGAAGTTAACATCCAATCTTCGTAGCGTTTGACTATAAATGCGATGGCAAAGAGTTCAAACTTGCTTTCGATCGCGGTAATGTAATGGACACGTGGTACGTGACGATTGTTCAGAACAACATCGTGTACTCGGTTGACTGGGCATCCAACCATACTCTCCTGACAGTGACAGAGAGATTCCGAAAGTGAGTAAGATACCCGCCCATCTTGAGTTTCTCATATGAGGGCTGATTTAGCTCATGATGTAGACAAGTGGAGACAAGTGATATGCTGACGTTACTCTCTTTAACAGCGTTACAGAATTAGACAACATTGTTGAAGTCGCGGATGGATCAAACATAACCAGCGTTCATCGTATGAGTATAAGTTGTCCTCCAACAGCCAAGAAGCTATGCGGTTGCACCATGACCCCAGCCACTGGCACTGGCTCAAAGATCGTTAAAACATTTGGCGTCCTCGTGGCAGGGCCTGGTAAGGAGCAATGCAGACACAGAAACTCTATCCTACCATTCGGCTTTTGTAGCTAGCAACAACACAGTGTCACCTAGTAACCACACTTTGCCTAGTAACCACACAGTTGCCTAGTAACCACACAGTGTTGCCTAGTAACCACACAGTTGCCTACGTTTTTCTGGGTGCTGCAATATAGGATTACCATAATATCAGTGATATAATTATCGCTATTACTAGGGCAGTTTTAATATTATATCCATGCGTTGTACAGAAGACGACCCTGAGCTGGCGGAAGAACTAGAGGCATTTGACGAGAATCAGGACACCCCACCTGTTGATGGGCCAGAGATGTCACCAGGAGAAGAAGGCAACGAGGAGTTTGAGGGTCTAGATGACGAAGGATTAGATGGAGACGAACTGGATGATGAAGGAACGTTTGATGAAGAGGCACCAGAAGGCTCAGAAACTGAGGGAGCTTCAGAGGATGTAGATGGCTCAGAAAAGGAACTGGCTAAGGAACAAAAGGGAACACAAGGAGCTCCTGAAGAGAAGAGTGGGAAGTAAACCTGGATAAGTTGGAACAAACTGTATAAACCAGCAATACGTTTGATTATGTAATATTATTCCTCTATCTGTGCACAGTCATATTGTTTGTTAGTAAGCTGTGACCTTCACCTTGTTATCATATTTTAGTGTTATAAAAAATTAGATTGACATATCATTACTGCAGTGCTTACAGTAGCTTGTGTAGATTACTCTGGAATGGCTGTGATCATTGCATCTCACTGCTGTTCAAATGGGTGACGTAGAAACCCCCCATAACCTTCACTACTGGGCAGGAGCCTAGTTCATTGCTTCCCCTGCCCAACCCAGCAGCATTGCCATAATATCTCGCAATGCCCGATGTATAGTTACAGTATCAGAGGTACGTGGGAATACGAATTGAGTTTGGACTGAATCATTCGAGTTTATATTTGTCATAGAGCTTCCTAATCTCAGACTTGAGTAGACCTATGTTAATGGCGTCTCTGCCAGATACAGGGATGACAGGCAGGTCGACCTCTGACCTCAGGAGGGGCAGATTCCTGATGGAGTCGGGCAGGTCCATCTTGTTACCAATAATAGCGTGAGGTCTACAAACAGCGGAATGCATCATAGCTACTCGGAGAATGAAGAGACCGAATGTTACGCTAGAATGGCTGGTCACCGTTTGGAGAGATGCTGCTGATAGGTCTCGAGTTCATGCCGAAGGGTGGCTAGAGCTTTCCATGGCTCGTCTGCTGACACATCAATGACATAAAGCAGACAGGAACATTTCTCTACGTGTCGTAGGAATGATATTCCCAGGCCCTTGTTCAGGTGGGACCCCTCAATGAGACCAGGGATATCAGCAACAGCCACCTGAAAGAGAAATTATACAGCATGCACTCGCTACACTGAGCAGCAGTGGGTAGGCACTGTAAGCGTAGGTACAGAAGTTACCTGCAGTCCATCTTCATAGGGCACCATGCCTATGTGAGGGTTCAGGGTAGTGAATGGGTAGTCTGCAATCTTAGGTTTCGCGCGAGACAGAGCTGTGAGCAGCGTTGACTTGCCAGCATTGGGAAATCCAATAAGTCCTGCGTGATATTGGATATTACATACCCATACAGTTGGAGCAGTAGAAGCGGAGCGGTAGAAGCAGTGAGTATTTCACCTATATGAGCAGTGACTTTCATTTCAATGAGCAATTCTTTCTCTTCTCCCTTGCCTCCATTCTCTGCGATAGCTGGAGCTCTGATGTCATTGGACAAATAGAAGTGATTGCCCTTTCCGCCTGCGCCTCCACGAGCTAGTATGTAGTGCTGATTATTGTTTGACAGCTCAGCCAAGATCTCCCCGGTTGCCTGGTCTCTGACGAGTGTCCCCAGGGGCACCTGCATGAAACAGGAACCTGTTTGAGCTGCCAACTGAATAGTTGACAATAAAACATTCCAATAAAGGTGACAAAACTAAGGCCTACAGATATCATTGTGTGTTGAGCATTCTTGCCATGCTGACACTTGTTCCTGCCATCCACGCCATTGCTGCCTCTGATAGCCCTGCTAACGTGTGACAAAGACTTCACCTGCGATGATGATACAATAACGACATGGCCTCCACTCCCACCATCACCGCCATCAGGGCCTGTTCGAGCACAAGTATACCAACCATCAGATCTTACATACAAGAACACAATGTTACACTTTGCGTTACCAAGTACCTGCCCATTCTTTTCTAGCTAAGGACGTAAATGCCACTTTACCGTCACCTCCATCGCCTCCTTTGGCTCTCACTGTAAGTGAGTCGACAAATTTCCCACGCAAGTTTTTCTCAGATCTAAAACATCAGAAAAAGATGACATTACATAGATATCTTCGATAGCAATAGCATCTTCCCAGTGGCGAGGTCTTCAACAAAATCTACCACTCACAGTGGTTCTCTAGGTAGCACAACAGTGTTCCTTGGCTTCTTCTTCGTATGAACTAGCCTCAGGTAAGAAGTTCGGGTGTTCAGAGTTGACAAAAGACTTTCACGTTGTGGCGGTGGGACAAATACTTTAAGCCATCCAAGGACCGTTGGAAACCTTACAGCCATCAGCCAAAACTTGGCCACAGAGGTAAAAATACTTATGTACTACTCGATTTGATATGTTCTTCGACTCATAAAAAGTAGATAGAGAACTTGTATATGCGTAATATTTTACTGTAAGGGTAGACGCGTGGGGCACTTTTTGCTCTTCGTTGGAGAGCTGAAGAAGCAGGTTGGGTGAAACGGAAGTAGAGCAGTATCAACATCCACAGTTCCTTATACAAAAGGACGCTCGGATTCCTTCCCATCCATCTGCATGTATCATTATTATATATATTTGAAAATATACTAATTACCACTGCATTCGATTGTTTATTTTACTTCCTAGTTTTTTCCGTGCATATAGCTTCGCAGGTGACTCAAGCTGAACTAGTATTACGAATGTTCGATTTTTCGGCTAGCTCCGCGTCTGATAGAAACGGTCCGTGCGTCAACAAATCATCATTCGAACAGCTGGGTCAGAGACCTTTCTGTTTGCAAGTGGCTAATGAAAAGTGGACGAACGGACTTCAATGCTTATCTCATAGACATAGGTATACTTGCGCCTATAGTATACACAACACGCCCACTACCCGAGAGGTATCCCGTGTAGTTACACAACACAAGCCTAGTACGGTTGACAGTCCATAGGGTCCTGTACGAAGAAGTGATGGATTCGACACCAAAAAGAGTGCTATCTGTGCAAAGTCATGTTGTCCGGGGGTACGTTGGCAACAAAAGTGCAACATTTCCACTGCAGGTTGGTGTAATATCAGTATTTTCTCATGTGTCCTATATCTGTCATAGTTCGTTACCCTCTATTTCTCCTGACCTCGACTCATCCATCCAACTATAGTTGCCTCATTAACCTCAGTGTCATGTTCTTGTAGGTGCTTGGTTATGAAGTGGATGCTATCAATTCCGTGCAGTTTACTAACCATACGCAGTATGAACACGTGAAAGGACAAATCCTCAAAAGCGAGGAGTTATCTGACCTTGTTGATGGATTGGAAAAGAACGATTTGCTGTCTCTATATTCTCATTTACTAACTGGTAAATACGCACTGTTCTTCACAATATTCGGTATCTTGTTTAACCGACATTGCAATAACATTGATATTCATTGCTACAAGGGTATATTGGCGATCCCTCATTCCTCAGACGGACAGTTGAACTTGTGAAGCAGCTCAAGTCATATAACCCCAGTTTGAAGTTTGGTGAGAAAACACCTTATTTATCTTCTCCACTTCTGTTATGAATGATTGAGATGGGAAGATAATGCAGTCGCTTGTGTGCAACCTACTAGTAATCACATATAAGCCCTTGAGTGTCCTTGCCCTAGTTCACAATATAGATATATATTCTCTTCAGGAGCTCCTTTTGTTCCTTAGCCAGTTCCTTTTCTGAGCCATCTACATCCTCTGAAGCTCCCTCAGTTTCTGAGCCTTCTGGTGCCTCTTCATCAAACGTTCCTTCATCATCCAGTTCGTCTCCATCTAATCCTTCGTCATCTAGACCCTCAAACTCCTCGTTGCCTTCTTCTCCTGGTGACATCTCTGGCCCATCAACAGGTGGGGTGTCCTGATTCTCGTCAAATGCCTCTAGTTCTTCCGCCAGCTCAGGGTCGTCTTCTGTACAACGCATGGATATAATATTAAAACTGCCCTAGTAATAGCAATAATTATATCACTGATATTATGGTAATATATATATATATTGGTTGGTTGGGGGGGATGTGAAATACACATCGGAATGTAGCTTGCTGTCGTCCTCTCAAGAGATGGGTGTTTATAATAAGATTTGACTGTTTTGCAGTGTGTGATCCTGTTATGGGCGATAATGGACACTTTGTAAGTACTTTACCCGTTGATCTACCGGGACATAGGCAGGCTTTCAATGCCTCCAACTTACCGCTGGCTGTAATATCAGCAGCATTCTTAGCATCTATCTGATTTTCATGCATTCGACTTCAACTCAGTTCATTTGAATCTGAGAATAAACCATATAGATTTCCAACACAATGGGGGGAGGGGGTAATTGACAAGTATGCAGAGAGCTATCTTAGCTACCTGATCACATGATCGAAGTTTGGGTATATAACATTATTCATCTATTATTAGCCCGTAGTCTGTTATGATGTCAGTTTCATGGGGAATGAATGTCACATAGATTTAGCCCATAGCATTGATTCCTGTCTCTTACGTTTTGGTATTTCTTGTTGCAGTACGTTACGAAAGACGTACTGCCTATTTACCAGTCGGAAGTCCTTCCAGTTGCTGATATCGTCATTCCAAACCAGTTCGAGATCGAGTAAAGCATTTTACTCTATTCCACATTTGTCTTCCTTCCCTGCCTGCATCCCTACCTGCCTCCCTACCTGCCTCCCTGCCTCCTTCCCTGTCTCGCTGCTTCCTTCCCTGCCTCCCTCCCTGCCCCCCCCCCCCCCCCCCCCTCCCTCCCTCTCTTCTTTCTTGCCTGACGCCCTTCTTCCTTCCCTGCCGCCTTGACTGTCGCTCTGCCTCCTTCCCTTCCTCCCTCCCTCCTCCCCTGCCTGCCTCCCTGCCTCACTCCCTGCCTCCCTGCCACCTTCCCTGCCATCCCTACTCTCAGTTCTTTCTTTACTCATACCTTCATTGCCGCTGATCTATGCATTGACCTCTGACCTTGACCTCTGACATCGATGTATATGATTCAGGTCACTAACAGGGATGACTATCAGCAGTGAAGCAGACGCCATTGCTGCTATGCGACAGATACATGACAAGGGGCCTAGTATTGTAGTCATCAGCAGTTCCAACCTCGGCCGGCCTGGCTACCTCCTCATGTTTGCCTCCCGCCGTACTGGTGCGTTCCCAATCTCTTCACGCTATGTTATGTATTGACTACCATCTTCTCTCGCTTATGAATGGAGTGGATAAAGTATTAGGGTTAAAGGCAGCATTTGAAATGGCTGAGATGCCTGCTGTACATGATTGATGCTCTGGCCGAGCGTGGCGAGAAAGCTCAGTAATTGTAAAACTGCTATCAGTAGAGTTTCTGAGTATTTCATTTCTGGAAAATGATTTCCCAGACTACTGACTGAGATTAATGCCTGGAGAGCCTGAAGAAATCACTTTCTTCACAATCATTGGGAATCGGAAACAGTTATTTGCATGGTATGGAGTAAAAGTACACGGGACACAAGTCTGGCGGAGTACGTAGAGCTCCACTGACCTGGGTTTTACAGGAGTTCCGATTTCTCTAGTCACCAAGCGGTTCGCTATCAAAGGAAGATAATAGCGCTATAACTGCAGCCAAATGTTATGATGCTCGTACCTGTAGATGGCGGCGATTATGAAGTTATAAAGCAAGAGATACCATTGATTGATGCCACGTTTGTCGGTACAGGCGACCTCTTCGCAGCTCTGCTCCTCGTCTGGCTGGAGAAGACAACTCTTGCGGTAATACTGAAACCCGCCTGTATCTCTGATATGACAGTCATTGAGTCCTTGCACTAGTGATTTAAGATTTAAGAAGAGGACAACCGTGCCTATTAGAACAGGGAAGAGCTGTGTGTGCTGCAGTAAGCTCAGTGCTCAAACGCTTTACCTGCATTGATGGATTTACCTGCATTGATGGCTTTACCTGCATTGATGGCTTTACCTACATTGATGGCTTTACCTGCATTGGTGGCCCGTGGTGTTTGTATACAGACTGAGTTATACCCATGAACTGAGATCTAGGTTTCTCTCTAGATACAAGTATGAATCTAGTTTACGTATACCATTGCGAGTATGTAAGCATGTAGCATGTAGGCTGATTGCAATATGGCCGTGGTCAGTCTCAGAGTACGGTATAGTGGCAGTGTAAGCTGTGCGTGTCATAATGTGAGGTCATACGGTGCAGTGGACTCCTTAAATGTTTTCGTCATCCTATAAGATGGCACACTGTTCTCCGTTTGGAGCTCAGTCTGGTACTTGGGAAGGTTCTTTGACCTCATTCCATTTTTAGTTCACTCTTGTATGTATGCAGTAATATGTAACCGCGCTATTGGCCTCATTGAAGTCAGACATTTCATTACAGGATGCTTGCAAGAGAGTCATATCGTCGATGCAGAGCATCCTGACCAAGACTCTGTCTGCAGCTCAAGGTAATAGAACCATAATACCAGTAGCAGCAACCACATTCTTAGGCATGGAAAGATAAATCCAGTTTTATTATGCTTTTTTAGGTTTGGCTGGCCCTGGTGTACGCCCCAACTGCAAGCAATTAGAACTGAGGCTAATCCAGTCTATCAACGACATCCAAAACCCGTCCGCTGATGTGCCAGATTCAACCAAAATATGACACAGCGGCGGCCATGTTGATTCTGGTTTTGAACACCAGCTGATGATTTTAATATCATAATTTTATCCAATGGTGACAGAGGCTTGTAGACTGAGGGTAGACAAGCTTGTAGACTGAGGGTAGACAAGCCTGCGTACCGTATGCTCACTTCCATTCCATGCTTAACCTGTTGAACTAGTTTTTAGGCTGTATTTGATAGTCATCTTTCAATGGGTGCTTGTGCAAAAATTTCTCTGAATGTTTTAGGCTCTGCCAGACCGAGCTGATCATGATTAGTGCTTGCTTATATCCCTGCTCCAGTGTCTGAACAGGGCCATGGGATAGCAGAGTTCATATGTCCCAAATACATCAAGTCATCACTGTAATACAACTCACCCATGTTGTTGCTGCTCTGTTCTGGTTCAGGATGTACTATGCATGTATATTTGCACGATTTGAAGTTTGGTAATTTTCAGTGATGAAACCATGAAGACAACGAACCTCTCTGTTAGCCAACTTGCTACATAGAATTTTACAGTCCTTACAAATCCTACAACTAGTTAGGTATACATAATCATCCCTACACTCAGCTAAGGGTAGACTATGATTGTCAACTCACACTCTGTGTTATGAGCATTATTGATTAGGGTGTACCACATCAGCTCGGGCTCTCCCCCTCAAACAGCTCTTTGGCACGTCGAAATAGGAATAGACGCCGACTGACATCAGACAAGAGCTTTATGAGATAGATGCGATACTTACTTTAACGCTGACAGATAGTGCTGGGCCAAAATGTGCTTTTATATGCTGTGCACAAGGATTCTATCCCATAATTCATATTGCTACTATACCACACACAGCGTCATATCATCGTCCTGCAAATACAGGGCTCTTTATAGGACTATTTTTGTAGCTCAGTCACCAGAACCATAATAATATAACAAAGGAAAGATAACTCCGGTTGTCAATACGCGTCAATCGAATTTCTGTTAGCTTTAGTTCTGTGAGCCTTATCATATTTCCGCTCGTCGATTTTTATAGATTCCCCTCAATAATGGCTTTAAAATCTGATAATTATCTGCAATTGTGACCTTCCCCTCTAATCGAGCCGAGTAAAATGGCGGTGATATTAGAAACAAGTTTGGGTGATCTTACCATAGATTTGATGACAGATGACCGTCCTCGAGGTAAGTTATGCCATGACATCGGTAACTAATCGTATCTTTGTATGGTAAAGGACAATACAAGTCAATTAAATTTGTTTTGTAGCTTGCCTCAACTTCCTGAAGCTATGCAAAGTAAAATACTACAATATGTGCCTTTTTCACACCATACAGAGAAATCTGATGGCACAGTCCGGTGACCCTGACGGTACTGGTAGAGGAGGGAAATCCATTTTTGGGTAGTAATCGTCATGTCACTTCACTTTTCCTCTGATGAAATTAATGCATAGCCTTATAAACTGAATGATATCTATTTCAGGAGTGTATATGGGGAGCAGGCTGCTTACTTTGAAGCCGAGCAAAAGCCACGAATAAAGCACACGAAGATGGGCCTAGTTTCAATGGTTAATGATGGCAATAATATGCATGGATCGCAGGTACAACTCCACACAGCATAGCCCATTAACTACCAGAGATCTGCAATTTCTCAAGCATTGAATGACAGGATATCATTGGCTTAACTGAGACGCACTCCATCTTGCGAGCAGTGATGGCGAGTGTCATGGTTGTTGCTATGGTGACGATATTGTTTCTGTTTTTCAGTTTTTTGTTACATTGGCGGATGATTTAGACTACTTAGATCAGCAGGGTCACACAGTTTTTGGAGAGGTCAGTGAGGGCGAAGAGGTCTTGCAGCAGCTCAATGAGATATATTGCGATAGAGAAGGCCATCCATTCCAGAACATCAGGTGACAATCTGAATACAGACGTCATGATAGTGCAAATGTATCAGTGGTAAAACAACTACTCGCTATACAGGATACTACACACGGTTATAATTGATGACCCTTACGATGATCCCGCTGACCTGGATGTCCCCCCAGCATCCCCTGTTCCTGATATGAAGGCCCTTGAGGTATACAGCAGTTATTCAACTTGTCCTGTGCGATTTTTACCCGGATTTTGATGGTTGCTGGATTTTCTGTGCCTCCAGAATGGCCGACTGGAGTTTGACGATGAGATCGATCCATTCAAAGGGAAGACTGAGGAAGAAGTTCAGGAACTCCAGGCTGAGAAGGAGGCTAAAGCTAATGCCCAGATTCTAGAAATGGTAAACTGTTGTCGGACAGCTTGATATCAATCAGTAACTTGGTCGGTTCATCTACTATGTCCTTGATCTCTGCCTCCACCTCAAATGTAGATTGGAGATCTGCCAGACCAAGATGTGGCGCCGGAGGACAATGTCCTCTTCGTCTGTAAGCTGAATCCAGTTACCACTGACGAAGATTTGGAGATCATATTCTCGCGATTCGGACCCATCAAGAGGTAGTAAAATCTCCCCTTTCTCCCTCCCATAGACCAAACAAAAATCCAAAAAAAAGAACAAAAGAACAAGAAGCAAAAATAAACGGAGAAAGAATAGA
>ERZ1740065.564-NODE-564-length-20261-cov-13.628378_pt1 | contig 20261 bp, 19 predicted proteins | sample MGYA00581738_ERZ1740065 | MGnify/ENA primary metagenome ERZ1740065 (study PRJEB43018, sample SAMN04849749) | marine metagenome | isolation source: floating plastic debris | place: Pacific Ocean | collected 2008-09-01 | study: EMG produced TPA metagenomics...
GTACCAAAGGGGGGCGTCATGGCCTGATTGAGGGCGATGATGGGACCTTCGGCGACGTCTGGGGTGATTTTGTCATAGTTAAAGCTAGCCCAAGCGGCATCTAAAGCCTGATCGCGCAGCTGGGCAATCGCCTGAGACATTTGATAATCGTCTTCACCCCAAAAGTAATAAACCGCCATCTGCGTTGAGTTCCCATCCAAATTGCCGGAGGCGTTCTAGAATTCTAAGGCCTTCTTTACCTGTGGCAATGCCTCCCCTGACTCAGCATCCCATTTTGCAACAGAGCTTTGCCCTGATTGACCAAGCGATCGGGCCACACTCTTTTTCTCCAGACGAATACGCCATCCTGCGCCGCATCGTTCACAGCACTGCCGATTTTGAATTTGCTGAGTTATTGGCGATTTCCCCCGATGCGATCGAGCAAGGTTTGGCCGCGCTGCGCTCGGGCTCACCCATGGTGGTGGATGTTGGCATGGTGCGTCAGGGTTGTCAGGGTATGGTGCAGCGCACGTTCGACAATCCTTTATACACGGCGGTGGATTTGGCTAAAACTGCCGACCCGCAGATGACGCGCACGGCCACCGGCATGGCACGCGCCTGGAGGCAGTATCCCGAGGCCATCTACGTGATTGGCAATGCGCCGACGGCCTTACAGACGCTGTGTGACTGTATGGCCGCCGATGGCCGTCAGCCCCCGCTGATCATCGCCGTACCTGTGGGATTTGTCGGTGTGCTGGAAGCGAAGCAGCGGGTGGCGGCTCTACCGGTGCCCCAGATTCGAGTGGCAGGGCGCAAAGGCGGCTCGCCCGTCGCGGCCGCGATTGTGAATGCGCTGTTGGTGCTGGCTTGGGAAGCGTTATGACGCCGATTCAAGTGGTAGGCATTGGGTTAGCAGGGGCAACGAGCCTACCGACTGAACTTCTAACGCTGATTGATCAGGCGGTGGTGTTGGCGGGGGGCGATCGCCATCTGGCTTATTTTGCTGAGCATCCGGCGGAGCGCTGGCTGTTAACGAACTTAACCCAACGTCTGCAGCAGCATTTGGCGCAGGCTAATCCGGGTCTGGTAGTGATTCTGACGTCGGGCGATCCGCTATTTTTTGGATTGGGGCGACAGCTGCTGCAGGCGCTACCGGCGACGGCTCTGACGTTTCATCCCCATGTCAGCTCGATGCAATTAGCCTTTAGTCGGGTGAAATTGCCTTGGCAGGCAGCCACCTGGGTGAGCGCCCATGGACGATCGCTAATGCCGTTAGAACTCCCATTAAAAAAAGGCGAGACGCCAATTGCCGTGCTTACTGATGGCGTCAATACACCTGCGGCGATCGCCCGCTTTATCCTCTCCCTCGATCTACCTACGGTCTACCAGTTGTGGATTTGTGAAAATCTCGGTGGGGTAGATGAGCAGGTTCACTGTCTGTCTCTCACTGCGGCCCAGCAGGTGACCGTCTCGCCATTGAATGTGGTCATTTTGGAACGGCTGGAATCGGTACCGCTGCCTGCCGATCTGCCACGCTTGGGCATTCCCGATCAGGCGTTTTTGAGCTTTCGCGATCGCCCTGGCTTGATGACTAAACGCGAAGTACGGGTACAGATTTTGGCAGAGCTGGCCCTGCAGCCCCATCAGGTTATTTGGGATATCGGTGCCGGCACGGGCAGCGTCAGTATCGAAATTGCGCGTTTAGTGCCCGAGTCTGCCGTGTGGGCGATCGAGAAGACGGTGATTGGCCATGACTTAATTCAGCAAAACAGTCAGCGGTTCAGCGTTGGCAATGTCACCGCGCGACAGGGGGAAGCTCCGGCGGTGCTGAGGGAACTGCCCGATCCCCACCGCATTTTTATCGGCGGCAGCGGGCAGCAATTGACCGCGATTCTCGATGACTGTGCCGGACGGCTACAGCCCAGTGGGCGGATCGTCGTGGCGATCGCCACCCTCGAAAACCTGGCAGAAATGACTCAGTGGCTGCAGGGCCAGCCCACTTGGCAAGGGCATTATCAGCAGGTTTCTCTGTCGCGTTCTGCTGCCGTGGGGCCTTTCAACCGGTGGATGCCGCTAAATCCAGTCACGTTGGCCTGTCTGAGGCCAGTCGCGTCAGGCGATTGTGCCAAACCACCACCACACAAATCCGGCGGTGAGTAACATCAGGCTTAGATCCAAAACATCGGTGAGCGGCTGCGCACTGCGGCCCGTCAGCCAAACCGGTTTAGTGGCTACAGGCTGAGGCTGCACAAATTCACCTAGGCAAGCCAAAGCCCAGACCCACCCAGCATGGAGTCCCCAGGCCAGAGCCAGGTCGCCGCCGGTGGCCCACCGGGCAATTACCAGCACCCAACCCAGCAAAAACAATCCGGGTTGCTGCCACCATCCGGCTCTTCCATCCCACACGAGGTGGGCACTGGCAAATATCAAGCTGCCCAAAGTCGCCGCTAGCCAGGGCAAAAAGGCTGAGGCCAATTGAGTTTGCAGCCAACCTCGAAAGACTAGTTCTTCGATGCCACCGATCCAGATGCCTAAAACGAGCAGTCCTAAGATGGCTAACAGCTTGGAACCGAGAGGTGTCGCAGAGTCATCCGGCGACGGTGTGCCCCCCCAGGTAACGAGTCCGATACTTTTTTTGAGCCAGAGGAGGAGGCTTAAGCCTGCTACCGCAATGCCCCAGCCGATCACAAAGGGATGTAAACTGGCGACCTCTAAATTGAGACCCTGAGCCTGCCAGCGCTGATCTAACAGTTGGTTGGCGCCCCAAATCACCCCTGGCGCCAGTAAATAAAGCGGCATCAATAAGAGCAGCTTTTGCTCAGGGGCGGTCGCTTGAAAGGGACGCCACTGAAACTTTGTTAATAACGGTAGGGCCAGCACTAGCCAAGCGCCAATCCAAACGGCAAAAAATCCACTTACAATTGCCAGCGTCGTAATTTGCTCAGTCATCCTATGGCGTTGCCTTGTGAATAGTCTTGGGCGGTCAGATATTGCAAACGGCAGAATGCGGAGGTTGGCAGGCAGAATTGCAAGGTTGATCAGAAGCGATTCCAGCGATCCTGAATGAGCTGATCAAAGCGCAGCTGGCGATATCTTGCAGTGTATCAAGCGGTTAGCTCTGGCAGAGAGACGATAATTGAGTTCAAAATCACGAGTAAAGTGGACGATCGCGACAATTAGACAAAATAAAAGCCCCTTCCCTGGGGAGAAAAACTCACAGGAAAGGGGGATAAATCGGGAGCACCACAATTGTTTCAACGCAACTATTGTGGTGGCAGTGTACTGAATCTATCGCCTCAGCCTGCCCAACTACTCGCCTTCATTTTCGCCATCTAGCTGAATCAAATGAATGTGCTTATAGCCCAACTTGATTTCAAACTCATCCCCTGGCTTGAGACCCATTTCATCGGTGTAGGTGGAGCCAATAACGATCTGACCATTTTTATGGACACTGACTCGGTAAGTCGGTTCGCGCCCTCTACCATCTTTCCCTTTCTCGGGATCTAATTGAATGCCACGGGCTTCCAACAGTGCGTCATAAAAACCCGTCACATCGACCCGGATCTGGCCATCTTTGGTCGTAGTGTAGTAGCCGCACTCCCGAGCCTTCTCACGTTTTGTGAGATGAGATAAGTCTTTAACTTTTTGCAATAACGCCTTACCTGTTAATGCTTCTGTTTTCGCACTTGCCATCAGTTAGGGAACCTCTCCGTTACAGTTGTTACCAAGAATATGAGAAAAGCAGGGATGCTTGCCAATTGTTGAGTGCAGGAAGCTACTAATCGATTCTAAGGATGACGTCTTTAAAGCGTTTGACCTAGAACCTACTCTCATATTCTATGGACTACAGGTTGCATTATATGCATTTATTGATAGCCTGAGTATCTTAATTGTATTAGAAGTTGTGCGATTCAGCTAAAGAACTATAAATATTCGAGATGTTTAAAAAAAGTCTTATGAACTTTGTAGGTTTGCTCGGCATCCTGATGTTGACGATACATTTTTTCAGGTCTTTCGCTTCCCTTTTGAGGACGGCTGTAACCCCCCAGGCTACCTTTTGTGAAAAGCGCTCAATACGCGATCGCGCATTGTTCGAGTCCACACTTTATGACTTTTAAAGGCAAAGATGTCGGAAATGTTGAAAGCAAGGCACCGTTTTTCGCGGCTACTCTGTGACCAACGTTTCCAGATTTTTGGTGCCTTTAAAGCGGCCTAAAAGTCTGAGATGCCGATGCTTATGAGGCAATCGCCCGACGACACGGACATCGGTTTGCGCGAGAGATTGCCTCGCGGCTAGCGATTCCCCCACATCAGAACTCATTTTTATCTATGAGTTGGGGGGGGCTTCATGTTGATCAGCAGTGGATATCTCTAACGCTCCACTGTAATCAGTGAAGCATGCAGTTTATCACCCAGATGCTTAGCTGGCCCTTCTTAACCCTAGCCACCACAGATTTTACCCCCGGAGATTGCTGATGATTTCCGAGCTTTTGGGGTTAAATGGCTGCCCGAAAGACAAGCTGCATAAATAAGCTAAATAATAGATGCTCATGCTGCTTTATCCATCGCCTCAATCCTCTACCGGGTGTGAGCCATATTTTTGCCTAGCTAGTTTCCCTTGTGATGCTGCAGATGGCAAAAATGTTTTGATTTCGAGAAAATTACAGAAGTATACCGTTCACTCGTCAGCCAGTATCTATGAAAGCTCTTCTACAATCCCCCCAGCGCACCAAACTTGACTCCACAAGCGACACGCTATTTTACGAAGCGCCTCGCTTTGTCACCCATGTTGATGAGGGATTCATTCAGCAGCTGACTGACCTCTATCGCGAGCGGCTGCGGCCAGGGATGAAAATCTTTGACATGATGAGCAGCTGGGTTTCTCACTTGCCCAGTGAAATGACATTTGAGCGCGTCGAAGGTCACGGTATGAATGCCGAGGAATTGGCCAAGAATCCGCGCCTTGACCACTACTTTGTGCAGAACTTGAACGAAACTGATCAGCTACCCTTTGCCGATCACTCTTTTGATGCGGTGCTCAACACCGTCTCGGTGCAATATCTGCAATATCCTGAGGCCATATTTTCGGAGATTTATCGCATTCTCAAACCAGGTGGCATCGCGATTATCAGCTTTTCTAACCGGATGTTTTATCAGAAGGCGATCGCGGCCTGGCGAGATACTTCAGAGACGCAGCGCGTTGAGTTGGTGAAACAGTATTTCCAATCGGTACCGGGATTTGGGACGCCTGAGGCGATTGTCCGTCCTTCAACGGTACCCACGATTATGCAAATGCTGGGCTTGGCCAGTGGTGATCCGTTTTATGCAGTCATCGCTGAGCGGATGGAATTGCTGGTGCAGTAGAGGGTTATGTAGGCTGCTTGATCACCGATCTCGACATTTTTACTGAACGTAACCCTCTGCAGGGGATCTCAACAGGATAGAATTGACAACTGTTGGATAGCATTATCCGATGCGTTTTTGGCTGTCGTTTTGGAAGCAAATTCTCCATGATTCGCGAAGTTTTCATGCCCGCCCTGAGCTCAACAATGACGGAAGGCAAGATTGTCTCTTGGGTAAAGGCTCCTGGTGACAAGGTCGAAAAGGGCGAAACCGTTGTCATCGTCGAGTCTGACAAGGCGGACATGGATGTGGAATCGTTCTATGAGGGCTATTTAGCGGCCATCGTTGTTGAAGCTGGAGAAGAAGCCCCCGTTGGCAACGCGATCGCTCTTCTCGCTGAAACGGAAGCTGAAATTGCAGAAGCTAAAGTTAAGGCCGCTACCGCTAACGCCGATAATGGTAGCAGTGCGGCCCCGCCACCACCGGCCCCAGCCCCCAGCAATCCTGCCCCGGCTCCCGTGTCAGCCCCGGCCGCTGAAGTCACTCAAAATGGCAGGACTACTCGCAGCGGTCGTATGGTCGTTTCTCCTCGCGCCCGCAAACTTGCAAAAGAACTGAAGATTGACCTAGCGACTGTGTCAGGGAGCGGCCCTCACGGCCGCATCGTGACCCAAGATATTGAACTAGCGGCAGGCAAAACGCCTTCACCCCAAACGGCTCCTGGCACTCCCAGGTCTACCCCTGTGGCCTCACCCGCTCCGACTCCAGCCCTGGCAACGCCCGCTCCGACTCCAGCCCCAGCAGCACCCGGTCAGTTAGTGCCGTTCAACACGCTGCAGCAAGCAGTCGTTCGCACGATGGTGGCGAGTCTGGCGGTGCCCACCTTCCGGGTCGGCTACACCATTACGACGGCAGCCCTCGATCAGCTCTACAAGCAGATTAAATCCAAGGGCGTCACCATGACGGGCTTGCTGGCGAAGGCCGTGGCGATGACCTTGCAAAAACATCCGTTGCTCAACGCGAGTTATAGCGAACAGGGCATTCAGTACAGCAGCAGTATCAATATTGCCGTGGCCGTCGCGATGGAAGGCGGCGGGCTGATTACACCGGTGTTGCAGGGGGCGGATCAGCTAGATATCTATTCGCTATCCCGGACGTGGAAAGATTTGGTGGCGCGATCGCGCACGAAACAGTTGCAGCCTGATGAATATTCCTCCGGCACCTTTACTCTGTCTAACCTGGGCATGTTTGGGGTCGATAAATTCGATGCCATTTTGCCGCCAGGGCAAGGGTCGATTTTAGCGATCGGCGGTGCTAAGCCTACGGTCGTCGCGACGCCAGACGGTCTGATGGGTGTGAAGCCGCAGATGCAGGTCAACATTACCTGCGATCACCGCGTGATCTATGGTGCAGATGCCGCAGCGTTCTTAAAGGATCTGGCGTATCTCATCGAAAATGAACCGCAATCTCTAACGTTATAAGTTGCGGGGAGACGGCGATCGACTAACCCTGGCGGCTTCTGTTCGACACTCATGATTAAGCGCAGGCTGTCTGGGTTCGTTCTAATGGGGAGTCAGAGTATTGGGGCTTCCGCGGCCCTCAATAATATTGGAGTTCTCCGCTAGTAGTATCAGCAACTATCGCAGGAGGTGACGCCAACGGGTTGCTAACCAACTCTCTGGTTTTTCTCTTGTGATCTATGGGCGACGCGATCTTCGGGGCCTTCTTGCCGCATCCAGATCAATGCTCAACCGCCTTGTTCTAAGTCTAGATATCGCTGGATGAGAAAAATATGGGCGTTATCAAACTTTATCGCTCACATGAAGCATGGAGCAATGACTGTCAAAATCGATAAAAATGAGAAGAAAAGTGTCAGCGAGTTATTAGAAAGGCGTATTTGAGATGGCCTGGTGCACAACTTCAAAGATTTGATGACAGTGGTTATCTTTGCGTAAAGGCAGTTCTTGATTCTGCACAATCAAATCTACCCGTGCAGAGGGTTCAGACACGGTGGGTGGATTGATCAGCACTTCTACAGTTGCGAGCAAATCGTGCTTGACGCCACCAGGCTTTTCTTTGGCAACCAGGTAGTCCCCATTCTCATAAATAAGATTAAGGTCACAAGCGGTTAAGGTATCGGCGACTTTTTGCCGAATTTGCGTCGGGGAACTCGTAACCCGAAATAAGGTAGTGTACCGTGCCATAGTTTCTCAAAAGGGGAACAACAGATAAAAGGAAAACACTTGAACTAAACTCTAGCCTCGCCATGTAGTGCCATGATAAGCCCCAAACATTGCTTTGAGGAACCGCAGCCCTGGCCAAACCATTAACACTACACAGTTAACGTAAGCTGGAAACCGGGAAAAATCTGCATTGCTTACTACGATTCGTTTTCGATAAACCGCAAATTGTAAGATTCTCAGCGCTATTAGTTTGGCCGCTGACAGTTTTGCTTAAGTGTTGACTTATTTCAGCACCGGATTGTGCCTATGTTCTATAAAGTTTCGAAGAAAAATGTAGTAACTTGCCGGATTAACACAGTTTGAAGTGTAGTTGCGTGCTTCTGGAGGTTGAGATATCTGTCTGTTTCAGAGCTTGAATGAACTCAGGCAGAACGGTTTTGAGCCTGTTAGCACTTATTCAACTAGCTTCGGTTGGCGCTTTAATTTGTAGGTGTTAATTAAAATCTGCGCCTACCCTACTTGAAGACGTGGTGCGTCATCAAGACCTTAAGTCTGTGAATTAGAAGGTTAAGATTGCCTTATCATTAATTCACTGATTGCCAGATTTTGACGGTTGGCTGAGCCTCTCACAAGAGATGTTTGGTAGTCCTAAAGCTGTAAGGATGCATTGTAGTGGTGGATGAAATACCAGATTGCGCCAATGTGATTTTCGACCTTTTTTGAGAAGGATAAGGTCTTGCGTACCAACCTTGAGACCCGTTGCCGCAGGGTGCAATTAAACCGCTCGATGCGATTAGTTTGACCACTGTCTTTGCCGACTGCCCGATGACGTTTGCTGGGTATCACCGTTTCATAAGCCTCCCAGAAATCGCTGTAACAAACCGCGCCTTGCCGATAAACGGGCGGCAAGGATTGCCAGAGCGCTCTGGCTCCTGCTCGGGAGCGATCGCCGACATGCAGCCCCACAATCTCACGGGTATCTCGGTTGATGGCTAGCCAAATCCATTGCTTGTTCCCTTTGTTGCCGACAAACGACCAGGCCTCATCACATTCCACTGTTAAGCGCCCTTTTTTTGAGGGCTTACCCTCACTTGACGTTCGACCTGCTGATATTTGGCATTGACGTATTGCTGTAGCCAGACTTCTGACACCTCAGCCACACGGGCAATCCCAGCTAAGGGAATCTTCTCCAGCAAGAGCTTGTCAATCAAATGCTGGGTGCCCTCATCGATGATTTTGTTTTGCGGGTCTTGCACAAACTGACGTCCGCAGTCTTTACACTTGTGATTCTGCTTGCCGTTGTGGATGCTGCCATTTTTGACCCCGTGCGAGCAGTGACATGCTGGACAAGTTGGTAATGGAGAGGACATAGACTCGAATCAATATCAATCTGATTCCAGGTTCACAGAGTTTTGCTCTCGTTGCATCGCCTCTTCGTTGGAAATCCAGCTCCGTATCCTTACCCGTTAGGGACTACCAGATGTTTAAATCTTGATCTCCGCAGGAGTGACAGCCTCACAGCTTCGTCCCTTATAAAGGTTGTCCTCTATTTCCCAAGTTGTTCACAAGCGTGTGTAAATTCATTCAATCGTCGATTTGATGCCGTAATTGCGGAGAAAATTCAGAGCAGACAGAGACTCGTTGATGTCATTCTGGAAATCTGCTCTCTCCACATGGGGCGGGCTCACAGGGGCGATTTCAGGACTTGTGTCCCGGCTCTATTGATTTCTTCTGTACCTTACGTGCTGCATCGGTAAGTTGTGTCCTCAGGCCGACGGAGTTCTTGCCCTTAACTATTGGGGGATTTTGTAGGCAAATGTTTCCTCATTACTGCAGGCGGAAACATTTGAGCGCTTCACGCTGAGATCAGGCTCCAACATTGCCTGAATCTGAGTTGACTGATCCGGCTTCTGAATCCGAGTTGACCTCTCCGGCTTCCTGATTGAGAAGTCAGGCCGCCGCAGTTCTGCCTCACAATTCGACTGCTCGCCTCTACCGGTCAGAGTTCCGTTAGCCTGATACATTTTTAAAGCTGTACGCTTAGGGCGTTGTCGTCTAACACCGGGGTTATGTCGGGGAAGCTAATTGTTTTTGAGGGGGTAGAGGGCAGCGGCAAAAGTACTCAACTGTTGAGACTTCAGCAGTGGTTAGTGACGCACCCGATGGTTCAGAAGCTCCAAGCCTGTGATGTCGTGCCATCAATTATCACGACCCGCGAACCAGGGGGAACCGAACTGGGTAAGGCTTTGCGCAGCCTGCTATTAGATAACCAGTCAGCGGCTCTGGGCGCGCAGGCAGAACTGTTGCTGTATGCCGCCGATCGCGCGCAACATATTGAAGAGGTGATTGTTCCCGCGATTGAGGCCGGTAGTTGGGTCTTGTGCGATCGCTTCATTGATTCAACCGTGGCTTATCAGGGCTATGGGCGGGGTCTGAGTCTCTCGCTGATCGAACAGCTCAATGCCATCGCTACCCAAGGCATATCAGGCCATCTGACGCTGTGGCTGCAGTTAGACGCGGAACAGGGACTAACCCGCAGTCACTCTCGCGGCCAGCTCGATCGCCTCGAACAGTCGGGCTTGACCTTTCATCAGCAGGTGCAGCAGGGGTTTGAAACCCTGGCAGAGCAGCATCCTGAGCGGATTGTGCCGATTGATGCCACCCAGTCAGAAGAAGGCGTAGCGCAACAAATTCAAACTGTTTTAGAACAGCGCATTAATACATGGTACGGACGATATTTGCAGATTTATTAGGTCAAGAGACGGCGGTTGATCTGCTCTGTCAGGCGATCGCCCAGCAACGGATTGCCCCGGCCTATCTCTTTGTGGGGCCAGCGGGGACGGGGCGCGGCTTGGGCGCGCTACGCTTTGCTGAGTGTTTGTTGCAGACTGCTGATCAGGCGGCGGGGCAAGTGCGACGACGCATTCACGATCGCAATCATCCCGATTTGATGTGGGTGGAGCCCACCTACCTGCACAAGGGCAAACCCGTCACCGCCGCTGAGGCCGAGGAACTTGATCTGAAGCGCAAAAGTCCGCCACAGATTCGCCTGGAGCAAATTCGTGATGTGACCCGTTTTTTATCGCGCCCCACGCTCGAAGCGCCTCGGGCCGTTGTGGTGATTGAAGGGGCGGAAACCATGGCCGAGTCGCCCGCGAACGGCTTGCTCAAAACTTTGGAAGAACCGGGCAACGCCACGCTGATTCTGTTAGCCACAGAAAGTGCCCAACTGCTACCTACGATTGTGTCTCGGTGCCAAAGTATTCCGTTTCGACGGTTGTCACAAACCACGATGGCGACGGTCTTGACCCAGTCAGGCCATGCCGAAATTTTGCAGCAGCCAGACGTGTTGGCCATGGCCCAAGGCAGTCCAGGACAGGCGATCGCCGCGCTGCAGCAATTGCAAACGCTGCCAGCGGACCTCGTCGCTGCATTGCAGCAACCGCCGCCTAATCTGCGCGTTGCTTTAGAACTCGCTCGCCGCGTTAGTAAAGAACTCGATACCGAATCGCAGCTCTGGCTGGTGGAATATCTGCAGCAACGACTCTGGCAAACCCAGCGATCGCCCGCCCTGCTCGCTGGCCTAGAACAAGCCCACTTTCAGCTGCGGCGCTTCGTTCAGCCCCGCCTCGTCTGGGAAGTGATGCTAATGAAGTTTGTCACTGCCTGAAGCGCTGGCTTAACTCATGAAATACACTGGGCGCAAAGAGTCGCGCCGATAAATGACCCTCCTCTATGTCAGAGAATCAACCTGCACTACAGCCCAGTCAGCCATCAGAAGATCTAAAGGATACGAGACGCAGAAAACGCCAGAAGCGCACGCAAATGATTTTGCGGGTGTTGGGTCTTCCCGGTGGTGGCATCGGTCTTGCGGCTACAGTGCAGCAACTGCAAGCGGGACAGATTGGCTTGGCGTTGTTGACGGGACTGGCGTCGATCGGGGTGGTCGTGCTCGCCATCTTTGCCAAGTTCTTTTCCGAGCTATTCAATAAAGTTCTAGATCTCATTGAGGAACGGTTAGAAGAAACCACTGATTCGCTAGCAGAGTGGATTGTGGCCCAGTTAGAGAGTACCTTGGTGCGTTTTTGGTGACAGGTGACGCCGCAGTTTCGTGGGGCCTATTACAAAAGCTTGATTTATGGCTACCGCACCTACCGTACTCAGGGATTGAAAACCCCAGGAGAATTCAGCCCCGACTTAGTCAAGGTGTTTGTGCCGCTACGCATCACCGCTAAAAGCCTGGAACAAATTTCTCCGGCGCTCATTCAGCGGCAAGAAACCACCGGTAACTTAGAAATTTGGGACTTTTTGGCCGAGAGCAAACGCGAACCAGCCTATCAGCGCATCGTGATCATTGGTGCGCCGGGGTCGGGTAAAACGACGCTGCTGCGCCACATCACGTTGACCTATGCCTACAACACCCATCAGAACCGTAGCCGTAAAGTGCCAACGCTGGTACCTGTATTGCTGCCGCTGCACAAAATTCGCGATGACGTCATGGTTGATCAGCCCAAAGCCTTCCCCCTCTCATTGCGACGGATGGTTGGCTGGGGTATGGGGCCGGAGCCATCATGATTAGCATCATTGGGTTTAATGCCCAGCTGCAGCCAGAGGCCGATCTGCCTCTGCGATCGGTGACTCTGCGGGAGCGATCGAGCGTGCTTTTGGCTGACGGGTTGGCCCTGAACTTGGTGGGGCTATGGCTGGCAGAAGCCGGTCGGCTCTGAATTGGAGCGGGGCTGCTGACGATTGCGTTGACCTATGTGACGGTAAGTTGCAACAGGTGGTGCGACCAACTGATTAAAGCTAACTGCGTCAAGCTATATCCAAATCACTATAAGACCAATACTTTTAAATCCTTTTTGCGTTTCAACCATACAAGTCAACATGCTACTGAGCAGTCGAGAGTTCGACGCAAGTGCTTCAAAGACCTTAGAGGGGGTTTGAAAAGTCTTCTTGGCTGGATTTGGCTACATGAACTCCCCAAGAAGTCCTACTGTGGAATGGGCATTTGATACCTTCTCTAAATTGGCTCAGGTAGCCCCTGCCACACGAAGTGACCCTTTTAAAACACCCTCTTACTCTATTTGAGGAGTTCACCCGATTAGTAGGGTATTCCCATCTCTTGAAGATTTCAACATGTACAAGCTAGTAGCCGTCGAAAAAGGCAGTGCCGACCTTCAAGGTCTCTTCACTAAAAGAGTTGAAATTTAACGTAATAAAAAAGCAACAGTTTCATATGAGAAACTTTGGATTATGCCCATTCTTTCTGGTAAAACTATGAAGTAGCAACTTAAGAGTATCAATCTAAATGAAGAGGAAGATTCTTGGCTTAGACCCCAGCAAGCTGTTTGCCGACGATCTATCCCTTCGTTTATGGCAAGCTATATTTCCATTTACGTTAATGGTTTTAGCTGGCTATTTATTTCTCTCTTTCTATGTTTTTAAGTCTTTCAGTGGCGATGCTTCGTACGGCGAAAAGTTTGGCACATTCTTCTCAATTTTCGGACTTATATCAATCGTTGCAGGTGCATCCTTACTGGTTGGAGGATTACTTGGCTTTTTATTCGGTGTACCTCGTACTGAAGATGATGAAGCTGTTCAAACACAAAACGATGACACTTCTGAATCAGCGGGAAAGCAAGTAGATGCAAAAACAAGAATAAGAGCCAACACAAATCTTGAACAAATATCAGATTGGTTGACAAAGATACTGGTTGGTGTGGGATTAACTCAAATAAGACCAATCTTAGAGTTTGTATACAAGCAGGTTGTTGTCAGATTGGCGCCTGGATTCGCAATGGCTGGCAACACGACGGAAATCAATGAAAGCCTAACAATAGGCGTTCTAATTTATTTTTCTGCTTCTGGTTTTTTTGTTGGGTATGTTTGGGCTCGTGTTTATCTGACAGAGAGCCTCGAATACAGCGTTCCTCAGTCTAGTGAGGTACGAATTCAGATCCAAGATTCAATAACGGCAAGGGCTTCAGAGTTTGTGCTGTACCTCACGGGCGCGGGAACCGCTATATGGGTATTCTATTGAAAAAGTAAAATATCAAGTCGAAGAGGAAAGAATCATAAGAAATAGAATTCAAACTATCAGGCAAGTAATTGATGCAATTCCAAATGTGGCCTTTCTAAATGACTATTCTTATCTCAATAAAACTGGCCAGAAACAGGAGGCATATGCATATGCAAAGAAGAGTATAAATATACTCCTTTCCAGGCTTAGAGGGAGAGATAATGAAAGTCTACCTTTTGACCTTGATGAGCTATTAAATTTAATTCATAAGGATTTTTTGGATGACAAAATATTTTATTTTTTAAGATCAAGGGATTATGTAGAGTTGGGAATTTTATTAGAGCTGAATGATTCGTATGAAAAAGCTATTGATTTTTACAATAAAGCTATTGAAAAAAATAGGTATTCTTGGAGAGCCTACAACAATAAAGGCCTATCTTGCTGGAAGCTTGGGAGGTACGGTGATGCTATTTCATCATTCGACAAAGCAATTGAAATTAGTAACAGGCAGGCTGAGCCTTGGATTAATAAGTCATTCCTGCTGATTGAAATTATTCAAGTAGAAGAAGCCAAGCTTTCCGAGCAAGAGGTGGAGAGATTTCTTGAGAAAAAGAGAGAGCTAGCAGAAGAGGCCTTGAAGTGTATAGACAGGGCAATTAAAACAAACGAGAGCATGCCTGTAGCTTATGTGAATAAAGGCTGTGCATTGTCTATGTTAAGTGATTACAAACGAAGAAGAAATCTAAATGATGAAGGGGACAGGCTTCGACAAGAAGAAATTCAATGCTATGAGAAAGCCATAGAACTGGATGAGGAGTTTACCCTTGCTTGGTATAACGCAGCATGTCACTATTCAATTGTTGGAAATGTCGATAGAGCGATTGATTGTCTGAAGCGCTCTGTCGACATTAACAGTGACATGAAAGCTTCTGCCAAAGCCGATCCTGATCTGCAACACATTAGTGATGATCCGCGCTTTAAAGTATTAATTGACTAATGAATAGGTCATAAGACAGCAACGCCTTGAGGAAGATAGTAGTTTCTAGTCTCGGCTTTTGTCAGGCAGTTAGTTTCAGAAGAGTCTTTATAGATTCTTGTCTGATGCATCCTAATCGGGTGCTAAATTTGATTTGTTTTGAGAGTAACTTTCTCCTTGGAGTAAAAGTAATGGAAAGCTCAACTTCTGGATTAAAAGTTTGAGGCTATTTAGCTAACTCAGTCGCCTAAATATTAAGCAGGATTTTTGAGAGGATGGGTTTTTGCTTCAGCTGGTTGATTATGATTTTGCTGGACATCATGCATCATAATCAACCCTAGGGTCTTGGCGACTGGTGAAACCATACTGAACAGCGGGAGTATCGCCCCTCCACGGCATCCTCGTAAATTTTCCTGTCGGCAACGAAAGGGAGTCCTACAATCGTGAAGAACATTTGTGCATCCTTATGAGGGTTATGGCCGCGCCTGCTGACAACGACGCTAATCACGGCATTCCAGAAAGACTGGCAAAACATACAGTGCGCTACGCCAACTGTCAGGACGTCAACGCCGATGACCTGACGCCGATGATGCGCCATTACGTGCAGGTCAAGCAGGAGTATCCCCACGCGCTGCTGCTATATCGGGTCGGCGACTTTTTTGAAACGTTTTTCGAAGACGGCATCACCATTGCCCGCGAGCTAGAGCTGGTCTTGACCAGTAAAGAATGTGGCAAAGTGGTGGGCCGCGTGCCGATGGCGGGCATTCCGCACCATGCCCTCGATCGCTACTGCATTCAACTGGTGGAAAAAGGCTACGCGATCGCCGTCTGTGATCAGGTGGAAGATCCGGCCCTAGCACAGGGCTTGGTGAAGCGCGAAGTGACCCGCGTGATCACCCCCGGCACCGTTTTGGAAGAAGGGATGCTCAGCGCCCGCCGCAACAACTTTTTGGCGGCAGTCGTGATCGCCGGACAGCATTGGGGCTTAGCCTACGCCGACGTGTCAACCGGCGAGTTTTTCACCACCCAACACAGCGATCTGGAGCAGGTGGGACAAGAGCTGATGCGCCTGCAGCCTTCAGAAACCCTGCTGCCTACCGATGCCCCGGATCTGCGGGCGATGCTGCGCCCCGGCGAGGCGACTGATCAGCTGCCCGACTGCCTGCCGCGCCAGTTTTGCTATACGCTGCGATCGCAGGGCGCATTTGCGCAAACCGAAGCGCGACAGCGACTGCTGCAAAACTTTCGCTTGCGATCGCTCGAAGGCATCGGCTGTGACCATCTGCCGCTGGCGGTGCGGGCCGCGGGCGGTCTGTTGGAATATCTCAAAGACACCCAAAAAGACACACAGGTGCCACTGCAACTGCTCAGCACCTATGTGCTCAGCGACTTTTTGGTGCTCGATCATCAAACTCGCCGCAACTTAGAAATCACGCAAACCTCCCGCGATGGTACCTACAACGGGTCTTTACTGTGGGCACTCGATCGCACAGTGACGGCAATGGGCGGGCGGGCACTGCGGCGCTGGCTGCTACAGCCGCTGCTCTCGGTGAGTCAGATTCAGGAGCGACAAAATACCCTGCAAGAGCTAGTCGATGATGGTTCCCTGCGCACGGCGCTTCAGCAGCAGCTGAAGCAAATTTACGATCTAGAACGACTGGCCGGACGCGCCGGTTCGGGTACGGCGAATGGCCGCGACTTAGTGGCTCTGGCAGATTCCTTTGCGCGGTTACCGATTTTGGCGGCATTGGTGGAATCTACTCAATCCAGCTTTTTGCAAGCTCTGCAGCACGTTCCGCCCGATTTAGAGAAGCTGGGCGACACGCTGCGATCGCACCTGGTGGAAAATCCACCCCTGTATCTCACGGAGGGCAACCTGATTCGACCGGGCGTCAATGCTGATCTCGATACCCTGCGGGATCAGGTCAAAGGCGATCAGGATTGGATTGCTAAACTCGAACCCTCAGAGCGCCAGCGTACTGGCATCTCAACGCTGAAGGTGGGCTTCAACAAGGCGTTTGGCTATTACATCAGCATCTCGCGCAGCAAATCGGACCAGGCTCCCGACGATTACATTCGCAAACAAACCCTGACCAACGAAGAGCGCTACATCACCCCCGAACTCAAAGAGCGCGAAACGCGAGTCTTCAATACTCAAGACCAGATCCACAGCTTGGAATACGAAATCTTTCAGCAGTTGCGAGAGCTAGTGGGCCACCATGCTGACCTGATTCGTCAGGTGGCGCGGGGTGTCGCTGCCGCTGATGTGTTGGCGGGACTGGCCGAAGTTGCGATCTATCAGGGCTTTTGCCGTCCCGATATGGTCGATAGTCGCGAACTCGTTATCGCCGATGGCCGCCATCCCGTCGTGGAACAGCTGCTGCCCGCTGGATTTTTTGTCCCTAATTCCACTACCCTCGGCGGAGAAAGGGGCAGCAGGGTGAAGGCAGAAGTTGGCAATCGGCAGTCAGAAACCAGCAATCTTGAAGTCAGCACTCCTCATTCTGAACTCCGAACGCCTCATTCTGAACTCAACTCTCCCCCCGATCTGATCATTCTCACCGGCCCCAACGCCAGCGGCAAAAGCTGCTATCTGCGGCAAGTAGGTTTGATTCAACTGATGGCGCAGGTAGGCAGTTTTGTCCCAGCGAGTACGGCACGATTGGGCATTTGCGATCGCATCTTTACCCGCGTGGGCGCTGTCGATGATCTGGCTACCGGCCAATCCACCTTCATGGTGGAAATGAACGAAACCGCCAACATCTTGAACCACGCCAGCGATCGCTCCCTGGTATTGCTGGATGAAATTGGTCGTGGCACCGCCACCTTTGACGGCCTGTCGATCGCCTGGTCCGTAGCTGAGTATTTGGCCAGCGAAATTCAGGCGCGGACGATCTTTGCCACTCACTATCACGAACTGAATGAGTTGGCGGGCATTTTGAACAACATTGCCAACTACCAGGTCACCGTCAAGGAAATGCCGGATCAAATTGTGTTTCTCCATCAGGTGCGCCCTGGCGGGGCCGATCGCTCCTACGGCATTGAGGCGGGACGGTTAGCGGGACTGCCGCCTACAGTGATTCAGCGGGCGCGAGAGGTGATGTCGCAAATCGAGAAGCACAGCAAAATCGCTGTCGGATTACGTCAAGGCGCGCAATTCAATGGCAACGGCAAGCGCCGCAAGCGGCGGAGTGTTCAAGAAGATCCGGTTGAACAGTTGGATATTTTTTCCTGATGCGGCTTTGCTGCAGTGCCAGAGCAGTGGAGGGAGAGAGGGAGCAGAGGGGCTGGGGAGCTCCAAAATCATGGGTTGTGATGGATTCCGCAACCAGTATTAAAACCACCTAACGAGGTTTGCCCCGTCGCCCTGTCGCTCCGTTGCCTCCCGCTCTCCTGAGGCTTACCAGGGATCATCCAACAGGCTATCGGGCAGAACTGTTTGTGAACTACTAGAGGGTTCAAGTGCTTGTTGAATGGCCAGGCTGAGAGTTTTGCTGGTCAGGGCATAGCCCTCAGGGGTGAGATGAATGTGGTCGCGATAGAGGGCTTCGGGCTCCGGCGCATTCTGAAAGTCGGCCAAAAAGTCGACGTAGATCAGGTTTTCTAGGTTGGCAAACTGAATAACCCGCTGTCGGGCTTTGAGTTCATAATCGCGAGGACCAGGGGGCACGACCTCGCGCAGGAGTGGGGTCATCGCCACAATCAGCTGCGCATCTGCCTGCTGAGTCAGGCGGTTCAGCTGCCGCACTGCTTCTAGGTTGACGCCCACGCGATCGCCCCCTTCCTGCCGCACAGCCTCCAACTCGGGGATAGGAGGCGACTTTAAGAATCGGCCCAGTACTTCTGTAATTGCCAACGGCGGATAGCGGTTCGGATAGGCGCGATCGCGGCCCACCTGGAGCGAGGTAGGGGCGGTGGCAAACAGATCATCGGTGTTGATCAAGAGCAGCACGACTTGGGCGTCAAAGGTGCCAAACTTAGCCAAATAGGCAAGTTCGTTGCGTGGTCCCCAAGAGTTGGCCGAAGCGTTGAGCACTTCCACTGCTGGGTAGGTCGAGTGCTGCGCCGTGGTTAGATGCCGCTGCAACTGCACGGATATGGTCTCCGACTGGTCAGTCCACCAGCCCCCGTTGGCGATCGAGTCGCCGAGGAGCAGCACCCGCAGCGTTTGCGACTCCGGTTGCGGGGCGATCGCCGGGCCACGCATGGAATATTCGTTGATCTCAAAGACGTTGCCAAACCGCTTTGTGCGCTGGTTTGGCGTTAATCGATAGCCAGTTTGCGGGTCAGCAATATACAACGGCGGTTTGCCAAATCCAAAAAATAGCCGCAGCCCAATTTCAATCGCGCCAATGCCAAGGGCCACGATAACCCCAATAATCAGAGCAATTTTCACCCGCGCCAGTCTCCCAGAGGTGCCTTAATAGTTTAGAGGATGCCCTGACACTCGTCGGAGAAGATTTCACCCCGTAGGTAGATGACACAACAGTTCATCTCAAACCCTTTGCTGTAGCACCTGCGGGGTAGCCTGGTATGCAGTTTCCGCCTGGTTGCCCAGCATGAAGAAATCGGTTTGCTTGTTTAGCGCCATTGCCTTGGGTGTGCTCTTGCCCCAGGGGCATAGCTATGCCTTTTTGATTCGCTATTGCATCATGCTGATTCTCTTCTGCTCGCTGTTGGATCTGGAGGTGGATGCGAAGTCAGCCTTGAATCCGCGCTTGGGGATCATCGTAGCCATGATGATGGCCATTGGCGGCATGACGGCCTGGGTGGGCAATTGGTTTAGCCCCGATTTGGGGCTGACGGCCTTTATGGTGGCCATGGCTCCCACGGCGGCGGCGGCGCCAGTGATGACACGTTTGCTCAATGGCCGGGTCGACTATGTGATGACATCCGTCATCGTGACCAATAGCTTTTCCGCCATTGCGCTACCGCTGATTTTGCCGGTGCTGAGCCCCGCTGCGCAAGCTGGTATTGACTGGTTTGCCTTGCTGAATACCCTCATGGTGGTATTGCTGCCGTTGTCCGTGACCCAACTGCTGCAAAAGTTGTCTCCTCATCTCGTGAAACAGCTACTACCGGTCAAACAAGCCGGGTTCTATTTATGGGTAGGGGCAATTTATCTGGCTACTGCCAAGGCAACACATTTTATCGAGGCGGAGTCCACCTCATCACAGAGCTTTTTGATCGAGATTGCGCTAGTGTCTCTGCTGTTGTGTATTGTCAATTTTGGCATGGGGCGCTGGTTGGGCGGATACGACTGGGGGCAAGAGATGGGCCAGTCACTCGGTCAAAAAAATACGCTGTTTAGCATCTGGATCTGTCTCACATTTTTGACGCCGGTGATCGCCTTGGGGCCAATGTTCTACATCGTGTTTCAAAATCTCTACAACTCTTATCTGCTGGCCCGCAGTCCAAAACTAGAGCAGGTGTAGCTATCCTGCTCGTCAGCGCGCTTAACATGGGCTCATATGCGCGTCCTCAATGTTGCTGTCGCGATGCAGCATCGCTTCTATGTATTCCCAAGTTTATTTTCTTCTACGGTCCAAACAAGATGGACGACATTTGGCCGCCCGTCCTGACGAAACAGCGACCGATCAAACCTATCTGCTGATTTTTGGGGCCGATTATGAAGCCTTGGCCTATCTCAACACCCACGCGCCGGAGGTGCGCGATCGCTTTGCCGTGGAATCCGTGCCAGCGTATCAGCTCAAAGATTTGCTCAACCGCTGGGGCTTTGCGGGGGTGGGCAAGGTCA
>ERZ1740065.565-NODE-565-length-20244-cov-5.147704_pt1 | contig 20244 bp, 21 predicted proteins | sample MGYA00581738_ERZ1740065 | MGnify/ENA primary metagenome ERZ1740065 (study PRJEB43018, sample SAMN04849749) | marine metagenome | isolation source: floating plastic debris | place: Pacific Ocean | collected 2008-09-01 | study: EMG produced TPA metagenomics assembly...
AATGGAGAAGAAGAGAAAATCCACGTCCCACCCGGATCTTGAGTCCCAAGGGTGAGATGATTCCCTTAGGATACATTATTATGCAGTACGCTGCACAATCGCGCCGACCAGTGAGAGCTTACAAGCGCTGGGCCGACCGCATCCCCAAAGTTTATCAAAAATACCTTGCCACCGATACCCAGTCACCGCTCCCTTCCTTGGAGGCTGATCCGGCTTGCTTAGGTTTACTGAAGCATTATCACAGCTTGGCTCCCATGTCGATGGAGGCCAAAAAGCCCATTTTTTTACTCAAACCTGCCGATGGTGCCATTGGCGCCCACATGACAGCGGTAAACAGCAGCTATGCTGACTTTGAGCGGGTGACCGACAGAATTCAGCGGGAAATGGAGGCTCACGCCCCCACGGTTGAATAGCACCTACCCCAACACCTCCAAAAACTCATTCAGCATCATCGCCGTGGCTCCCCACACCACCCGGCCCTCCACATTGAAATACGGCACGTTTTGGAGCGTAAGGCGCTCGGACAGGGCGATCTCCGTCCGTTGGCGGCTGGCGGGGTCGCGCAGCAGGGACAGGGGGACCTCAATGATTTCTTGGACTTCGCTGGGCTGGGGTACAAAATCAGGGGTGTAGTCGAGGGTACCGATGAAGGGGTGCACCATAAAATTGCTGACGGGAATAAAAAGCTCGGTCAGTCGGCCCAGTACTTCGACGTCATCGGGCTGGATGCCCACTTCCTCCTGGGCCTCGCGGAGGGCCCCATTGGCCAGGCTACCGTCGGAAGGCTCGTAGCGCCCTCCGGGAAAGCTGATCTGCCCCCCGTGACGGTCGTGGGGATTGCTCGCCACCCGTTGGATGAGCACCAGGTGCCATTCGGCCGCCTTGGGATACAGGGCAATCAGCACGCAAGCCACGCGGGCGTCATCGGCCGAGAGTTGGTATTTGCCCCGCACAGCGTGGGCCATCCGGTACTGGGCAGCGGGGCCGGGGAGGGGTGCGCGCAATCGTTCGACGAGTTGCGGAATGAGCTTTTCCATACACTTTTGTTGTATCCAACACAAAAGCCCTGGCGATGTTTGCGTCACCAGGGCTTTTAGCGGAGGGTTCGGAGGGGCTTACTCCTTATTCGACACTTCGAGGTATTTCTGCAGAGCCATGGTCATCGATGGGATATCCGGCATGGGGGCCAGGATATTGATGGTCAGGCCCCTTTCTTCCACCGCCCGTTGGGTCCGCTTGCCGTACACGGCCATCCGCGTTTCGTTTTGCTTGAAATCGGGGAAGTTTTCGTAAAGCGAAGTGATGCCCAGAGGGCTAAAGAAAACCAGGACGTCGTAAGTGACGTCCTCCAAATCCGAGAGGTCACTACTGACGGTGCGGTACATCAGGGCATCCTTCCATTTGAAGTCGAGCTCGTCGAGAAAATCACAAACCTCCTGGCTGCACAAATTGGAACAGGGCAGTAGAAAATTTTCCTTCTCCCGGTGCTTCATCAGAGCGGGCTTGAGGTCGGTGATTTTGCGTTTTCCCGCAAAGACCTTGCGCTTGCGGTACACGATGAATTTTTGCAAGTAGTTGGCAATTGCTTCCGACAAACAAAAATACTTGGTATCCGCCGACATCTTTATCCGCATCTCCTCACAAATCCGAAAGAAATGGTCAATCGAATTTTTGCTCGTAAATATGATCGCGCTGTACTCGTCGGGGCGAATCCGCAGCTTGCGGAACTCCTTCGAATCGACCCCCTCCACGTGGATGAAAGGGCGCCAGTCGATCTGCAAACCGTATTTTTCCTCTAGCTTGTAGTAGGGAGAACGCTCAGGCTTGGGTTGTGAGATGAGGATGGTTTCAACTTTCTTGTGGACTTCTCCTATTACATTACCATTAGCGGCCATCAACATATCTTTTTTTTAAGAAATCAATAGGCTCCAGCCTGCAAAAGCAGCAAGAATTTGACTAATACAATGGTAGGAGCGATTTCGACGGTGCAAAGGTACATAAAAAAATGAAACTTGTGCAGGCTTATGTAACGGCTCGCAATTAATAGACTGCGGATGATCCGAAAACCGTAAATTAGTAAGATGCTACCGCTGGTAAAGTAGAACAAATAGCGCGGTAAGTCTCCCGGACCGTAGGCCATCAGCAGGTCGACGGGGAGCAGTGTGATGCCCAGCACGATATTGAAAATGGCGATGGTAAAACTGTACTGACGCAGCTCTTTTTCCAATGGAAATACGTAGGCGATGATGCGCAGCACGCTGTGCTTGAGGGTGAAAATGGCCGCCAGCCCCAGGGTACACCAAGCGAGCGTTCGCCAGTGCTGATCGGTGGGTATCCCCAGGACGCGCAGGCTTAGGTAAAGAAAGAATCCACCACTGAGAAAGTAGAACAGGTAGAGCGCCAGGAGTGGAAAACTCATGAAGGACCCCTGCTCGCGCTGTTTGAGCCTCAGGATGTTGTCGTTGAGAAAGGACCGATAGACCTGGCTCACCAGGGGCTTGTACAGGGTGATCAGAATGGTGACCAACAGGAGCAAACCAATGCTGACCCAGAATAGGAAATTGCCGTTGTGCTTGGCCTTAGGCGCTTGGGGTTGGAGGAGGGGAGAAGGAGCGGCTCGTTCCTTGGCACTCCACTGCCCCTTGGATTGGGGGACTTCAAAAGGGTTGGCCCCCGCTACCCCGCTGGATTCGGTCGGGGTGCGCGCCGTAGAGGCGGGCGTTCCCACCTCAAAGGGATTGGCACTGGTCACGGGTGCTGCCGAGGCGGGGGGCGCTGTTTCGATCGGACTGCTTTCGGCGGCCGTCGGGGGGGGAACTGAGCGGCGGCTGCGGATCGGTGCCCTCGGGGTGTCGGTAGTGGGGAGGGGAGAAATGGTAGCTCGCTGGCGGCCGCGGGCGACTTCAAAGGGATTGCCTTCCGTCCTTGCTGGCGGCGGAGTCACCGCGGCAGGTGCGGACTGCCGCCCGGGCAGCTCAAAGGGATTCTGACCCGACTGTGCCCACAACGGCTGGCTGCTCATCAGCCAAGCCAACATCCAAATGCCCATCTTGATTGTCTTCCCGTCCATCGTGCGGTAAAAATACATTTTCCTAACCAATTCCCCAGCCCTTTTCGGGGCGCTTCTCCCGATCGGGACAGCGTTCCTTTAGGCGTCCGGTACTTCTCCACAATCCAGGAATTCTCCCTGAAATATTAGCAAGATGGCTTTCGAAAAACGCTGCTTGCCCACTCCGGTAAATCGGATGTGGCCGTGAAATTTACCCAGTCGCCTACGTCGGACGACCAGGCTGAAGGTGCGGCTGGCCCCGGGGGCGAGGGGGCGCTGATCGTAGTCGGGTTGGATCCAACCCACTCCCGCGATCGACCACAGGTTAAAATCGATGGTGTCGGTGCTGACGTTGGTAAAGGTGTAGTTTATTTTGATTCCATTGGGGTCCCAGCAAATTTCTCCCAATTTGCGGCAGGGCTCGGTGACCATCAGCATCGAGTCCCTCACGGGGCAGTGCTCCTCCAGATGGGGAACGTGGTGGAAGGAACAGTCGTGAAAGGGGCTGGCCGGGGGGGCTGGAGGTGGGGAAACCACGTGGTGCGTGGTGGACTGCCCCCGCCACAGCTGTTGGATGGCTGGTGTATCGCTAATTTGGATGTAGAGTAATAGTACAAGGTGAGTAAACAAACAACTGTATAGACAACTCAATAAAAAGTTTTTCATCGGTGGCTGGTGCGCTTGGTGAGCGCTTTTTAAGGTGGATAATGGTCCCGACGGCAGCCCTTGGGACCACCGCCGGGACGGATTTTATTCGATTACGGTACCCTGTACCGTCAGGACGATGGGGCTATCCTGGCGATTGGTACTGACCTTGACCGTCTTGCGGAAGGGACCGGGTTTTTTGGCATTGTAAGTTGCCGTGATGGTGGTACTTTCACCGGCCCCGATCGGCCCCGTATCGTGTTGGGCGGCGGTACACCCGCAGGAGCTTTTGACGTCGGTGATCAATAGGATTTCCGAGCCCGTGTTGGTCACCACAAATTCGGCAGTTTGGGGCTGACCTTGGGCGATGTCACCAAAATCGTGGTTGGTACGGTCCCAATGGAGCCCGTTGTCGTAGTTGGATTGGACGAAGGCAGGGGCCGCGTCGGGGTAAAAATCGGGGGTAGGGGCAAAGAACAGGGGAAGGAGGCCGAGGACACTCCACAATAGCATTTTCATAAACGAAGGTTTGATTCCGGTAAGGTACCGGAAGAAGTTGAAGAAAAAACTTCGGCCGAAGCGGGTTTGTAATTTCAGCGACCGTACCTGAGCTCGGGTACCACGGGCTCCAGCGCGGCCAACTGACGGTGTAAAGATAGGGGCAGTCCCAGGTCAGCCCTGTTAATGAAGGCCCAATAATTGTTAACGACCTGTTAACGGTATTTCGACTGGACCGCAATCGCAGTAATTTGTACCTTGAAAGGGCGTGGGAAGCGCAACGTCGTTCTTCTTCGCCCGTAAAAAAAGCCTGGAATCCGGTATCCGTAAGTCCGTGAAAAACTAATGTCTTGAAGAATAGCATCATCCGTCGCGTCGTAATCTTAGGGGCCCTCGCTACCATCGGTATCATGGGAATCCAGACCTATTGGGTACTGCAAACCTGGGACATCAAGGAAAAGGAATTTCACCAAACGGTATACATCGCCCTGCAGAACGTGGCCCTCGAACTGGCCGAGGTCAACGAAAGTACCCTTCCCTACGAAAACCTCATCAGCCAAACCTCTTCCAACTATTACATCGTCAATATCAACGACGAGATCGATGCCAACCTACTGGAATTGTTCCTCCGTCGGGAGTTCCAGTCGCTGGCTCTGGAAACGCCCTTTGACTACGGCATTTACGATTGTTCGAGTGGAGAGATGGTATACGGCGACTACGTCTCCTTCGGGGTGGCCACCAAAGACGGTATGGAGCTCGGGCGGCAATTGCCGAAATATGCGGGGCTGGATTACTACTTCGGGGTGCGTTTTCCCGACAAGAAGAGCTACCTCCTCGGTACCATGTGGCTGATCGTCTTTTTCTCGGGGCTGCTCTTTTTGGCCATTCTGTTTTTTATCTACTCCATGTTCGTCATCCTGCGGCAAAAGCGCCTGTCGGAGATGCAGAAGGATTTTATCAACAACATGACCCACGAGTTTAAAACGCCCATCTCCACGATCGGCATTTCAGCCGACGTGTTCATCAACGATCCCGACATCCAACAGAGCGATCGCCTGAGCCGCTACGCACAGATCATCCGCGATCAAAACCGGCGGCTCAACGGGCAAGTAGAAAAAGTCCTCCAACTGGCGCGTATCGAACGCGATAATTTTCGCCTCAACCTCGAACGCCTCGACCTCCACGACCTGCTGCGCAACATCATCCAAAATACCGAAGTCAACGCCGCCCGTCAAAACGGCGTACTCACCAGCAACCTCCTGGCCGACGAAGCCATCATCGAAGCCGACCGGACCCACCTGACCAATATCCTGTACAACCTCCTCGACAATGCCCTCAAGTACTGTCGCGACCAACCCCTCATCCACATCCGCACCGTGGAAGAGGACAAGCGCATCGTGCTGTCCATCAGTGACGAGGGCCTGGGTATCCCCAAAGAATACCACTCCAAGGTGTTCGACAAATTTTACCGGGTACCAACCGGCAACGTTCACAACGTCAAAGGCTTTGGGCTCGGACTCTTTTACATCAAAAATATCTGTGATGCCCACGGTTGGCGCATTCACCTCGACAGTCAGGTCAATGAGGGTACCACCATTCGCATCTATATCCGCCGGCCCGCCGTTGTACGCAGTTGGCGCTGGACCCTCTACCAGTGGTTTCCGCAATTCAAACCTTCCTCTCTGGAGGAGTAAAACCAATTTGATGAAAGCACATCTCCTCTACGTAGAAGACGACGAAAGCCTAAGCTTCGTGACTCGCGACAACCTGGAACTACAGGGCTACCAAATCACCCACTGTAGCGACGGACGGCAGGCGCAGGACCTCATCGGAGTGCAGGACTTTGACCTTTGTATCCTCGACGTGATGCTGCCCGAAGTCGATGGTTTTACCCTCGCCCAAAAAATCCGCGCCCAAAACGCCGAGGTCCCCATCATCTTTCTCACCGCCAAATCCCTCAAGGAGGACAAAATCCGCGGGCTCAAACTCGGTGCCGACGATTACCTCACCAAGCCCTTTAGCATCGAAGAGCTCATCCTCAAGGTCGAGGTCTTTCTCCGCCGCAGCAAATTCGTCCAACCCCCTACGCTCCCGCAGCACTACCAACTGGGCAAATTCGAATTCAACTACAAAAACCTCACCCTCACCAGCGGCGAGCAATCCCGTACCCTTACCCAAAAGGAAGCCGACCTGCTCCGCTACTTTATCGAAAACGCCAACGAAGTGCTCAAACGCAACACCATCCTCCAATCCGTATGGGGCGACGATGACTATTTCCTGGGGCGCAGCCTGGACGTGTTTATCTCCCGCCTGCGCAAATACCTGCGCGAAGAGGACCGCGTGGCCATCGAAAACATTCACGGGGTGGGCTTTCGCCTCAAAGTGGAGGAGTTGGGCTAATGGAGCCGCCACCCCGGACCAATCAAATGCGAGTGAACAATTTCGTGTAATGTTCTTAATGCAACCGGGTTGCGGTTAAAAATAATTTGCTTATCTTTGTGGTATTATTGTATTCGAGAAATAATACATATGATCAGATCGCAAAAAGCCGTTACGGCGGATGCCGAGCCCGTCTCAAATTGGGCGATTGGTACGGAACCAAACATTCTGACGCGCATTCACGACCCGGAGATTAACATCGCCATTCAGGAGAGAGCAATCAGCCCTTTGGCCCATGAGGTCAGTCGTTTGCTCGATGAAAACATCGGGCTCAAGACCAGCGGAGACATCAGTACGATCGTCGACGCAATCACCAAGGCCCTTCCCCCCAACAGTTCCCCTCTGATCATTCAGGACATCCACACCCTCCTCCTCCATTTTCGGGAGGTGGTACAGGTAGAGCAGTTTCGATTGCTGCTGGCCACCGTCAACACCAACATGTGTAGAAAATTCCACACCGACATCAATGATGTACGCTTGCTTTGTACCTACAGTGGTCCCGGTACTTTGTGGCTTACGAACGATAATATCAACCGCAGCGCCTTGAGCTCCTACGCGGACAACGATTCCATCGTATTGGAAGAATCGGAGGTCCGGCAGGCCAAAACGGGGGCGGTGGTGTTGTTGAAAGGGGCGATCTACCCGCAGGAAAAAACGAGTGCGGTGGTGCACCGTAGTCCCACCATTGAAGAAAGCGGCGAAAAGCGGCTTTTGCTAAGAATTGATACCAATGAAGCTTTAAACCTCTGGATATGATCCCACAGACCTTCGAAGAATGGAAAGACTGCATTGTCAACGATTGCAGCATCAAATTGACCAAAGCCTTTGCGGAAAAGCGCTTGAGCGTTTACGAAAATCGCAAGCACCCCGAGACCCGAAAATTCGTGGAATTGTACGGGGAACAATATCTGAATAACATTATTTACTGGTTCAAAAAAGTCTCTTGATGACTGCAAAGAAACTTCCCGTAACGGTTTTGAGTGGTTTCCTCGGAGCAGGAAAAACCACCCTACTCAATCACGTACTTCACAACAAAGAAGGCTTAAAGGTGGCCGTCATCGTCAACGACATGAGCGAGGTCAACGTCGACGCCGAATTGGTGAAAAGCGAAAATACCCTCTCCCGCACCGAGGAGAAATTGGTCGAAATGAGCAATGGTTGTATCTGCTGTACGCTGCGGGAAGATTTGATGATTGAGGTGGAGCGTCTGGCGAAGGAAGATCGCTTTGATTATCTACTGATCGAAAGTACGGGAATCAGCGAACCCATCCCCGTGGCGCAGACTTTTTCCTTTGTGGATGAAGACAATGGCATCGACCTATCCCGATTCAGCTATATCGACACCATGGTCACCGTGGTGGACACCTTCAATTTTTTCAAAGACTTTGGTAGCCCCGAGACCCTGATGGACCGAGAACTGACCGATATGGAAGGCGACCACCGGACAATTGTTGATTTGTTGACGGACCAGATCGAATTTGCCAACGTCATCATCCTGAACAAAACGGACTTGGTGACTCAAGAAGCCTTGGGGGTCATGAGAGCTGCCATCCACAAGCTGAATCCCTCCGCCCGCATTCTGGAGTCGACCTTTAGCAAGGTGGCTCCCCAAGAGATCCTGAACACGGGTTTGTTCGACTTTGAAGAGGCGGAGCAAAGCGCGGGTTGGCTGGAAGAACTCAACAAAGACGAGCATACGCCCGAAACGGAAGAGTACGGGATCGGTTCTTTTGTTTATCGAAGCAAGAAGCCATTTGATCCCGTGCGGTTTTGGCACTACGTACAGCACAGATTCCCGAGCAACGTCATCAGAAGTAAGGGAATGTTTTGGTTGGCGTCCCGCCCCGATCAAGCCCTGATTTGGGGGCAGGCGGGAGGTTCCCTAAAGGCCGATAGTGCCGGTGTGTGGTGGAGTAGCATGCCCCACCACGAGCGCATGCGCTACCTGGCCTTTGTCGAGAATCAGCACCTGATTGAGGACGGATGGGACCAAACGTTTGGGGATCGCAATAACGAAATTGTGTTTATCGGGCAGGATATGGACGAGGCAAAGATAGTGGTGAACCTCGATGCTTGCTTGGCCACGGAAAAAGAACTCGCCACGCAGCGGTGGAAAAAGGGCTACGACGATGAATGGCCCGTACAAAGGGCCTACGCGCTGAGATAAGGGAATTCTCGCTCCCGCTTGTTTGCGTCCTTCTTGCGTCCTTCAATTCGCAATCGAGGCCAGTACGGTCTCCACCGTGGCAAAAGACTCCTGCAGTTTGGGCTTGGTTTTGGCCATGACCCGCAGCCCCGTCATCAAAGTGTACAGCAATGAGGCCAGGGTCTGGGAATTTTTGTCCGCAGAAATCTGTCCCCGGTTTTGTCCCCGTTCGATAAAGCCGCGGAACAACGCCTCCGTCTTGCGCTGGTGGCCCGCGATGATCCGCTCCAATTCCGCATCCATCGGAACCAACTCAATCGTCGTATTTACGATAAAGCAACCCTTGCCATCCGGATCTTGGCAATCGTCGGAAATGATTTTTTGGAAAACGCCCCGCAGGCCCGTAATGGTATCTTCCTGCGTGCTCAAAAAAACCTTCAAGCCTTCGTAATTGATTTCGCGATACCACTGAAAAGCACGGAGGTACAACTGTCTTTTACCCCCAAAAGTATGGTAAATACTCGCATTGCTGCTGCCCAGGAAGGCGATCAGGTCCGCAATGGAGGTATCGTGATACCCTTTTCGCCAGAAGAGCAGCATAGCTTTCTGGAGCACCTCCTTTTCATCGAATTTCTTCGCTCTCGGCATGCCGAACCGTTTGTGGCCAAAAAGGTAAAAATAGCACACCCCGAGTGATTTCCCAGTGCTCAGTCGAAAATTTTCGACCGCCCGCGATTCGAATTGACGTAAAGGCTGAGTAGAATCGCCGAGCCCGAGATGAGGGTCATCAGGGTGCCGGGGAGAAAGTGGACAAAGCCCCCCAGGTCGAGAAAGAGGAAGTAGCCCAAATCGGCCAGCCCCCCGACCAGGGCCGCCAGCCAGAGGGCCGTCCGGTTGCGTTGCCAAATGAGAAAGGCCGCAATAAAGGTAATCAAGCCAATCCATAGCAGGTTGAAGCCATGCTGGCTGATGATGGCACCGGAGGCTGCGGGATAATCCCGTTGCAGGCTGGCCGGGTCTACGGCGTCGGCAATTCCTCCGACAGCCGCCGAAATGTCGCCAATACTGACCTGATACATGGTAATGCCACCGGCAAAGATGTGGACGGCTCCCCAGATGAGCCAAAGTAGGGCGATGAGCTTGAGTAAGTTGTGGGCGGTGTTTCGATTCATTTTGAGAAGTTGAGCTGTGATATTGGAGCAATCGCTCCAATACAAAAGTAAGTATTTTAGAGCAATCACTCCAAAATAATTTTTGCCCCCGTTTTGGACGAGGTCCACTAAACTTAACCAGCGGCTAAACGTTGTCTACCTGAATGTCATCAAATCAAAATTTAGCATCATGACCACACTACAAGCCGGCGATCCGGCCCCCGCGTTTAGCGGCCTCAACGAGCAAGGGGAAACCATCCGCCTCGCCGATTTTCAGGGAAAAAAACTCGTCCTTTTTTTCTATCCCAAGGACAATACCCCCGGTTGTACAGCCGAGGCCTGTAACTTGCGCGACAACTACGAGGCCCTGACCACCGCGGGCTATGCCCTGCTGGGCGTTAGTGCCGATAGTGCCCGCAAGCACACCAACTTTATCAACAAATTTGACCTGCCCTTTTCCCTCATCGCCGATACCGAGCGCGAAGTCATCGAAGCTTTTGGGGTCTGGGGGCCAAAGAAGTTCATGGGCCGCGAATTTGACGGCATCCACCGGACTACCTTCGTGATCGACGAAAAAGGCATTATCGAAAAAGTCATTAGAAAAGTAAAGACGGGAAATCATACCGCCCAAATTCTGGAGGCGACCGAAGAGACTACCGGATAGTATTAAATAAGGCCAGAAATACCATGGCGACTTTCATGGAGGTACCCAGCTCCTCGTCCAGTTCGTCGACGATGATCCAGTCGCGGGGATCGCCTTCCCAGCGGGTGTAGACGTGGAAGTCGCCACGGGTACGCTCCCGTACGATCCACTCGTCGCGTCGATTGCCCCAACGGCTTTTAAAAGTCAAGCTGACGGTGTTGGCAGTGACCTTCCACGCTCGGGCATCGTTGTTCCACAATTGACGCATGGTAATGACCTCGTTGTTGGGGCCTACCAATTCCCAGCGGCTGGCATCGTCGGTAAAAACGGTGCTGATGTAGCCCCTTTCCTCCCCAATTTGGTAATCCCAGACGTTCCAATCCCCCCGTTGTTGCCAGCGCATGCGCAGCTCCCCACTGGCGTATTCTTCATCGTCCTCGGTGTAAAAGTCCCACTCTGAGAAATCGTCGCTCCAGCGGCTGGCTACCCCCGTGAGGTAGGGTTGGGCGCTGAGGGCACCCTGGATCATCAAAATAAAAACGAGGAGTAATTTACTGTTCATATGGCTACGCAATTGGCCGATGGGAAAAGATGGACTAAGTCATTATTCAATGCTCGACAGGGAAAAATTATTGTCGGAGTAGGGGGGGGAGAAAGAAAAATGGCCGACCCAGGGTACAGATCGGCCATTTCGGGGGCACGGACGGGAAGCCTCCTAGAAGGGCAGGTCGTCCGTTGCGGTTGCCGGTGGTTCGTCGGCGGCGGAAGGGAAGTCACCCGCGGCGGGGGCAGCGGGGGCGCTGGCGTTGCCCGCTCTTTCGATCCGCCAAGCATCGAGGTTGGTGAAATAGGAGGTTCGACCCTCCTTGGTGTATTCCCGACCGCGGAGGTTAAAGGTCACTTTGATTTGCTCCCCTTCGTTGTAGGGATCAATTTTATCACAGTTGCCCTGCACCAGTTGGAATTTTACAATCTGGGGGTAAGCACCATCTTCCACTTCTAAAACGAATTCCCGTTTCTTGAAACTATCGGTCACCTGAGTGGTATCAAATTTTTTGTACAGTTTACCTTCTACGTCAAAAGCCATGGATAAGGAGATTAATTGTTGAGAATATTGAATACCCTCCAAAAGTACGAAAAACTTTGGAGGGCATAAAAAAAATAGTGCCGGACCCGGTAGGTAGGAGGGAGGTCGATTGTCCGGCACTGTGAGTTTAGTAAAATACCTAGGTCTGGCTAAGTAGGTACTTCCATAAGTTGATAAATATCCGTGGGCTGTGTACAGATGACGGCACGGTTGCCCCGAATGGCAATGGGGGCTTTGATGAGTTCGGGATTGCGAGCCAGTACGTTGAGCCAGCTCGTTTTGTCGAATTCCCGGCCACGGATGTGTCTTTGATAGAAGGGGTGGGCTTTGTTGAGCAGCTCCTTGGGATGAGCGTCGAGAGCCCGTAGAATCATTTGCCAACTGGTGTTGGTGGAGGGCGTTTGCCCAAAGGCGAAGGTCTTGAGATGTTTCGTCAGACCCTTGGCGTGGGCCACCGTCCGGCGGTGGTCACTTGAGTTGTGATGGTAATATATTAATATTTCGCGCTGGTGCGTTTTCATGAGTTAAAGTTTCGCACAACAAAGTTATAATGATACAATTTAAGTTTTAAATGTTAAAAATCCAAATTTTATTTTAAAGCGGTCAAATGGTGCCGATCATTTATTCTTCAAAATCAGTAGCGGCTACCTCAAAAACGGGGCCCGCAACCAGTCGTCGCGGGCCCCGTCAAGCTAGGCTAGTCCCGATGGGGGCATCCATCAATAGGCTCGGGCAAACAAGACCTTTTGCGCCGATGGCGCTCCGGTCAGGATACACTTTCCGGGTGCTGGATGTGGATTGTCCAGGGGAATACAACGGATCGTGGCTTTGGTCAATTCTTTGATTTTGACCTCCGTTTCGCTCGTACCGTCCCAGTGGGCGTACACGAAGCCTCCCTTTTGATCCAGCACTTCCTTGAACTCCTCCATGCTGTCGACACTGCTGGTGTGTTCGGCGCGGAAATCGAGGGCGCGTTGGAACAAGTTGGCCTGGATGTCTGCGAGGAGTTGGGGAAGGTAATCCGCCACCCCGTCGATGGCGAGGAAGGACTTTTCCTTGGTATCGCGTCGGGCTACTTCCACTTGGCCCTTTTCCAAATCGCGCTTGCCGATGCCTAGCCGAACGGGAATGCCCCGCAGTTCGTGCTCGGCGAATTTGAAGCCCGGCCGCTTTTTGCGATCCTGATCGTACTTGACGGTGATACCCTTGTCGCGCAGGGCACGGATGATCTTTTCGGCCGCCTCGTCGATGGTGGCTTCGGGTTTGGGAATCGGTACGATGACCACCTGGGTGGGAGCCAACTTGGGCGGTACGATCAAACCATCGTCGTCGGAGTGCGTCATAATCAGGCCCCCCATCAGGCGGGTGGATACCCCCCAAGAGGTGGCCCAGACGTGTTCCCGCTTTTGATTTTCGCTCAGGTAGGTGACGTCGAAGGCCTTGGCAAAATTTTGACCCAGAAAGTGGGAAGTGCCGGCCTGGAGGGCGCGGGCGTCCTGCATGAGGGCTTCGATGGTGTAGGTATCCTCGGCCCCGGCGAATCGCTCGTTGGCCGTCTTGACGCCCTTGATGACGGGCATGGCCATGTACTCCTCAGCAAACTGGGCGTAGACGTCGAGCATTTGTCGGGTTTCGGCGATGGCTTCTCCCCGCGTCGCGTGGGCGGTGTGGCCTTCCTGCCAGAGGAATTCTGCGGTCCGTAAGAACATGCGGGTGCGCATCTCCCAGCGCACCACATTGGCCCACTGATTGATGAGTAGCGGCAGGTCACGGTAGGAGTTGATCCAGTCGCGGTAAGTATTCCAAATGATGGTTTCCGAAGTGGGGCGGACGATGAGTTCTTCCTCCAATCGGGCACTGGGGTCCACCACTACGCCATTGCCATTCGGATCGTTCATCAATCGGTGGTGGGTCACTACGGCACACTCTTTGGCAAAACCTTCTACGTGCTCGGCCTCCTTGCTCAGAAAGCTTTTGGGGATAAAGAGGGGGAAATAAGCGTTGACGTGTCCGGTATCCTTAAACATCCGGTCGAGCTGACCCTGCATCTTCTCCCAAATGGCAAAGCCCTGGGGTTTGATGACCATGCATCCGCGAACGGCGGAATGATCCGCCAGTCCGGCTTTTTTTACAATGTCGTTGTACCACTGGGAGTAGTCCTCGCTGCGGTTGGTTATTTCCTTTGCCATGAATGTAGATTGGGTAATTGAATGATTTTTTAAAGCCTGGCCAACCAAGGCCATTACGGATGTGTTTAATAAGTACTGGCAACGTTGAAAAGTGCCCGTCCAGGGCCCCAAAAATAAAGCCTCCCGAACATTTTAACATTTTTAACAGCCGCCAAATGCACTTTAATAGAGTTTTAACTAAAAAGTAGCCACAAAAATAATAAATTACGGAAAAGCTTGTAAGAGAGTCTCGGTAATTACATTCAAAATTTTCTTTTATGAAAAAATATAATTCATCTGTCCTTATGCTTGCCTTACTGCTGCTGGGATGGGCCAACTTGGCCACCGCGCAGTACGACGACATTTACTACGATCCAGATTTGGAGGAGGAGTCCTTTGAATACAACGATTCGGACACTTATTACGAAGAGGACTACTCTACCTACGATAACGCTGGCAACGACGGCTACGATAGCGAAGCCTTCGACAGCGAGGCCTTCGACTACGGCAATGACGCTCGCTTTGCGAACAACAACGATGCGGACTACGGGTACTACTACACCTCGCGCATCCGCCGTTTCCGTCGGCCCGTCGGTTCCTTTGGGTACTACGATCCCTTTTTCACCGACCTGGCCTTCTACGATCCCTTCTTCCAGCCCGGGGTCTCCATCTACTACTATAACGACGTCTGGGGCTTCAACAGCTGGAACCGATTCAACCGTTTCAATCGCTGGAACCGTTGGAATCGCTGGAACCGCTGGAACCGTTGGAACAATCCCTACGCCTGGAACAGCTGGAACGACCCCTACTTCGGTGGTGGCTTCAATAACTGGAACGGTGGTTTCGGTGGCGGTGGTTTTGCCGGCGGCAATGCTTGGTGCCCTCCAGGTTACTACGGCGGCGGCAATAACGTCTTCATCAATAACGTAAACAACAATAATTTCAACCGCGGCGGTAATGCCTACTACGGTCCCCGTCGCTCGGGTAGCACCAGAGGTACGGCTCCCCGCAATACGACGCGGAACGATAGCCGGGTCAGCAATGTCCCCTCCAACGGTCGCACGGGCGGTCGTACCAGCGGGACGACTTCGACCATCAATACGGTAGACAACCCCCGCACGAGCAACTCACGCAATACCCCGGGTAGAGGTACGGTCTCGACCCTCAGTGATAGCCAAAGCGGTGCAGCGACCAATGATTCGCGTACCCAGCCCAGCGATCGGAACACGCGGAGTGGCCTGGAACCCAGCAACTCGACCTCCCGGTCCAATGCTTCTTCCAGCCCGCGTTACCAGACCTCCCGTGGCAACACCAGCACGCGCAGCAGTTCCTCCCGGAGTAACAGTAGCAGCGACGGCATCTCCAGCGGCAGCTCCCGCAGCCGGAGTAGCTCGACGCGCAGCAGCTCGCCCTCGCGCAGCAGCCGGAGTGGTGTCTCCAGCGGTAGTTCTCGCAGCCGGAGCAGTTCGACGCGCAGCAGCTCGCCCTCGCGTAGCAGCCGCAGCAGCGGATACTCGGGTAGCAGCCGGTCGCGCAGCAGCGGTAGCATGTCTCGCGGCAGTTCTTCGCGGCGCAGCTCTTCGACCCGTTCGAGCTCCTCCTCGCGCAGCAGCCGGAGCAGTGGATCGCTACGTCGCCGCTAACTGAATAAATCGCCCGCGTCAATTGGGCCAGCTCGATTGCCCGGGCTCAAAATGGGTGGATTGCGTTTATTCGTTGTCCACCCATTTTCTTTAGCGTACTTTCCTTTCTGCGAACCGCATTTTTAATCCATCGTTTTACCGCGTCTATTTTCTAATTTTGCAAAGCCAAATGGCGCTGTAAAACCGTAAATCCATTGTGGATGTTTCCTAAACAAAAAATTATGAAATACCTTCTTTCGGCCCTACTTACGCTGTGCTGCGGTATCCTGGGGGCGCAAAATGCTGCCGACGCCCTGCGCTATTCTTTTCTCGAATTGGGTGGGACCGCTCGTACGATTGGCCTGGGGGGGGCCATCGGTGCTTTTGGTGGCGACTTCTCCGTAGTGAGCGTCAATCCGGCGGGATTGGCTACCTACCGCTCCTCCGAGCTGACCTTTACTCCCACACTCGTATTTTCCAACAATACTTCGCGCCTCCTCAATAGCGACGGACGCGATACCACCGTCAATCGGACGCGTTTTAACTTCAACAACCTGGGCTTGGTCATCGCTACGCGCCCGGTGGGAAAGATGAAGACCTTCAATTTTGCCCTGGGCTTCAACCGGTTGGCCAGCTTTAATCGGGAATTCAGCTATTCCGGTAAGAGTGCGGGGTCCTACGTCGATCGCTTCGTGGAGCTGTCCACCGACTTCGATCGGAATCCGCTATCTGCGGGGGATCTTGACCCCTTCGAAGCGGGATTGGCTCTGGAAACGGGCGCCATTTTCTTTGACAGCGTCGCGGGCAACTGGGCCAATGACTTTGGAGGACAACCCGATGTACAGAAATCCCAGCGGATTCGGGCGCGGGGTGCGCTGAACGAGTTGGTCTTTGCGTTGGGGGGAAATTACAATAATAAGCTACAGTTTGGAGCAACCTTGGGGGTCCCTATTTTGCGCTACAGCGAGCGCAGAACCTACGAGGAGGAGGATACGGGAGGTGGAAAGGATGGTGATATTCCCTTCTTCAACGACATGCGCTTTGTCGAGGACTTGACGACCACCGGTGTGGGGATCAACCTGAAGTTGGGGCTGATCTATCGCTTTAGCCAGGCATTTCGACTGGGCCTGGCTGCGCATACGCCCACGGCCTACAGCATGGACGATACCTTTTTTACCGAAATGGAATACAGCTTTACCGGTGACAATGCCCAGGAAGAGCGCGAGTTTAGAACCTCGCCCACCGCTGCTTTTGAATATGGCTTGCGAACGCCCTGGCGGATCATAACCAGTGCGGGCTTCTTGATCAAGCGACGGGGTTTTATCTCGGCGGAAGTCGAATGGATAGATTATACCGCAGCTAATTTTAACCTGACCCGGAACAGCGATGCTACGGAAGATGTCCTTTTTGAAGAGCAGGTTAACCAAAGCATTGATGATCTCTACCAATCGGCCCTCAACGTACGTTTGGGAGGAGAATTGGCCCTGAAGGACTACCGCATCCGCCTGGGAACGGGCTTTACGGGCAATCCCAATCAGAACGGTGAGCTCCTCTACAGTTACTACACGGCGGGCTTTGGGTACCGATCCAAAGGCTTTTTCATCGATTTGGCCTATCGACTGCTCTTTCAGGAGGAAGATTTCGTCCCCTATCTGCTTGAGTCAGTGGAGGAACAACAATTGGTCAACAACGATTTTGTCAATCACAAGATCATGATGACGCTGGGTTTTAGATTTTGAGGTTAAAAATGGCCTAAAACGGGTACTTTTAAGGGAAACTTACCCGTTTTAGGCCTTACATATAGGAAAAGGCATGGATTTGGTGCTGTATGATTAAAGCGTGCGCTTGCCCGTTGCAAACCTTTTGGCCATGAGTCCAAAAAACTGGAGAAACACTACATTTACATCCCGGTCGGAGACCCTGCTCCGCACTTGCCTGCTCCTATTTCTAGGACTTGGGATGCCACTCCACTCCACTTGGGCGCAAGCTGACTCCCTCGCCTGGGGAACGCGCTATCCCGCGGTACAAGAACGGGAAATCATCGAAACCAAGTGGCGCTACACCTACGCCATCCACCTCGAATCCAACACCATCATCCATCAGGCGGAGGAATTCTACGATTATTACCTGCACTTTCGCTACGATTACACCTACGGCCAGTTTCTCAACGGTCGGATGACGCGTGGGGCTTGGAGTCTCAGTGGCAGCGAATTGTTTTACTCTTTCAAGCACATCAACAAATTTGAGATTGCCCACGTCGACAATCAAACGATGGTGCTTGAGTTTACCCAGCCCAACAGTAAGGGGACCTACCAGTATCATTTTGTCCGGGTGGAGAGCAAGGATGCGCCCTTCGTCAAGCCAGCTAATGAATTGCCCGACGTGATCGTGGAGACCATGGGCCCCAGCCGGGAGAGTCGGCGGGCGCGCAGTTTGGCCCGGCGTCAGAAGCGCAAACGCAAGAAAAAGAAAAAGTCGTCGACTGAGGATTTGGTATACATCAACATCGAACTGATTGGCGGCGGCTACTACGGTGGCATCGATCCCATTTTGCGCGATTACATCCACATCAAGAGCGATGGCCGTCTTATCAAGGAATTCAAAAGTCAAGAGCAGGGATTGGTCGTCACCAAGAAAAATATTCCGCGTGAGGAACTGGAGCAATTTGCGGAATACATCATTGCCCAGCGGTTCTTTGAATTCGACCGGATGTACGACTGTGAATCCAACTTTTGTCAGGAGCGCAAGCACAACAAACCCACTCCCATTCCCCTCCGACTCGTCGTGGCTTACGGCAATCGCAAAAAAGTCGTCACGATCAGCATTTGGGGAAAAGACCAAAACAACCTCCGCTACATCGACTATCCACCCGCACTTGACTACATCGTCGAGGCGATCCAACGGATGGCCCACCGGATGGAGGAGTCTTAGAAGCCATCACCACTTCCAGCCAAATAATACAATTCCGAACAATTTTCTCGGGTGAGGATTTGCTGCGCGACGCGCTGGATATCGGCCGTAGTGACCCGGGCGTAGGCTTCGGCCTCGGTATTGATGAGGTCCACGTCGTCGAGTAATTCAAAAAAGGCGAGGTTCATGGCCTTGTTGAGGACGTTGGTCTCCGAAAAGATCAGGGTACTTTCCACCTTATTGATGTACTTGGCGAGCTCACGTTTACTAATGGCCTGGTTCTGGAGTCTTTCGAGTTCCTTCCAAATCGCCGCCTCGGCGGTTTCGAGGCTGATGCCTTCGCGGGTTTTGGCTTCGATGATAAGCAGCCCCGGATCGATGTTGCCGGTGATGTAGGCATCGATGGCGTTGACGAGTTGCTGTTCTTTGAGCAGGCGACGGTAAAGTCGGGAGGAGTTGCCATTGCAAAGGATATCGGAGAGGAGGTCGACGGCGTAGTAATCGGTGTGGTCACGGGCGGGGGTATGAAAGGCCAGGTAGAGGGCATCGACGGGCACGTTGGCGCGTTGGATGCGCTGTTGGAGTTGTTGCTGGGGCGGTTCCTGAGGCAGCTGCCGGAGCGGAATGGCGCCGGCGGGGATATCGCCAAACCATTTTTCGGCGAGGCGGCGGATGTCCGCACTCTTGACGGGGCCGGCGATGCTGAGGATGGCATTATTGGGACAGTAGTAGGTATCAAAGAACTCGCGCACATCATCGAGGGTGGCTTCCTCAACGTGTTGGGGAATCAGGCCGATGGCGGGCCAGCGATAGGGGTGGATGCGGAAGGCGAGGTCGGAGAGGTGATGCCATACGTCGCCGTAAGGTTGATTGAGGCAGGTCTCTTTAAACTCCTCAATGACCACCCGACGCTGTGTTTCGAGTGCTTTCGGCGTCAGCTTGAGTTGGAGCATGCGATCCGATTCAAGCCAAAAGGCCGTTTCGAGGTTGGCGGCGGGTAAGGTGGTGTAAAAATTGGTCATGTCGTTGTTGGTGAAGGCATTGCTGTCGCCTCCGGCCAACTGGATTTGCTCATCAAAATCGCTGATGTTGAGGGAGCCACCAAACATGAGGTGTTCAAAGAGGTGGGCAAAACCCGTCTTTTCCGGTGATTCATCCCGGGCCCCGACATTGTAGAGGAGATTGACGGCGGCCATGGGGGTGCTTTGATCTTCGTGTACCAGGACGCGGAGTCCATTTTTCAATTCAAACCTTTCGTAGCTGATCATAGGCATTTTTTGTAGCTGGAAGGTGGAGACCTTCCGCTGCTCCTGTTTGAGGAATCGCAAAATGAGCCAATTTGTTCATTTTGCCTTTCCAAAGTTAGGCCTATCGTCAGAAAAAAGCGAATGCGAACGCCAAAAAGCACTGGGCCCGCATCTATCCCCCCGTAAGCACGACCGCAGTAAGCCGCCGTACTGCATTGTTCACCGGCACCATTTCCCACTTCTCGCCTGAAGTATTGGTACCGATTCGCCAACTGGGTGGCTCGGCTGGTCGCCCCATTTAACCTTCAAAATATACGGATTATGCAACGACCCGACATTTCCCGACTCCGTAAAAACCGTCCGATTTTCCTGAAAGTTGGTCTGGCTGGAGCCCTCGCCATCCTCCTGTTGGCCTTCAACTGGACGACGGATTTCCCCAACGATCACCATCTGATGGCGGAGTCCGGGGCGGAAGAGGACCTTTTTCAAGTCATCCGCACCGCTCATAAGAAGCCCCGACCCCTGCCCCCACCCCCCGCCATCGAAAGCCGACCCGAGCTCCCCCTCGACGATCCAGAGTCTGACCCCGAACCGGAGCCCGAACCCGTCCCCGATCTCCTCGCCACCCCGGCCGACCCC
>ERZ1740065.566-NODE-566-length-20221-cov-6.837102_pt1 | contig 20221 bp, 16 predicted proteins | sample MGYA00581738_ERZ1740065 | MGnify/ENA primary metagenome ERZ1740065 (study PRJEB43018, sample SAMN04849749) | marine metagenome | isolation source: floating plastic debris | place: Pacific Ocean | collected 2008-09-01 | study: EMG produced TPA metagenomics assembly...
CCAAGCGCGCTTGGTCAGCTCACCCAGCGTGTAGAGCTCGGCGAACTGCGCTTCGTCGTTGGCGTCGGCGATGGAGCCGGGGCGCAGGCCGTCGCCCAGCGAATAGGCGATGTCGTAAGCGGCGCAGATCTCGGTGATCTCGTCGAAATGTTCGTAGAGGAAGCTCTCCTTGTGATGCGCGAGACACCATTTCGCCATGATCGATCCGCCGCGGCTGACAATGCCGGTGACGCGCTTGGCCGCCATCGGCACGAAGGGCAGGCGCACGCCGGCGTGGATCGTGAAGTAGTCAACGCCCTGCTCGGCCTGCTCGATCAGCGTGTCGCGGAAAATCTCCCAAGTGAGCTCTTCAGCGATGCCGCCAACCTTCTCCAGCGCCTGGTAGATCGGCACGGTGCCCACCGGAACGGCGGAGTTGCGGATGATCCATTCGCGCGTGTCGTGGATGTTGCGGCCAGTCGATAGATCCATGATCGTGTCCGCGCCCCAGCGCGTCGCCCACACCATCTTATCGACCTCGGTCGCGACGTCCGAGGCCACGGCGGAGTTGCCGATATTGGCGTTGATCTTGACCAGGAAATTGCGACCGATCGCCATCGGCTCGGTTTCCGGGTGGTTGATGTTGTTCGGGATGATCGCGCGGCCCCGGGCGACCTCATCACGGACAAACTCCGGCGTGATCACATCAGGGATCGCCGCGCCCCAATCCTGCCCGTCGCGCACAAAGTCCTTGGCAATCTCGCGGCCCAGATTCTCGCGCTCGGCGACATATTCCATCTCAGGGGTGATGATGCCTTTGCGCGCGTAGTGCATTTGGGTGACGTTTACGCCGCTGCCCACGCCGCCTTTGGCGCGAAGCGGGCGTTTCACCACATTGGGAAAGGTCGGCACCCCGCCCGAGCGGTCCGGACCAAGCTGGCCGTTGTCTTCGGGCTTCACCTCGCGCGCGGCGTATTCCTCCACATCGCCGCGAGCCTTGATCCACTCGGCGCGGTGCGGAGCGAGGCCAGCGTTGATGTCAATCGCGACGTTCGGATCGGTATACGGGCCGGATGTGTCGTAAACGCGCACCGAAGGCTCATCGCCTTCCAGATCAATCTCGCGCATGGCGACCTGAACGCCGCTTCCGGTTCGCGCGCCGACATGGATTTTGCGGCTGCCGCGAATGGGCCCCGTGGTCACGCCAATCTCTACCGGGGAATTGATGTCCGCCATGAGTCTGCTCTCCTTGGCGGCGAAGGATAAGCGGACAAAGATGCGCGTAAAGGATTCCCGTCCAAGCGCTGCCCACTCCCTCCGCCGATGCTAATCGGTTCAGGTTCAACGGGTCGTGGGCCGCAACACCCACCTCTCAGCCAACGAAGCTGGCTCCCCGGGGATGAGCCAAGGGGTACGCGGCGTTGGCGCGCAAGTCCAGTGCAATAGCGAGAGCGGGCCTCGACTAGGTGTCGTCGCCGAACGAAAGCGTGAACAGGCATGCGGCGAGGAGCGCCGTCGCCAGCACCCCCGATCCGCCCGCCAGCGGCAGTTCGCCAGCGAAGTCCCGCCCCATCGCCATCGACAGCGCGTTGGTGACCAAGGCAAAGGCGCCCACAACCGCGCTGATCCAGCCAAGCGCTTTGGCCCCTTCGCTTGCCCTTGCAAGGCCCACCACGATCAAGGCAAGCGCGAGCAGCACCTTTGCCGCATTGTAGACCATGAAGGAGAACGCCACGACACCGCTAGCTGCCGGCGCCGCTTCTGGCACTGCCTCCGCGACTTCGCGAAACGGGCCGAACATGGTGAGGCCCACGCCGACCTGCACGACGTTGAGGATCGCCGCTCCGAGGATAGCCGACCATGCGAGATGGAGGCCCTTCGCCTGTGCCATGGCGGCGCCCGCAAACGCGCCGAGCATCACGAATAAGAAGCCCTCGGTGCCCCATAGGAGCTGGCGCGGTGGCGTCATCTCGGCGGCATACATGCCGGTGTAGACCGCTTGCGTAACCGCCGCTGCGACCAGCAGCCAAGCGACCACACTCACGGTGTGCTTAAGTGAAAGTTCCATGATATTGGCCCCCTTTGTGCCTGTTTTCGTGATTGCCTTACACGCGCCTATACGCGAGCAAGCGGCGAAAAGTTACCACCCCAAAAAGGCGCCTTCAAAACAGCTCTTCATATGACCAAGCTCTACCGCCTTGACGCATCCGCCCGCGCGGTGGGCGAAGCCTTTGGCGCGCGCATGGGCGAAGATCCATGGGCCGGCGGCTATGTCGCTCCGGATACGTTTGCCCCGGTAATCACCGCGAGCCGCGACTTTGTCGCCGGACCGCGTCCCACTGACCGCCGCTTGCAACCGCGCGCCGTACCCCGGCTGTGGGGCGTGATGCCGCCCCCTTCAGCCGACCCGGCGAGCCGCCGCGTTACTTCCGTGCGCAACCTCGACAGCCCGTACTGGATCGGCCACCTGCGCAACTGCGAGTTTCGCTGCCTGATCCCGGCCACCGCGTTCATGCTTTGGGGACAAGGCACCGACTACGAAGGCCGGCGGCTAAAGCACTGGCTTGGCCTTGAAGACCAGCCAATCTTTGCCTTGCTGGGCCTGTGGAAAGATGAGGACGTACCCGCTTTCTCGCTTCTGTCCCTCGAAACGCAAGGGCTCGCCAAGACGTTGGACGCCAAAGCGATGCCGATTGCAGTCGCGGCAGGCGGGAGAGCGCAGGATGTGTGGCTGCACGCGGACTGGGACCGCGCGCGCCGGTTGATTGAACACCCGGGCGGGCAAGCGCTGTTCGAGATCGAACACGCTTGAACGGCGCTAAGGATCCATTATAAGTTGCAAAATGCAATGGATTGACCTTCTCCTCGTCGTCAAGATCGTCGCCACCGCGCTGATCATCCCGGTGCCCTACCTTTTCTTTAGCGACGCACGCGTGGCCGCCATCAACGGGGAGCCGCCCAAAGACCGGCCGTTGATGCGGCTCTACGCGGTTGCGATCCTCGCTTTACTTGTCGCTTACGCGTCGGCGTTGTCCTGGCTGCGCGCGGAGGGCTTTCCGTGGGGCATCGTGACGATGGGCATCGTTTCCAACGGCGGCGCGACCGCTTTCCTGCTGTTTGATCGGCACACGGCGCTGGAGCGCTCCACCGCGCTTCTGTTTGGCTCGATCACCCTGGCTTTGTTGGCCGCCGCCGCCTTCCCGGACATCGCCACCTCGCGCGTGGGTTGAGCGCCCTCTTTCCAAAAGCCCCTGAGTTCCCTTAGGGAATACAAGTGCACGGCGCGGCTTCGCGCCAGCTGGGGGAAATGTGATGTCACAGCAATTCTCGGCGGTGGAAGCGTTTTCCATGCTGAGCGAGGCGGCGATCGTGGCGCTGGGCGCCGCAGCGGAAACACGCGCGATCAAGGGCGGCGATGTCCTTGTGCGCTATGGCGAGGAGGCCGATGCGCTGTACCTTGTCAGCGCGGGACGGTTCCACGTGCAATTGCCCGATGGCCGGGTCGTCGCTGAGATCGAAGCGGGCGAACCGATTGGCGAGTTGGCGTTCTTTTCCGGAGGAACCCGCACCGCTGACGTTCGCGCGACCCGCGACAGCGCGATCTACGCGCTCTCGCGCGAGGCCTATGACGCGGTGGCGGCTGAGCATCCGGAAATCACCCAGACAATTCTCGCCACGGTTGCCAAGCGCTTGGCGCGCACCACGGCGGGGGCGACCGCGCTCGAAGCCAAGCCAGGCCGCGTGGTGGCCTTGCTGCCCGCCGGCGACGCGCATCTGCCCGATGGCTTTGCCGAGCAGCTGACCACCAGCCTTGCCAAATACGATGATCCCCAGCTTGTGCGGCGCGCGGACATGCCCGCTGGCCTGAAGCCCGAAGACGCGAGCTTTGGCTCCTGGGTTGCGCAGCTGGAAAGCGGCGCGGGCCGCGTGATCCTGCGCGCGAGCCGCGAAGACGACAGCTGGAACCGCGCCATCGCCCGCAACGCCGACGATGCGCTGCTGGTTGCGCCGCTTTACGATCGCCGGCCAGAGCTTTCAGAATTGGAGACCTACGCGCTGCCCTTGTTCCAGCGCGCCAACCGCCAGCTGATGCTGTGGCGTCCGCACGAGGCGAAGGGGATCGAAGGCACACCAGCCTGGCTCGAACATCGGGATGTGAAGCTGCACCATCATGTCCCGCTCGACAGCGAGGCGGCGTTTGACCGGATCGCGCGGTTTATGGCGGGCCGCGCCAACGGCGTAGTGCTGGCGGGCGGCGGAGCGCTGGGCTGCGCGCATATCGGGGTGATGCAGGCGTTGCTCGAAAACGGTGTTCCGATCGATTATTACGGCGGCGCCAGCGCAGGCGCGGCGATGGCCGGGGCGCTCGCTCAAGGGCTGTCGGCCGAGGACACGCTGGCGCAGATGCAAGAGATGTTCATTGCCAATAAGGCGATGAAGAAGATGACCGTCCCGGTGCACTCCTTCCTCGACCCACGCGTTTTCGATGAGCAATTGCGAGAGCGCTATGGCACCCAGGATATCGCCGATCTGCCGTTCAACTTCTTCGGTGTTTCGACCAATCTTTCAACCAACGGCATTTTCATCCACACGCGTGGCCCCTTATGGGAAGCGGTGCGCGCCTCTGGCTCGTTGCCGACGATCCTGCCCCCGCTGATCACCGAAGAAGGCGATATTCTGGTCGATGGCGGCGTGCTCGACAACATTCCGGTTGCGATCATGCGCGAGCTCAAGGCTGGGCCCAACGTGGTGGTCGCGCTGCGCTCGGATGCGGGAGAGGAATGGCGGACAGACGCCAAATACGGCGATGTGCGCTCCCCAGGGCGGATCGTGCGGGACATCGTCTTACGGCGAAAACCCGAGCGCGAGTTTCCCAGCCTGATCGAGATCATGTCGCGCTCCATGGTGGTGGCAAGCGAAGGCACCGTCGAGCAAAGTCTGGCGCAGGCCGACGCCTTGCTGATCCCGCCAATCCCGCAGGACATGCAGATCCTCGACTGGCATCTGGGCAAAGAGGTCGCCGAAGCCGCACGCGCGTTTACCGAAAAGGCGATCGCGACACGCGATGACCTCCAAGCGATGAAAGCGCGTTAGAGCAAGACACGCGCAGGAGGCTAGCAGCCCGGCTCGATCACCGGTTCTTCGGTGGGTTCACCCGCCGCATCGGCCACACCTTTAAGCAAATCGAACAGGTCGTCCGGTTCTCCCACAGGCCCTTGCGCCGACTCGCTGCCGGGCTCACGCAGGGGCTCAACCGACTTGGGCTGGTCGAGACCATACACTTCGGGATATTTGTCGACCTGCGACAGCTCACCCTCAAAAATCTCGAACGCCTCGGTGAAGTCCGGCGATGCCGAAGGCGGCGCGGGTGCGGGCAGCGCCGGGACGGGCTCGGGCCGAGACAAGGCGCGCTGCGGCGGGTCCTTTAACGTCGGCAGGTCGACAAGCGCGGGACTGGGCGCGAGCGACGGCGCTGGTCGGCTTGAGGGGGGCATGTCGGTGTCGGTGTCGGGCGTCGCATCAAGCGCAGGAGGCGGGATAAGGCCGCCCGCTTCGCCCAGGCCCGCTTCCGCACGCTCGCAAGCCCGAACGTTGAACAGGCCGCACTGCACCACATCCTGCAGATCGACGTCGAATTCCTGCTCAATATAAGGGACGCCAAACAGCACAATCAGGCCGGCGACCACGCCTGCCAAAACCTGGGAAAAGAAGCTTTTCAACCAACCGGCAAAGCTCGAAAGGAACGCTCGCGCCGTATCCGTGAGCACCCTTGCAAAGGATTGGGCGATGGCCCGGCTTGTGCGGACTGACGCCGCAAAATTGGCGCGCGCGCTTTTCCAGAACCAGGCGCGGGCGCGGGGCCAGACATTTGAGACAAACGCGTCGAGAACGAGGAACGGCGAAAGCACACTGGACAGATCAACGGCGTGGCCCGCTATCCATTCCAGAGTGTCCCAAACGTTCATCTTACTCCACCTTGTTCGATTGCATCGGGTTAATGCGCTACAGTGTTCCTATTTTGTCCCTCTAGGTTGACAAAGCTGCGGCCGCTGACGGGCCTTACCCGCCACCACGCTTCGCCCCCGCCCACCATGGGGAGTTGTATTTGTTGACTGTCGGCAAGGAGGGGCACGCTCTTCGCGTCGCCTTTCCCGCAGCATCCATCAGCTCTTGCGCTGATGGATCCCTGTTGCTGCAAGGAACCGCAGGGGCAACGCTGCCCATTCAATTGCGGTCTCTTGCCTAGTCTCAACCGCGTTCAGATCGGACCTCATTGGCCGACTGAACCACTTAGAGTATTACCATCATACTCCGGAAAAGCCAATAGGTTCCAAACTGCAACTCTAAATTCTAATAGAGCCAATTAGGACTTTGTTTTCCATGATGAAAATACGCAAGCGCCTGTTTTTTATGCACTTCTGGCACTCTCTTGGCAGAGTGCCAATCGTCAGCACCAACCTCAGCGCCACTCGTCTTCTTGGTTTGTTCACCTCGTCATCAAGAGGTTGTGTTTACCAACTTTACCGCGAGATGACCAGCTTTGAGTATTACTGATGCGCAACGCTCAGCCGGCTATGGGCAAGCTTGCAAAGACGGGTCAGCCTAGGACCCAGACGCTGCGCCCGTCACTTCACTATCCGTCCGCGCACCATCACAAAGTCCACCGCCTCCAACACGGTCACATCCTCCAGCGGATTGCCTTTCACCGCGATAATGTCGGCCGAAAAGCCTGGCGCAATCCTTCCGATCTCGTCTTCCATACCCAGGATCGTCGCCGCGCCCGTCGTCGCCGCTGCCAGAGCGTCGGCCTCGCTCATGCCGCCCTTCACCATCAGAGCGAATTCGCCCGCGTTCTGTCCATGCGGGAAGACGCCCGCATCGGTGCCAAAGGCAATAGGCACATCGTATTCGATCGCGCGCTGGATGATGGTGTCGGCAACCTTGGAAACCGCGAGGATTTTCGCCTCGACCACGGGGGTGTAGAACTGTTTGCCCAGATTCTTCTTGATCCCCTCGAACGCCATCAGCGTGGGGATAAGCGTCGTGCCGCTTTCGCTCATCGCCTGCGCCGCGGCGGCGTCGATATAGGTGCCGTGTTCAATCGTGTGGACACCCGCGCGGGCCGCCGCTTCGATTCCCCGCGCTCCGTGCGCGTGCGCGGCGACTTTCAGGCCCAAGAGCCGCGCGGTTTCAACGATCGCTTTCATTTCAGCTGCGGTGAAATGCTCTTCGAGCCCGCGGCCCTGTTGGCTTAGAACGCCGCCGGTGGCCGTGATCTTGATCAGGTCCGCGCCGTATTTGGACGCCAGCCGGACTTTCTCGGAGCACTCAACCGGCCCGGTGCAGGTGAAACCGGAGCGGATCGCGTCATCGACGCTTTTGCGAAAGCCGCTGATATCGCCGTGCCCACCAACGATGGCGATCGTGCGCCCGGCGGTGATCACGCGCGGGCCCGGCACCAGCCCTTGAGCCGTCGCCGCGCGCAGGGCCTGCGTCACCTGGTCCGACCGCGAGCCCAGATCGCGGATCGTTGTGAACCCGGCAAGCGCCGTGATGCGCGCGTTCTTGGCGGCGATCAGGGTGAAGTATTCCGGCGGCGTGGTCGCGGCCCGCCAGAACTCGCCCGACGGATCGCCTGACAGATGCGTGTGCAAATCGATGAGGCCTGGCAGGACGGTCTTGTCGGAAAGATCGATCACCGTGTCCGCTTCGACACCGCCGGACCCGTCAGTGATGGAAACGATCTTGCCGTCTTCGACCAGGATAGTGGCGGGGCCTATCGGCTCAGACGCCGCATCGGTCAAAACCGATCCGGCGCGGATCGCGATCGTCTCCGCCGCGACCGGCGCGCCCAAAGTCGCAGCGATAACGGCCATGGCAGCAGCGCAGTGTGTGAGCAGTCTCATGGGCTTTCCCCTCTTTTCAGCCATCCGGGATTGCGCTTCGCGCGCGATCAGCCTGGGCAGGTCTTTTTTTCCGCTTTGCACGGTCAAGCCAGGTCCTGCAAGTTTCTGAAAATGATAGAAAATATCATTACATGCGGCGCGCGTGGGGCGGCTGGTCCTCTGCGTTGGACCCCCACGCCGAGCAAAGAGAGGCCAATTTGGTGATGCACCTCAAGCGCTGTTAACGCATGGGCAATCGCGGCGCCAAGCCCGAAACGCCACGCCCGAACAGGGCGCGCCGTTCGGGGTGTGGGGCGCGGGCGACCAACCCGCGCCCGCGCGCATCGCGCGACTTAGAACGTATAGGCCAGCCCGACGCCACCAATGAACTGGTTTGGGTCGCCGCGATCGGCGGTGAACGGTGTGTTCGCCGCGTCGCCCACAAGGCGCGAATAGCCGACAATCGTGTAAACACTGAGCCCGCCATTCAAGGCGTTGCCATCAAGGTCAAAGTTCACCACCACATTGCTTGAAAGACTGTTCAGGCCGCCATCGGCGGTGAACAGCGGCAAGCCCGTGGCCGCGCTCTGCTCCGGCGTGACTGAGTAGTAATAATCGGCAAAATTGTCATCGGCGAACTGGGCGCCGATACTGGCCTGAAACAAGACCCCGGTTCCAAACGGCCGCGCATAACCGATGTTGGGCTCGATCAAGAAACCATCATGCGCGCCCAGCACATCGAAGCTCACCCCGGTGTTGAAGGTGAGCGAATCGTTTGGATTGAACACGCCGGGAAAGGTCACGCCGCCAGCCACGCCCAGCTCAAGCGCGATGTCCAGATCCTCAGCGAGCTCGACCACCTCGTCTTCGATCTGGTTCGCGCGCTCGTTGCGAAAACGGACCGTTGGCCCAAGATTAAACGTGGTTTTCTGACGCGGACCAAGCGCCGGGGCCGGCGAGAGAAAGTCCAGCCGCAAGCCCGCGCCATTGGGCCGAATGCCGACCCCGCCAATACGCCCGACCACAAGCGGAAGCGGGAAGACGATATAGTCGTCGGAGCCGGAATAGCTTGGCACGAGACCGGCGCCCAAACCGATCGACGCCCATGTCTCGTCAAACACGATTTTGGGCATTTCGATTTTTGGCCAACTGCGCCTTTGCGACGGCTCGGCTTGATCCGAAGTCTGATCGGTCAAGCCCAATTGCGCCGAATTGTCTCGCGGGGGTCCGGTGACCCCGTGGGCAGGGGGCAAAGAGTGGGGCGAAGACAGTGTGAAGGTGGCGGCGTCGGGGGTCGCGATCTCAACGGTGTCGGTTTGCGACGAGGTCTCGCCATTGTCAGCGCACAGAGCAGCGGGGACCGCGAAGGGAATGGTGCATAAGAGAGCTCTCAAGCAAAGCAAAGCGGGGGGCGTCATGAAGGTCTCCTTGGGGGGAAGGAAGGCGTTACAACAGCAGTGTGGGCAGCCCTTGCAGGCTGACCAAGCATATAATGAACGCCACCGTTTACGGTTCCCGAAAAACAGCGTGGCGCGCGACCTCGTGTCTAGGCGGCGGGGAAGCCCGCGCAACACAAGTTTTGTATTGTTTTTCATCGCTCCTTTGCCGACACATTGCCGCACGCGCTCTCGTGCCCTACGGCCAAGTTTGCATGAGCGATTCTGGCTTCGATGTGGCGTTGGATGTGGCCATTGTGGGCGGCGGCCTGGCCGGTGGTCTGATCGCGCTTGCGCTGCACCGGCATCGGCCCGAACGACGCATCGGCCTGATCGAAGCGGGGGCGACGATCGGCGGCAACCACCGCTGGAGTTGGTTCGACAGCGATCTGGATGAACGTGGCCACGCCTTGCTGGCGCCCTTTGCCAAAACCCAATGGTCCAAGGGCTACGATGTTCGCTTCCCCAAGCTCAAACGCACGCTTGATACCGGCTACACATCGATGGCCTCGTCCGATTTCCACATCGGGCTGATGCAGCTATTGCCAGCCGAAGCGCTCTATCTGGGACGCAAAGCGCGCACGGTCGAAGCCACGGGCGTGACGCTGGAAGACGGCGAGAGGCTCAACGCGCGGCTTGTGATCGACTGCCGCAGTTTCCAGCCTTCCGAGCATCTGCGCGGCGGATGGCAGGTTTTCATGGGTCGGCACATCCAGCTCGACCAGCCCCACTCGGTCGAACGTCCGGTGATCATGGACGCGGATGTCGAACAGCTTGCGCCCCATGGCAATGGCGGCGCCTACCGCTTCGTCTATGTTCTGCCGTTGAACGAAACCGACGTCTTTATCGAAGACACCTATTACGCAGACGAAGCCAAGCTGGACCGCGACGCTTTATCGGGGCGGATCGATCAGTATGGCCATGCCAACGGTTGGCAGAACGGCGTAGCCGTAGGGCATGAGGCGGGGCTGCTGCCGGTGCTGACCGGAGGCGACTTTGGCGCCTACCAGGCCGACATGCGTATTCCCGGAGTGGTGATCGCGGGCGCGCGCGGCGGCTTTGTCCACCCGCTCACCAGCTACACTATGCCGATAGCGGTCGAGAACGCGCTCGCGCTCGCCGATCACGCAGAGGCGGCGGCGGATAAGGTTGCCGCCCTGTTTGAAGCGCGCGCGCGCCGCCATTGGAACAGCACCGGATACTACCGGCTGCTCGCGCGTTTCTTATTTTTCGCCGCCGATCCGGAAAAACGGTTCGTCATTTTCCAACGTTTCTACGGGCTAGGCCAAGGCCTGATAGAACGATTTTACGCCGCGCGCTCCCCGCTTAGGGATCAGGCGCGCGTCCTGTGGGGCAAGCCACCCGTATCTATCCGGCGCGCCATGGCGGCGATTTTCCAACGCGGCAAGCCGCTGAAAACGCAATCCCAAGCGCGCAGCAATTCTGATACGAGAGCCTCAAGCTAGCACGGAGAAAGCCGTATGAACGCCCCAACAAAGCTCAACATTGCCTCCACGCCCGGTGGCAGGGGGATCGATCCGCGGCTGGCTGAACGCTACACCGGCAAGACCGCCTGTGTGGTTGGCGCAGGCTTTGGCGGCATGGCGCTGGCGATCCGGCTGCAATCCGCCGGCATCGCCACAACCGTGATCGAAGCGCGCGACAAGCCGGGCGGCCGGGCCTATTTCTGGGAGCAGGACGGCTTCACCTTTGATGCAGGCCCCACTGTGGTCACCGACCCGCCCTGTCTTGAAGAGCTCTGGCAGTTGACCGGCCATGACATCGCGGAAGACGTTGAGCTGATGAAGGTCATGCCGTTCTATCGCCTCAACTGGCCCGACGGCACGAACTTTGATTATTCGAATGACGAAGAGGAGCTTTTCGCGGAAATCGCCAAGCTCAACCCCGACGATGTCGTGGGCTACCAGCGTTTCCTCGAATACTCGGCCGGGGTGTTTGAAGAAGGCTATGTGAAGCTTGGTCACAAGCCGTTCCTCGACTTCAAGACGATGCTCAAAGCCGCGCCCGCTTTGGTGAAGGAACAGGCCTGGCGCAGCGTCTATTCGATGGTGTCGAGCTATATCAAAAATGAGAAGCTGCGCGAGGCGTTCAGCTTCCACTCGCTGCTGGTCGGGGGCAACCCGATGAAGACCTCCAGCATTTACGCGCTCATCCACAAGCTGGAAAAAGACGGCGGCGTGTGGTGGGCGCGTGGCGGCACGAACCGCTTGATCGCCGGAATGGTGCGCCATTTTGAGCGTCTGGGCGGCCAGATGCGCATCGGTGATCCGGTCGTGCAGGTCCATACCGTGGGCACGCGCGCGACCGAGGTTGAAACCAAGAGCGGCTTCAAGCAGCACTTTGACGCGGTCGCTTCGAACGGCGACATCATGCACTCCTACAAGGATCTGCTATCGAACTCGTCTCGCGGCAAGAAGATGGCAAAATCGCTGAACCGCAAGAGCTTCAGCCCATCGCTGTTTGTCGTGCACTTTGGCCTCGATGGCGCGTGGCCGGGCATTGCCCACCACATGATCCTGTTCGCCAACCGCTATAAGGGCCTGCTCGACGATATCTTCTCAAACGGCGTCCTGCCAGAGGATTTCGCGATCTATCTTCACCACCCGACCGTCACTGATCCCTCGATGGCGCCTCCGGGCAAGAGCACGTTCTACGCGCTCGTGCCGGTCGCGCATATGGGCAAGATGCCGATCGATTGGGACGTCGAAGGCCCGCGTCTGGAAAAGATGATCCTTGATGAGATCGGACGCCGCCTGATCCCCGACATTCACGATCGGATCGTCACCAAGTTCTCTTACGCGCCCAAGGATTTTCAGCAAGACCTCAGCGCCCACATGGGCAGCGCTTTCAGCCTCGAACCGCTGCTGTGGCAAAGCGCTTACTTGCGTGGCCACAACCGCGACGACGTGATCGAGAATTTCTATCTCGTCGGCGCGGGCACGCATCCAGGCGCTGGCATCCCCGGCGTTGTGGGCAGCGGCAAGGCAACCGCGGGGTTGATGCTGGAGGATATGGCGATCAAGGAGCCGGTTTAGGCCCGAGCCTTCCGGCGCTTGGGTCAACTGTGCACGGTGGCGGGGCAAGGCTGAGTGCTCGCGAAGATCGTTTGGACGATTGGTTTCCTGGTGGGGACCACCACCCATGCGTTGGACCTCATCCAGTACGGATGGTTGCCCTATGAATTTCGACCGCTCGCTTGGAACATCTACTGGACCAGCCTGACCTTTCTTGATCCACTTGCGGCTGGACTGATCTGGGTGCGAAAAAGCTGGGCTATCGCCTTGGGGACGCTCATAATGGCAACCAACATCGCAGTGAACAGCTATACGTTGCTGATTGGATACGAAGAGTTCTTTTTTCCGCTTCTTGCTCAAAGCGCATTTGCCGCGTTTGTGTTTCTTACGGCATGGCGTCATTGGAGGATTCAAACGTCAGTTCAGAGCGCTAAATGAAACGTCTTGCAGTCTATTGCGGCTCCGCCAGCCCGGCCGATCCGCGTTATGTTGAACTTGCTGAAGATGTCGGCGCGGCCCTTGCCCAGCGCGGGATTGGCGTCGTTTATGGCGGCGGCAAGCTTGGTCTGATGGGCGCGGTCGCCAAAGGCGCGAAGGACGCCGGAGGCGAGGTTATCGGGATCATTCCCGAAGCTCTGATCAAAGCCGAAGTCGCGAACACCGATTGCGACGAACTGATCGCTGTCTCCGGCATGCATGAGCGCAAGCAGCGCTTCACCGACCTTTCCGACGGCTTTGTCACTCTGCCCGGCGGCGTGGGCACGATGGACGAATTGTGGGAGGCCATGAGCTGGGCGCAGTTGGGCTACCACTCTGATCCCGTAGGCTTGCTCAACGCGTTTGGATTTTATGACGACCTCATCAAGTTCAACTCCAAGATGGCTGAGGTTGGCTTTGTGCGCCCCGTCCACTCGAACATTCTAATCGCCGCCGACACGCTGCCCGATCTGCTCCACAAGATGGCATCGTACGCGCCACACACGCCGATCTTCCAAATGAAGGCCGAGGAGTTATAGATCGCGTCATGGGGGTCGCACCCGCTCTCGATACAGCACGCCGAAACGCGCTTGTTGAGCACGCCAGGCTCGCAATAAAGCGCGGCTCGCAGAGCTTTTCCGCCGCCTCACAATTGTTCGACAGCGAAACGCGCGAACGCGCCTGGCTGCTCTACGCCTGGTGCCGCCGATGCGACGACATTGCCGACAATCAGGTGATGGGCGGCGAGCTCGGCGATCAGTCGGATCTCGACGCCCGGCTCGCCCATATCCGCAAGCTCACTGGGCTGGCCTTCGAAGGCAAGCCCACCGGCGACCCCGCCTTCGACTGCCTCAGCGTCGTGGCCAAGGAATGCGGGCTGACCCCTCAAATGGCTGAGGACGTCATCGCCGGCTTCCAACTCGATTCCGAAGATTGGCGCCCGCGCACCGAGGCGGATATGATGCGCTATTGCTACCATGTGGCGGGCGCAGTGGGCGTTATGATGGCGGTGGTCATGGGCGTCGCGCCCAAGGATACCGACACGCTCGACCGCGCGAACGATCTGGGCCTTGCTTTCCAGCTTTCCAACATTGCGCGCGACATCGTTGAGGATGATGCGGCGGGGCGCTGCTATCTGCCGGTCGAATGGCTGGTGGAGCAGGACATCGAGCCCGGCCAACACACCAAGCCGCATCACCGCGAGGAGCTTGCCGAAATGGCCGCGCGCCTCGTCGCGTTGGTCGAAAAGCACGAAGCCGCCGCGCGCGTGGGCGCCGCGCGCCTGCCTTTCCGCAGCCGCTGGGCGGTGTTGTCTGCAGCCCGCATTTACGGCGCAATCGGGCGCAAGGTGCGCAGCCGAGGGGGCGAGGCGTGGAACTCACGCACTTATGTGCCGCGCTGGGAAAAAGCGCTTTATGGCACGCGCGCCTTCCTCTCCGCTGCGATCAACCGCGAGAAGATGCCGAAAGACGGTGTCGATTGGGGGATCGCCGATTATCGGCCAGAGGCTCCTGATCCGGCTTGATGCAAGCGCCCGAGCGGCGTAGCGCTGGGAGCCATGAGAGGATTTCTGACATTCACCGCAGGGTTGCTGATGGTTTTCACCCCGCAGCTCGCACAAGCGCAAGAAGACGCGCAGTCTTCTGAAGGTCCCGCCTATCCAAGGGATAGCGTCCTTGGGGCTGCGGACGCCTTCTTCGAGGCCTTGGCCAGTGCCGACAAAACCGCCCTTGCCGATGTGATGATTCGGGAAGCGACGATCTTCGTGCACAACCGTATGGAGCTCGGAAATCCGCGCGTTGATATCGTGCCCGTTGCTGATCACCTTGCGCGTTGGGCGCGTGGGACGAGAAACGTCTCGGAGAAAATGGTCTATGAGCGCGTCTACGAAAATGGTGACCTAGGCATCGTCGAAGGCCCGTACAGTTTTTCGGTTGAAGGCGAGGTCACGCATTGCGGTGTGAATATCCTGAACATCGTGAAGACCGACGAAGGTTGGAAAGTCGGGAACACCAGCTTCACCATGGTTCCGCCTGACATGTGCGATATTGTCGGCGCCAATTGGGTCGGCCAGTGATCCGGAAACTCCTCATCGCCAATCGCGGCGAGATTGCGTGCCGGATTATGCGCACCGCCAGGTCCATGGGCATTGCCACGGTCGCGGTCTATTCGGATGCGGACGCCAAGGCTCTGCACACGCGAAGCGCTGACGAAGCGGTCCATATCGGCCCCTCGCCCGCCGCCGAGAGCTATCTGGTCGGCGAGAAAATCATCGCGGCGGCCAAGGAAACGGGCGCAGAGGCGATCCATCCGGGCTACGGGTTCTTGAGCGAGAACGCCGCGTTCGCGCAGGCGGTGAGCGACGCTGGCCTTGTCTGGGTCGGTCCCAAGCCCGCCAGCATCGAAGCGATGGGCCTCAAAGACGCCGCCAAAGAGCGCATGATCGCCGCAGGCGTACCGGTGACGCCGGGTTATCTGGGTGAGGACCAGTCCTTGGAGCGCCTCACCAGAGAGGCCGAGGCGATCGGCTATCCCGTGCTGATCAAGGCGGTCGCGGGCGGCGGCGGCAAGGGCATGCGCAAGGTGGATGATCCCGCCGATTTCGCCGCCAGCCTCGAAAGCTGCCAACGCGAGGCCAAAGCCTCCTTTGGCAACGATGAAGTGCTGCTGGAGAAGTGGATCACCAGCCCGCGACATATCGAGGTGCAGGTCTTCGGCGATGCACACGGCAATGTCGTCCACCTGTTTGAACGCGATTGCTCGCTCCAACGCCGCCACCAGAAGGTGATCGAGGAAGCCCCTGCTCCCGGCATGGACGAGGCTACCCGCGACGAAATCTGCGCCGCCGCCGTGCGCGCCGCCCAAGCGGTCAACTACGAGGGCGCGGGCACAATCGAATTCATCGCCGACGCCAGCGAAGGCCTGCGCGCCGACCGCATTTTCTTTATGGAGATGAACACAAGGCTTCAGGTCGAGCACCCCGTGACCGAAGAGATCACCGGGGTCGATTTGGTGGAGTGGCAGTTGCGCGTGGCAAGCGGGGAGCCAATTCCGCTTAAGCAGGAAGAGCTTTCCATCAACGGCCACGCGATTGAGGCAAGGCTTTACGCTGAGGACCCGGCGAAAGGGTTTTTGCCGAGTACTGGGCGGTTGGACTCCCTCTCTCTGGACGATCGCTGGGCACGCATCGAAACAGGAGTGGAAGAGGGCGTCTCGGTCTCTCCCTTCTACGTTCCAATGGTCGCGAAGATTGTTGTTTGCGATCGCGACCGCGACGAAGCCATTGAAGCGCTCAAGAGGACTCTGAGATTTAGCTACGTCACTCCCGTCAGAACCAACAAGGGCTTCCTCTTCGAATGCCTCGATCACCCTGACTTTGAGACCGCCAACATAGACACGGGCCTAATTGCAGATGCCGCCGAAACGCTCATTCCCCCCGAAAAGCCAAGCGCTGGCACCGCAGACACAGCGGCTCGAAGATTTCTCTTCGATCGTTTCGACTTTGGCGAATTCGACCCACTTGTGGATGGCCTCTCGAGTTTTCGCCTGAACGGCTCTAGCCAAGATACAATTCGGCTCTGGTGCGACGGAGAGGAATTCCAGACCTCGCCGAAACGAGCTCAGAGTCTATCCAACACATTCCCAAGCTGGGACGATGGCATCATCGTGACCGAGCGTGGCCAAGACTATGTTTTCTGGCCCCAACCGCCCCGGCACCGTGCCGGGGCCTCCGCCGCCGATGGCGCTATCCTCGCGCCCATGCCGGGCAAGGTCATCGCGGTGGACGTCTCCGAGGGCGATGCGGTCACCGCTGGTCAGCGCTTGATGGTGCTCGAAGCGATGAAGATGGAGCACGCGCTCACCGCGCCGTTTGATGGGACTGTCACAGGGCTTGAGGCGAGCGTTGGTGGGCAGGTTCAGGTTGAAGCGGTGCTGTGCGTGGTGGAGCCGGGCGAATAATGCGTTCCCAGGCCACCCGCTCCCTCCACCCTTCCACCCGGATTATCACTCCGGGTCACGATCCGGGTGGAAGGGTGGAGGGAGCGGGTGGCCCCGGCACCTCGGACAAAAACTGATGACCTGGGCGAAAGAACTCGAAGAACTGCGCCGCCGCGAAGCGCTCGCTGAGGAAATGGGCGGGCCTGAAAAGCTCGCGCGCCAGCATTCGCGCGGCAAGATGGCCGCGCGTGCACGGCTTGCGGCCTTGTGTGACGAAGGTTCCTTCCGCGAGATCGGCAAGATCGCTGGCAAAGGGCACTATGACGAAAACGGCGACCTTACCGGCGTCACCCCCGCCCCATTCCTGTTCGGCAAGGCGACAGTCGGCGGGCGGCCCATTGTCGCAACCGCCGACGACTTCACCATACGCGGCGGCGCGGCGGATGCCGGGATCGTGCGCAAGATGGTGCAGGCCGAGCGGATGGCGCACGAGCTCAAGCTCCCCATCGTCAAGATGATCGACGGGACGGGCGGCGGCGGCAGCGTCAAGATGCTCGAGCAGATCGGCGCGACCTATATCCCGGCCGTGCCCGGCTGGGGCGATGTGGTGCGCAATCTGGAGACAGTGCCGGTGGTCGCGTTGGCGCTGGGGCCGACAGCCGGGCTGGGCGCGGCGCGCGCGGTGGCGAGCCATTATTCGATCATGGTGCGCGGGCTCTCGCAGATCTTCGCCGCTGGCCCGGCCGTGGTGGCCGCGATGGACGGTGACCACGGCACCGACCCGCGCGACAAGGAAGCACTAGGCGGCGCGGACATCCATGCGAGCAATGGCGTGATCGACGATGCAGTGGCAAGCGAGGCCGAAGCCTTCGCCAGAGCGCGCCACTTCTTAAGTTTCATGCCCGAACATGTCGGCGATCTGGCGCGCCGCGCGGAAAGCTCTGACCCTGTCGACCGACGCGAGGAAGCTCTCCTCAGCCTCGTCCCCCATGAGGCCAACCAAGTCTATTCGATGCGCCGCGCACTCGAGCTAATCCTCGATGAGGGAACGGTGTTCGAGATTGGCAAGGGCTGGGGCCGCGCGGCCATCACCGCCCTCGCCCGGCTCGACGGCTGGCCGGTCGCGGTGGTGGCAAGCGATCCCTCGTTCCTGGGTGGGTCGTGGGAGGCCAAGACAGCGGAAAAGGTCGAACGCTTCGTCAAACTCGCCGATCAATTCCGTCTGCCCTTTGTGCACCTTGTCGACAATCCCGGCTTTATGATCGGACGCGAGGCGGAGATGGCCGGAACGATCCGCTATGGCGTGAAGGCGATGAACGCGATCTATCGCGCGTCCGTGCCCCTCGCCAGCGTCGTCATGCGCCGCGCCTACGGTATTGCCGGCAGCGCGATGAGCAACGCCGACCGTTACCAATACCGATTTTGCTGGCCTTCGGGCGACTGGGGTAGTCTTCCCATCGCCGGAGGGCTCGAGGTCGCTTACAAATCTGAACTCGAAGCGAGCGAGGACCCAGCGGCAGAACTCGCCAACATCAAGCAGCGGCTGAACAAGGTGACGAGCCCCTTCCGATCTGCCGAACGCTTCAACGTCGAGGATATCATCGACCCACGCGACACGCGGCCCTTGCTGTGCGAATTTGCAGAACTCGCCTGGCGGAGATTGTCCTCGGCGGCTTAGCCACATGCGCGAGCGTCAGCGAGCCGAAAGCAAAGAACGCCTAGCTGCGCATTCCGGTGGGATAGCGCTGCACCGCTTGCGGCGGGGCAAACAGGCGTCCCCTCTCGCTGAACAGCACAAGAAAGAGGCACGCAATACCGCTCGCCAGCAAGGCCAGCGCCAGCGGGCGCGCGGTGCCATCAAACGCTTGCCCGATCAGCGCTCCGATCAACGCCGCTGAGGTCATTCGGACAAAGGTCTGGATAGAGCTCGCCGCGCCCGCAATATGGAAGAAAGGCGTCATCGCAATCGAGCCGAAATTGCTGCCGACAAAGCCCAGCAGCGCCATATTGACGGCCATCAGTGGCACGAATTCCCACAAGGTCTCCTCACCGGAAAAGGCGAAATAGACCTGCAAAGAAGCGACCGCGATGAAGGCGAACATGGCTGTGTGGCTGACCCGGCGCGCGCCAAAACGCTCCACAATGCGCGAGTTCGACCAGCTCGCCAGCGCCATCGATCCCGCGCAAATGCCAAACACAATCGGGAAGGCGTCCGGGCTGCCGAAACCTTCCATAATCAGCTGCTGCGAGGAATTGATGAAGCCGAAGAGGGCGCCGAAAACGACGGTGCTGCCAAAAATATAGCCGATTACCGAACGATCACTGATCGCGGTGCCCATGTTTCGGGCGATGGCGCGCGGTTCGATAGGTTGACGATTTTCAGGAGTCAGACTTTCGGGCAGACGCAGATAGACCCAGCTGCCGACAATCACGCCTTGCAACGCCATAGCAAAGAAGATCGTGCGCCAATCTCCTACCATCAGAATGAGTTCTCCGATCGACGGAGCCACCGCCGGGACCATCAGAAAGATCACGAAGATCAGGCTCATCATGCGCGCCATCTTATCCCCGCCGACCCGGTCTCGGATGATGGCGGGAGGAATGGCGACGATCCCGGCGCCAAAAAATCCTTGCGCCGCGCGCACGGCCAACAGCGCCTCAAACGAGGTTACCAACGCGCTTGCCAGTGAAAGAGCAATATAAACACCAATCGATCCGAGCACGATGGGACGGCGACCAAAGCGATCCGCCAGAGCGCCAGGAACCAAAGCGCCGATTCCTGCGGTGAGCAGGTACACACCGATCACATATTGTCGATCATTCCCGGACACACTCAAGGACAGCGCAAGATCATCCATCGCTGGCAGGATGGCATCAATGCCGAACGCCTGCAGCGCCATGAGCAACGCCATCATCCAGATAAGCTCGGTCTCACCCATCTGCTTTTGAGGAGCAGCGGTGTCAGCAGAACCCTTTGGCGGCGCAACCGCAGGCGGCTCGCCGGAAGACATGGCTTGTGTTCGCATAGCGACAATATCGTCCAACCCTGTGAAAGTTCCAAGGCGCTCGACCAGAAACGCCGAGAATGGTTTCTTCGTTGCGGCAAAACCTCTACTTTTGCATCCGCTATGGCGGATACAGCCCATCAGGACGAGGAACTGGCGGAAGCCGCAACGGGCCTTCGCAAGATCATCCATGTCGATATGGACGCCTTCTTTGCCAGCGTGGAACAGCGCGACAATCCCGAATTGCGCGGCAAGCCCGTGGCCGTGGGCGGAGCCGGCGGTCGCGGCGTTGTCGCAGCCGCTAGCTATGAAGCGCGGCGCTTTGGCGTGAAAAGCGCGATGCCCTCGGTCACGGCCAAGCGGCTGTGCCCGGACCTCATTTTTGTGAAGCATCGTTTTGACGCCTACAAAGAGGCCAGCCGCCAGATCCGCGCGATTTTTGAGCACCACACCCCGCATGTCGA
>ERZ1740065.567-NODE-567-length-20206-cov-12.111607_pt1 | contig 20206 bp, 10 predicted proteins | sample MGYA00581738_ERZ1740065 | MGnify/ENA primary metagenome ERZ1740065 (study PRJEB43018, sample SAMN04849749) | marine metagenome | isolation source: floating plastic debris | place: Pacific Ocean | collected 2008-09-01 | study: EMG produced TPA metagenomics...
CCCCTCCCCCCCCCCCCCCCCCCCCCCCCTCCAAAAATAATTAGATTAGTTAATCACACTTCTGCCGCAAAGCTGCCGTGGAGCGGATCCGCTCAGTTAAGACACGCTTAAACATTGCCGCCTGCCTATGATTGGTCAGCTGTTGGACGGCCTGCCTATGATTGGTCGAAAATAGGATTATGCTTGTGATTTTCCCAGACCAAAAGCATACTAAACCTAGGGGAAGCATGATTTTCTCAGCTGTTTAGTTGGGTATTCTGTAGCTACCTAGCTTTACTTGGGAAAACGATTTCTGCCAGCATCATCTTGCATGAGATGTGCTCATCGTCACTTATATGGTCATAGTTATATTGGTATATAACAGGCTATTTATTTTGTTCTATGGAGATCCTATGCTTGTATCATACTCGGCTTATGAAAGAGAAGCTTTTACAGCAATCAACGCAGTAGCTGTAAGCCTGGGCTATATAACTTCACTACTCAGATTAGTTTGCTGCCTCTGGTGCCGTGCTCCAGTGCGCTTCACTTGCCGCCGCGGCAACTAGCCCAAGCGGCAAATTTTGCCGTGCCACCGCCTATTTCGTCTCCAGTCTGCTTTGGCCTTCAAATGCACAAATTTTCAGGTTCTCATGTCCAACTCTATCATTAGAATATCACATCAGCTCTCAGTATTATTCGCTTTGTATCAGACCTTGATACTACGAGATACTGACTATGCATTAGACCTTGGTACTATGAGATATTGACTATATATTACACCTTGGTACTATGAGATATTGACTATATATTACACCTTGGTACTATGAGATATTGACTATGTATCAGACCTTGATACTATGACATATTGACTAAGGTAGAACACCAATAACAGTTCTTGAAATAATCTCCATTACTTTTATACTAGTTATAAACATGTATGAATTATTTACTCATGGATAAAAGACAAAATAGTCATATTCAGCGCTCAAACTGACCGAGCTACAGAGAGATTACGGTTATTATAAAAAATAGAAAGATAGATCAAATATTGCTTTTGCACCGCTATCTTCGGGCTGTGACAGCGTGTTGAATATTGCAATGCTATGACTATTAGCACCTCTTAAAAAGTATTTCATAGGTCAGTTAAGTTATTGCATATGATCGGTATTATCCCGGCTGGGAAGATAGACTAGCACACATCTTGTTGTGGAAGAGGCGGAATGGTTGATACAAATGAGACAGCTGGTTGCTGGGTAGCGGCTACCATCTATCCTGCTCCAAAGTGTCTACAGCAGCTTGTGATGGTGATCCTAGCGTAGAATGACATAATTAGACATTCTTAAAGACAAACGACCTCGATTTCGAGATTACATCAGTAGACATAAGTCAAACTAATGATGAATTGAGGGCTCTGCTGAAATGATACAGCATATATAATGATAATGCGTAAATTAGATACTGTAAATCCAAAATATTAGCAACCTCACAATAATAGCTATAATAGCTGACTGGAAGAAAAGACTATTGAAGTTGAACGCTATATTTTTGATAGCTCTTTGTCTTATCCAAGCAGGAAGGAAATTTCCAAAAATCCTAGGCTGCTGATTTGAGCAAAAAATGCTATGATATTTTGTGTGCTAGAATATTTGGGTTTACAGTATACACTTAAAACCTTGCACCGAAGCCATTTATCAAGATTGAATTTAGTGGAAAAAAGTATCCACATTTCATGAGTTCACGCAAGAAAAGGTTACTATTTATCAGAAAACAGGCGCAGGAAATTTTTTTTGCAACTTTTGTTCTGTGGTATTTGCGCTGTAAACAGGCTTTTCATTATGACCTATAACGGTGGATGGAAAAGACAGCAGTTGAAACGATAACATGATCAGAAGAACATCACAAGAGAAGATAAATCCAGATCAACATAGTGAATTGTTCATCATATTGCTGAGGAGCTCACTATAAATGGAACCACATTATAAGAAGACCGGTAACAGTAGGTGGGATCGATTGAGTAACTGTGAAATATGTGTAACTCAATCGATATGCATTATGAAAAACGGATAATGCCTTATTATTTATAAGAAGATGACAGTCCTTCCCAATGTCAGTCAAAATCTTGTCCAAGCACGCTCAACATGGACGCTATAGGTGTTATTACCCTCGTAGCCCCTCCCACTCGTACCTCCCCCCCATGTACTGGAGCAGCTGCTTCACGTTCTATATGATCCACACAACTATAAAGGCTGGACCACACTAGCCGTATTTTCCTTACAATGTGACTCAAAGAGAAATAACTCTGTTCACAAACCTGAGGTTCCGCTGTTGTTGAAGAAGCTTTGAGGAGACATAGGCGGACTCGGGTAGTAGTAAAAGATAGGAGATGGACCATACAAGCCAGCAGCAACTGGGCCCCTGGGACTGCTATTGCTCAACGTGGTAGGCTGACTTAGAAGAAGTTGCTGATTTGCCAGTTGCGCAAGCAGCTGCTGTGAGAATGCATTGGGAGCATTGACTGGTCCAGCTGCTGCGCTGGGGTATACTCCCATATGCGCTGCTATATTAGGATTCCCTGGTGTGGCTAAAATTATAAATGAATTAACGATAATTTTGTCTTGTGACTCATGCAAACATGTCTGTATATTCACGAAAGTGCATACATTCATGTATGTACAAACATGAATTGTTCCGATAAAAAGTAACAAAACATTCCTACGTAAAGCCTCAGCGGTGGGGATGGTTGAAAAACTGCATTTAGCTCTCTGTTCCTGAACCATCAGGTGTTTTCACCTTCACCCGCCATCCATTCACTCGATGCCCACAGGTAGTTCTCATATTTAGTGTTGTATGATTACTTCATAGCATTCATTAGCAAAGCATCTCATTTGATGCGCAGATCACAATAAGCAGTCAATATGTACTTATTTCTGTCTTTGAATGCAAATTGAAGACAGAAGCACCTGCGTTGGTATGTCAATGTTACATGGGCCTCCACAAAACTCTGTGGAACCCCACAGGCCATTGCATCCCCCATTTGGAGTCACCGATTTACTGGTTACATTCATAGGTTACTACCGGCTATCAGCTACCAAAGCTGCGTTTTCTAAGTTTTCTAATTTTTTGGTTATTTATTTTTAACATTACTTCATCGATGATATTTCATATATAAAACTTCCCATCACTCAGCATAGTCCCTGTAATCTCAATGCCCGGCTACACACTCGTGTACTCGTAACTCGTGTACTCGTAACTCGTGTACTCGTGATTTTGAATTCGCAAATCCGGGATACCCGCCACACACTCGTACAATGAGGAAAAATTAAAAGAAAACAACTCCAATTCATAAAATTCATAAAATTGCCCGATGAGAAACTCTATTTGTAGCGAGTAATCCATTATCATTTCAGCTTATCTGTATTCTTCGAATAATGCATCGTGCAGTTATTTTGTTTTGTTGCTCTGCTTTCTTCATTATCTTTGTGACTTCTGTGTCACAGAAACTTATGTTCCAACCAGTGCTGGCTCAATTTTTGCCACTGGCATTCCATAGTTATTTCTAGCCAATTTGTACTTCCTTCGTTGTCTCAATAGCAATCTAACTCATCAACAGGTAGGAGATTATCACGTGACCACGCTACTCATGTTGCTCAGGTGTTTTGAGCTAAGCACTCCCACCGTGTCTGATTCCGTGAAAACACCACTCGCGTTTACTCGTGAACTCGTAAATTTGGTATAACTTGGAAGATTCATGCAAATCATACGAGTGTGTAGCCAGGCCTTTATGGAATAATTTGCATTTACAAGAAAGCCAATGCGTGCACATGTACATACATACATGTGAATAAATGAATGCATTTTGAGGAGAATTACTGTAAACAGGAATTTATTTGCAAGCAACATTTTTTGCGAAGATTTGCAAATGTCTGAAATCGCAAAAGATTTCAACGGTTTTATAGTGATTTTAGTCATGATAAATTTTCGTAAAAAATTTCAACTGCAAAAGTTTTTGTACTGAGGTTTCCTGGCATTTTTGCAAATATTTTTCAGCGGAAAATAATTCCAGTCTACAGTATATAACGGGACAGTAGCTAGTGATCCACACGTGTTACAGGTCCATTTCCAAGAGGCAGCTAACAGCAGAGCTAACAATACAATCAAGGAGCTGGGCTATAGGCAATAACAGCAGATCTCTATAGTAAATCACGATGTAGATTTCATACATACAATCATATCTATTCTAAACTAAGGCTAAACCTCCCTCTGGAACCCGGTTATACCACTGGGTCATCGGTCGCGCCTGCAGCAAGCTCTGCGAGATCAGGGGGCATAGCTGGGATACACCCTCACTGCATAGCTGGGATACACTCATACTTTCATAATCATACTGTCATAGTCATACTACAAAAACGCCTTTCAGTTAGATAAAATTGGAGTTTTTAACTTCTGTCCCATCAATGGCTGACCTAATAACCAGTTGTGGATGAGTATTTGATCATGCACAACTGATCAATTTCTATCTTGCAATTTGGCAAGTGTTAGCTTCTTTATTCATCATAGCAGATTCACAAAATTTCTAAAACATGAAATGATCTTATACAATGACCCAATTCTATATTTCAAACATACCCTCTCATGTTAATACTAATTATTGATGAACGTATTAACACGACAAAGTAACATATTAAAGCATATTGATTAACATGTTAACTGATGGTTTATACATATTTATACACATGTTAATACAAATAAATAATATGAGAGAGGAAGTGTACCGTAACTCCTAATTCTGACTCTCGTGACCTAAGTGGTATAGGTTTAGTATTGCATGGCAAAATAGCGTCATACATTTACATACCATTACAGAGTGGATCAAATATATACCTGAGTATATCAGTGATAGTTTGCATTTGTTTATCTTATAGGATGAAGGGTGACTTACTGGCTGCAAGCAGTGGAGGCCTTGGTAGGTACTGCTGTAGAGCAATTTGAGGAGATTGCAGTGGCAATGCGGGCGGTGAACACGGTGCTGGAGACACCTGTGAAGGCAGGCTGGGTGGGCTGATATTGACAGTAGATGGTAAGCCGGCAGCCAAGTTGGTGGGAGAAGCCAATGGCATGGTGGCGCCAGGCAGATCTGATGCAGTGAGTATTACACTCATGTCAGCGCTCGAGCATTGAAACACCTCAATGTATCTCTTCTTTGATCCAGATGGGCCAGAAAGTAGCATGAACTTTTTATGTCTATTCAAGGCAGCAGTTTCAGCAGCAAATTCTGAATCCATCTGAATGAAGGCCTCTCCTGATGGCGCACCCTGAAAAAAGTCAGCTAAATCATCCATCATATTTGAACATATAAAACCTGCGATCGCTATCATTGATTCGTACCTAAAATTTAATCAAATCTACAGTTTCATACATTGTAGTCGCATTTTATTTTTATGAAAACTTTTTCAAGTTAGAATCGAGGCGTGTCCAGTATATTTCAATGGATTCTCTCAAACGTATTCATTCAACTAGCGAATAACCGCAGGTGCATTTTACAAATTGCATAGATCATAAAAGTTCCATACTATAATTAAGACGAGCAGCATTTGTTTTTTTGACGGGTTGTTATGTTGAGCATTTATGATATACTCAGAGTTTTGCAGCATTAAATTACTTTGTGATAGACCAAACCCTTAGTACTTGCTGAATATTTCTTTTAAAAACATGAATAACAATATTAAATTGTAGTTCCGCTACTTACGGCAGCATTGTACACCATGTGTACACCTTGGTAGATAATGTTTCTTGAGTAGTCACCCAAGAATCCCAAGATGTCGGTTACGTTAGCTTCAAATGGTAGGCCTCTCAATCGAATACAGTCTTTCAATCCATTCCCCGCCACGGGTTGTGGGAGGCTGGTAGGGTTGTTAGATAGAAACGGTATCAACGACTGGTTCATTTGTCCTACATTGATACTTGAGAAATTTAGTTGATCAGCTGGAGGAGTAGCGCGTGACTGGCATTCCATTGTCCTGTTCAACACCTGTGTACCAAAGTTCACGTTCTATGTACAAGTAAACCTGGGAGAGAGGCAAAGATACCGTGGTCTGTACCTGCTGAACTTCTGCAGTTGTGCTCTTGAAAAGCTCTATATACCGTGAGCCAATCACTTCTCGGTGCTTGCTAAGTGCGGTGTTTCCATCCTCCTCAGAGGAAAAGAGCACGAATGCATCACCAGTAGCTCGCCCATCAGCTTGGTGTACAAACAATATTCCAGATTTTCCTTCATGTACATGAACAGGATTTTCTCCGCTATTGAAGAACTGGAGCTACAGAATTTGAACGAATACATAAGCTGGATTCAAATAAATATAAACCCGGCATACATCACATTCAATGCATGATTGGAAGTTTACTCATCACCTCAACCACTATCACAGCATGGAAACCAAAAACTGCTCAAGCCATCACCAGCTAAATCTCTAATCCTGGTTATTAGTCAACCAAGTAGACAATGAGGTCAAGAATCACAAGAAATGTTGAGATCAATTTGTAACCCTTCACTTGAGGAAATTAAACAGCAGGTAGTTCCTAAAACCTGGACACCAAGAAACACAGAGCCTTTGATGCACCTAAATGGTAAAATTTTTCTTGAGTCTGTTAATTGTAAAGCAAAGATCAGAGCGAGCGAGCAATCATTCTAACGTGATAACAGAATATTTATACCTTAGCGTTTGGCAACTTGATTTTGAATCATGAAACATATGCGAAACCGAACTCAGATTCATTTAAAGTGATTTGAAAATAATCACCTTCACCATTGCTCTGAATCAGGTGCAGTTTATGGGATGAATTCTAAATCTAAACTGCCCATAGCACATTTATGGGGTGTTTTAGATAAATGACTGTTACATGGACCTGAAGTGCGCCAGGCTTTTGACAGTGTTGTAAGTAAAATTGGAAAAAATGTATGTGCCTACCACAATATATTCCTTTCAGTCTTACTGATCTGCACCAATCAGTAGAAATTCTACTAGCATAGATATTTCAGAGACGTTTAGTGCATATCAATAGAGTCTGGTCGAATAGCATAATATGATAAAAACTGTTAATTTGGTCAGATGATAAGAGCCATGCTGCCATCCATTCTTACTCAATGGTAAGCTATGCACCTTCTGTTTGAGGAGGGAGAATGGTGGACAGGCTTGAACAATGTCAAGAGGTGCTGTAGCTAATTACACACTGGCAATGGCCGCGGTCAAAGTTTAGATCCGTTTAAAGAATCAACTATTCGATGACATATGCCATATCAGAGTGGAGAGGTTGAATTGATATGATAATCAGAGTTGTAAATATACAACTGTGCGTGTATGATTGGATAATGGAATTCTGATAGCCAATCACTACAACCTTCCTCCCCCCCCACTTTCATGAGAAAATTCTCAAGCCCTGACATGAAAATTCTATTTCTCACTGAAGGAAATGAGAAGAGAAGAATTTTGCCTGCTTTTTCACTCTAAGGTTGCATTCCTCGCATACTTTATTTTCCTGAAAAATAATATTTGATGCCAGCTGATTATTCATTCCATGATTCAAAATCAAGTAACAGAGACATATTTTTAACAGTTGAATGGCTAATATATGACCAACATGTAGTTGAACACGAAGAAATAGAAGAAGACCATGCATTCACCTCGCTATGTAAAGAACTGATAACCTAGCCTGGACAATCCTGCAATATTTCAGCAAAATTTCTATTCATAGTAACTCTTTACCCACATACATGTACAAGTAGATACTAAACGCTCAACTCTGATCTAGCTATAAAAAACTCAACTCTGTTTGGTTCACCCCAGCTGTGAAAGTGAATGCTAGTGCTTTATCCTTATTCCATGCTTTATTGTTTTCAGAGCTTGAATGCGTGGACGCTAAGCAAATGCTCTGGATTAGCAGAATATTTTGATAGCTTTTAGCAGGCTGTTCATAAATACCATGAAGGGATTTGCACTCTGAATATAGCTATTCTGTAGAGTAATTTTCTTGGTGTGTAGTGGGTAGTACGTAGTTGCGATGGTGATGGCAGTGGGGACAGCAGTATTAACCTAGTAGGTATTGCAAAAATTGCACATGGTATAGCGCACAGCTACCAAAGTCAAACTTACTATGCTCTTAGTGCGGATACATCATTAGTAGGCTTCAAAGAACATAAATTAATGTTGGTAGTACTAATGTTGGTAGTACTAATGCTGGTAGTACTAATGTTGGTAGTACTAATGTTGGTAGTACTAATTTTGGTAGTACTAATGCTGGTAGTACTGATGTTGGTAGTAGATTTGACATTTTATCAATGTACATCTATATGCCTCTATAAATATCTTAATTTCTCAGTGTTGTGATTACCACATGAGTATTAGCGTCTTCAGGACAGTTTGACCTCAATACATACAAGCCGCAATATGCCTCATCATCACAAACTTGCTATTACCATATTAGGAGCGTGCTGTAATCAAATAATGATGCTAGGTTGTTTCTATAATTTTCAAGTCCATTACAGCCAGTGAATGGTGTTCTAGATGGATTGTCCTATTAGCCTTTCTTTCTTACACATAACGTCAATATCAACAGGTAATTTTAGATAAATGGATGCAGACTATCCAGGCTAGGTGTGGTGTGAACTGGAATCCATGAACATTGGGTTTATTCAACATGTTATAAGTAAGAATATATGACACAGCAGGAAATTAATCATATCAAGCCCTAACTTGAACCTGAACACCATTGCCTGCCCAGCCAAGTCACCAACAATAACCTCCGTAACTACTCAAAATACTCCACAAGCAGTTTCATGTGGAATGCCAGAAACCAAATTAATATATCTAGGGAGAACTGCAGCAACCTACCCAAACGCCAATAATAATGAAGTTATCTGAAAACAAAGGCATGATATTTTACACAAGGCAGTGGGAGTGATAGGGTAGAAGCCATCTGACCACAAATACAACCAAATTCTTATCGATTGTAAACTGAGGGTGTAGCCATATCATTGCTGCCTTTCCATAGCATGCTAGCTCACAACACGTGCTACCTGAGTGTACATTTTAAATAACGCAATGGCTTCACTAAATTTGCAGTACGAGGACAAGGAAAATCTCGCTCTAGATTCATCTTACGATGATTAATCAGCATACCAGCTCTGATAAAGAAAACTCCTAAGACTTGCATCAAGCTATTGATATAATAGATGACAAGTCTCTCAAATGGTTATTATTCGTCTCCTGCGGTTTAATGGCTAGATTTTGCTGAGCTGAGCTCAAATATGGCAGTATCCTAGCTGTAGGGTGTAGGTGTTCTGGGCTATGGCTTCTCAAAGTTCAGGAAAATATGAATCTCCAGTATTTCTGGTCCTAAGATTTGTCATTCATGATTGATATGCTTCAACAGAGTCGTGCAGCAAAGGAGCGTTGCAGCACTTTAGTATGCCATGGTTTGCTAGCTGACATGCAATGAAAAAGCAGCACAATAAGATAACATTGCTTTGTTAGAAAGGCCCTGTTTCAGCCAGAAAAGAAGTAGTGCAGTATGAGGATATATCAATGTTTAGTGATTAAGTGTCAGTTTGTAAATTATCGAGTTTAGTGACACTCCCTTGATATTAATCTATTTCCTCACCCAAAATCCTTATTTGGATCTGGTTCCTGGTAATTTTGTGATTTTCCAAGGTATGGTCATGAATCCTTCATAATGCTATAACGGTTCTGGGTGGGGAAATATCCTGAATGACCTATGAGCAGATGGATAGTGATTTGCAGTCAGATGGCTGGCATGTAAAAATAACACGGATCTTATCATGGCTGGTACTATATCTTGCTATGATCTAAATGGGGTCATGGGCCTTTAGCATGAAAGACAAAATGACATGATATTTTAGTATAAATTACCACTTGTTCAGCTGTGGCTGTGTATGGTAAGCCTCTCATACGCATGATACACTGTGCTCCTTGTGATAGGAATGCTTGAGCTTCGCTGTTGCTTCCTACAACAACAGAGAATAATCATTTAACAAAGTGTAATAGTAAAGTTACCTGCGCTACCTCTGGTCAGTGCTGCCGTATGGATGATATGAAAGAACATGTAAAGAAGTCTTGCAGTGGCAGAAATGTGATTTTGGAGAAAGATGATGATATCGTGGACAGGAACGATAACAGATGACGGAATTTTTTGATGAGAGTGGAACAGAGACAGTTGTGACTGAATAAAGTCAGGAGAACACGATAGGGTTCGTGGGACGTGAGCCAAGAAACTAATGAATGCAAAGGAAGACCATTGAGGCAGAGATGGCAGGGAGAAGAGGAAGAACATAAAAATTAAGGATGTTATAATGAATGCTGAATAGATTTGGTTTCAAAGGTGAAAAACGGCTGGAAGAAGACTAGATGTTCACCAAAAGAAAAAGCAGCAGTATTATACTGTTTTTATGACAATCTGACACTTTTAAAGAAAGGAGTTACTCATGAACTTATAACACCTACTGTAGGTAAAAGGGACCTGAAGATCACAAATCTGCACTCAGGATTAAGATTCATCTACTCTTTCTAGTAGTGACCTGGAGTTGTCTTCTATTTTTGATGCCGTCACAGTGAAATCACTGCTAAATATAAAGATGCTGGATGACTGATGGTCAGAACTCAAAATGATACAGAAAAACAATCCAGAACCCAACGAATGATGTGCACCTATCGGTTCCTCATATTCCAGACATATTTTCATATACGCAGGAAAATGAGACAATAAATATACCAATATATTTTACTGGTATTATGCGGTAATAATCAGGTACTTTGCCTGTCTTTGTCCTGGACCCTGTGCCGGGCTTTTACTGGAAAAATCCTGAACAAAAAATGTCTGACTGAACCAAAAATATTCCAAGTCACTTTTAAAAAGAGTCGACAAATCTTAATTCTGAGTGCACACTCGTGATCTCCGCGTCTCTCTTACCTACTGTAGGTCCAAAAAGTTGCTGATTAACCCCTTCTCTAAATAGGCTGTACTCCTCAGTGAAACGCATCATAGAAGGATACAATACTAAATCGTGTTACCACATGGATAATTCTTAATGTTCTGTACAAGTAACATCGATCGTACCTCCAGCGATATGAAGAAAATCTTTGCCAGTAGCTTTGTAAACTTCGATGTAACGGTTCCCTAGATGGTGCTTATGTTTCTTCAATGCCAAGTCTCGACTTTCTTTACTTTCAAACCTTACAAGTGCTTCACCATTACGGCGGCCTTGCTGACTAAGACACAATGCCACGCCACCCCTGAAAGGATTGAGAGAAGAAGGTTGACATATTATGAAAAGCAGATGATGTAGAAATAGGAGCCTAAATCTATGATAGGGCTGAGATAGGTGATTAATAGATACAATGAACTGCCATCACTCATAAGCTCCGTTCACACAGGCCAATGAAGCAGTACTATCCGATGAGCGGCTTGATCCATCATGTGACGTCACACGATGCAATGTGTAGTTCATACTATGGATAGCGATGGATTGGTGGCTGGTGGATTGGTGGCTGTTCGGCAGGAACTGATCGGTCCAGCAGTTAATAGCTATTGAGGTCCTTCCATTTCCCAGGGTGCACTTGCATGGTTTGCAGGTGTTGACCATGTGTATATAGAACGGTTATTTTGCTATCAGTTCAGCTACTTTTGTTACTTCCTCTGCCAACTGCTAACTAGAGGCACTGCCACCAGTTGGCTTTCACTCCTCAGCTGTCCCTATCATCCTTGCTGATTGTATCATGAAGATAAATGGGCTTCATCCTCACTAGCCTAGTGTACGTCTCATCTCAGACTTGGTTGTTTCTGTATTTTCCATAAGAACTGAGAAACATCAAACACCAGCCAGCCAATTCATCAATATGTTCTACCAAGTTCATCTACATGTAGGGTAGAACATATACTCATTAGCCGCTTTATTAGCCAGCCCATCACCAAACAGAGTTATCTCACACTGATTTTCCCATCCCATTGATTATCCAAGAACCTGTACTAGTTTACCAATTCAGAACAAGCCGAGCACCTGGATCTGCATTTACCCGCTTGATAAATGGATATCAGCCAATCAAATTATATCCGATGTATGTCAAAGGTCAACATGTCGCCTGTACTAATCATCACACTGCAACCTGATGTGATGTCACCCGATGGAACAAGCTGCTCATCGGCCTGTAAGCGTATTGGTATGTCAGGGCAGTACAAATATAAACATGAATTGAAAAACGGTTGTTTGTTGTTTACTCATGTTCGATCAACAATTTAGCAGTGGGCAGATGTGGCAGTGGGCGGATGTGGCAGTGGGTGACTCGATCATCCAAACAAGTATTTTAATGGTAAGGGTAGAAATAGACTTTGGCTGGCTTGGCTGGTTCCTAGTAAGAGGGGGTTTTCCCTCACGTTGCAGGTATTTCCATATTAGGAAACCAAATCCTGTGTGATATAGAAGATTATGGTTCATGAGGTGGTATATCCTGTATGAGTGTGAGGTGATATTTCAAATATAAGATGGAAGCTTTAGGCCCCAGTACCACTGTCACTGATACGGCAACGAGATCATTATTCCTTACATCAGAATGCTGACTACGCCTGAGCCTATAGGCATGTTACACTGGCTATGAAATCTAATAAAATAGGTTGAGCCGAGTATGGCGCAAAGGACAGCGACACTATTTCCTGACATACACACTATAGGTAAAATATTTTGATCAGACAATTTCTATCTTATCTTTTTACCTAGTTTGAATCTGCCTGTAAAACAGTTAGCTGAATCTCTACTATACAATGATACACTAATATGCATGTATGTATACACGACATGCATATATACATGTATATATACACGACATGCATATAACTTTAGAAGGTAAAATCAACTATTCTCATCAAGAGTAGGATGGAACAGAGTGATCATCAGCACTACTAGCAAAAATCACTAATCTTCATGCATGAAAGGTGATGGCACTCAAGCATGACCAAAATCTCTGCTCAATGGTCACAGGGGGTCTTCTAATACTGCGCATCAGTTTATCATTAAAGAGATTTATGTGTTACGGAGCAGAGTGATGAGAGCATGTAGAAGTAGTCTGATCTGTACTCCTATGATCCAACCCATTTAGATCACATCAAACATCTGCCATGCTGCTATGACATAAAAGTAGCAACACAACACAAACAGCAGAAGATACTAACTTGGCGATATTCAGTCCAGTGAAGAACTTGGCGATGTCTGAATCGGACGATTGCCATGGGAGGCCTCGCGCTCGCACGACAGTATCATCATCAACATAGTCTGTCTTGTGACTGCAACAAGACTGCTTTGTAAGTGACTTAGTACACAAACACTACTCTATGCAAGTTGCAGCTGTATCATACCATATGCCTGGTAGCAGTCGATCAGCAACCTTCTCTGGTTCAGCAAACTGGTGTCCTAAAAATATATTACCAACAGTAGTAATGCAACAGCAGAGTATGACTATGACTTGACCACATCTATCTGCTAGCTGTGCACTGTACAAGACATGAGACAGATTGAACCGTCATACCACAAGTCAAATTCTCACTCAAGGTATCAAAATTATAGGGGCATGGTGTCAGGCACTCAGACCAGCACATAGCTTAAGGCATTTGTATTCAACAAAAATCACAGCCAGCATCTTCACATACATTTAGGAGATTGCTCACCGTCATTTAACAGCCTCCTGATGATGCAGGCCATATCATTCATCTGCTTGATGCCGTACTCAATTGACTGGTCTCCATCAAGAGTTAGATCTATTTCTCAAAGTTAAGGAACTATTGAGTTACACATTTCTCAAAAGACATACGACTTTAAGCTGCAAAATAGCGTGAGGTGGATACATTCCAGCATATCTCCCATGGAAGTTACTGGTTTTTTGTAAAACTTCTGGAACTCTTTCCTCAGATCAAAGTACTGGAAGAAGTATGACTTCAAAGACTGATTCTTTAGCATTGCCTCCGGGTGTAGACATAAGCGAAGATGTTGCGGACCATCAGAACATATGCAAAAAAGATCGCCACCAAGTTCTGGGTGGACTCCTTTCGACTTCAGGAATCTTTCAATCTGAATTTTGTATGCCATATGGTAGAGAAAGTGCTTAGACATTATGTGGCAGAACAGATATTGAAGTAATTTGGAGGAAAGACTCTCACCTCATCAAGAACTTGGTCCAGAGCTTGAGCACTCTTTACCTGTTCGACATCAAGTCCAGCAAGCAGTCTGCACTCCTCAGACAGAACGTTCTCAACATAATCATTGCAATCAGGCTTCACAATATGTTGATGCACTGACACAATCTGTGAAGAGTAAAAGAGAAGAACCAAATCACGATTAGCTCTACTCAGAGGCTTAGCAGAGAAATTGAAACCGATGTGCCCACAACGATCGGCATGTTGTTGAAAATTTAGGCTAACGTCATGCCAATAGCAGCAGGTACATGCTACAGCAAGTGAAGTGTTTCGCAGACCACATACGTAAATAAATTGTATTCGAGTACCTTGTTATTCACGACGTCATAAAGAAGGTAAGCAATCATAACGATTTGAGATTCATCCGATCCAAGCTCATCTCTCTGTTTCCCAGCTGTCACACACGAGAATAGCACTAGATGGCGAGGTGAACGACTCATATCTAGCGCGTTTGTATGTATAGAGCAAAATGTAGCAGGCACTTGATTACTACAGCTACCACTACTATTTCTTAGTTCAGCTCAGAGATCGCGATGATGGCACCTTACGACAACCTGTAGAATGTAGATCACATCTTCTAGTTGAGCCACGCGTTCGAAATGACCTTTGACCCAATGCGTAATTGGTCTGCGATCCCTAATGAGGAGACAACTCTTCATTTGCAATGTGGATCGATCGGCACATTTTGTTCTTGTTGCCGTTCGTTGCGTACAACTCTGTGGGAGATAACTCTATGGAAAAGCCCAGGCGCAATGCCACATGCCAATCATAGACTGGCATGTGGCATACTATAGTACAACAAACTCTTTATTAGACTACTTCAGTCTCCAACGAATAGACGTACTCAGGTACTAAAGGGTGTATGTCTGAGGTTTTGCGACTGTGCGCCTGGGCTTTCCATATACTCTCAAAACGACTCGTCTGCCTCCCGCCCCCTCCCCTGCCCCGTTTTCTATTCTTCGTGTCTATTTTGCGCAGCTGCCGCCGCTGATTCGTGCGGTTGCGCTCCGCCGGTGGCTATTTGGAAACCAGACCCGAAATCGCCACTCCATTTAATACTAGTAATGCAATTTAGTTAAATCAGTTTATTTTTCGGTAGCTTCTCAATCCAATTGAGAACTAACATGCAATGATCCATGCTTAATCATCACTGCATGGTCTTTTCGTTCTACTATGATGAACTGATATATCAAGAAGAGAAGTCCGACATATTTTCTCGAGTCTCAGTATTTTTCATTCAGATAGAAAATTCTTGGATAACAGGAGATTATCTTTTTCTATGTTTCAGCATAGCTTTCGATTTCGATGTGTTCTCACTGAAGGGCAAAATCAAGTCCATATCTATGCTCGAAATTGAATTAGGGTCGTGACCAGATAGTAGGTCTGTTTTAGAGGATTATTGTATAGAAGATTCTCCATAAGGTATCTCTAGCGAAAATTAGACTACCTATATCCAGAGCCATATACGGCTCTGCCTATATCTATATATCTATCTGTCCCTGGTACCTTCGTGCACACTTGATATATCGATCACCAGCAATAAAAGTGGTCGCTCTGACACGGGTAGGTGGTGCTGAGTTGGAGTAAGACAACTCGTAATTTGCGCCGCTGTAAGTCGTAGAGTGGTGATCTTGGTAAGGTTTATTGTAAAAGTTCAAGGCCACTAGCTTTTCTCAGGCCGATGCTTCGGCACTAGTAGCATACAACGTAGTAGTCCCCTCGTTTCATCCCCATATGTGTACTGGTGAGTTCCAAGTCAGGTAAAAGCGTAGTCGCCTTGGAGAGTAGAGCAGCAAAAGGTTCAAGTATTGATGAGAATTCTGGTGCTTTGATCAGGTCAGGCCGCCATACCTTGATCATCATGCCATTTTTCCGTACTAAGACCATCGAAAGCATCCTGGAGCCGGTTGCTCAACAAGTAGGTCAACAATGTAGTTTTTAGTGCTCTTCGATAATAGTCTTGCTTGTGAAAAAGATAAATTACCTTTTAATACTAGTAGTTTTATGTGATCGTTGATGAGGAAGTAATGATATGTGCGTCTTCTAACGGACAGTTGTACTACTGGTTGCATTGACTTATCTTGTTAATCAGCATTTTGAAATGTTCGCAAGATGCATGTGTACACGGTATATTGTTTTTGTTTTATTAATAATTTGCTGTAGTTTAGTCGTAGCAATAATTGCGATAACTGTAAACTTTCTGTTGGAATGAGGATGAGCAGTGGATCATCCATGCTATGTATTTTAATGCACCGACTTACCAACTGCACCAACATTGAATAGAGGACAGACAACTCAATAACACACCAGCCAGACAACAGCTTTGATAACTCATAGGCATGTCTCTCATAGATGGCAATGTGTAGAACCAGAAATACCAGTTTTTTTTCTGAACCCGGAGAGTCATAGCTCAGTATACCTACCCTACCCACCTCCTACGGCTAAGCTATGATTCTTTCACACGTGATCCTAGCTCCACAAGATCTAACGGATAACACACAACATGATAGCGTTATGAAAGTGATAATAATGATTTCAGCCCTAAATCTTGGCAGCTAAATCCAAAATCCAGGACCTGCCTGGAAATACTGGAGACTTGTTACCTACAATGTCACTGGCTGTATGTCTTATAGGACACTGACATTCAACTCAATATATTGAATGGCACACGAATATTTTTGGTAGTGTGGCGAATCGTGTTGGTTTAGATTGATAGTCTCAAGTTAGCATCATTATTTTCATTCTTCTTATTGCAGTTACTATTATGCCTACTGATGGTAAATAATCCAAGTCGTTCAGTCATGCGGTTTTTGAGAATATCAAATGACCAGCTATTATCACAAAGTGAGCTTTCATTATTGTTACAATACTAGACTACTTATAGAGTTCGGCAGGGAGGGGGGGATAGTTCGGCGAGTGGGTAGTAAGAAGAGTAGGTAGTACGAAGAGTGATAAGAAAGAATAGAGTCAAGTAAGAGGAGAGGGAAAGAAGAAGTAATAGTAGATAGCACAGAAGTGTGTTTTGTTATTCGAGTGTGTTTTTTGACGTTTTTGTAGTTCTGGCTGTGGGTAGTTTTTCGTGTGTTTAGTTCTGAGAGGGGGTATTTCGGCGGGAGAGGGGGTATTTCGGCAAGCTGATGTCTGTTTCGTCCAGCTATCAAACTTCAATTCAAAGAAAAGTTGGTGCATGGTAGTTCTATGATAGCTCATCATTTAAATTGATTATGCAATTCTGTTTTACTAGCTCAAAAAAATCGATTGTACCCACCAAACTTATCTTATTTAATGTGTGAAGATTAATTTGTTACATTTTATCCAGGCAAACACCACCAAGAAACCAGAGCAGTATTTTCGGCTGGCTAGCTGTGACCTATGAGCAGCAGCTATTACTAATATGTTTTATATTATAGTATATTATACATTATATTATTATTATTATATCTAACTCATCCGGCATGAGATGCCCAAAAACTTTATCTTTTGAACAAGCATGCTCTTCGAATTGAAGTCTGGCTAGAGAATGGAAAAAATTATCCGGGCCGCATCAGTGGTCCTGGTTGATGTCACAAGGAAGAAACAATGATGAAAATGTGTTAGTAATAAAACAATAATTGAAACTGGACTCATCAAACTATTATGTGAATTTCTGTCAGAAACAGTTTGGTACACAGGGATATACTTGATTGATACCTTTCAGGAAATATTGGGCCCATGTGTGGCAGTAGGTGATTAAACAGCTGTTCACTCACCTACTGCCACACATGTAGGCCTTGAGTTTCACTTTTTATTTTTTATGGATATAATTTAATTTCAGTTTTAATGTTTACAGATATCTATGCTTGTGACAATACATGAAGATGCTGCTGGTGGAGAGAAGTTTCCGAACTTGTTGGGGCCCATATCCACTGTGCAACTAGCCGTTGAAAATCTTCTCAAGGTGTGTTGCCTCTGCCAATTTATTTGGCTCCAGTTTTAATGCATTTCATTTCATTCTGCCTTTGTTTCACTGCACTATTGACTATGAGCACCATTACTATACCTCTCTTGGATCTGAGGACAGAAATAATTTTCTTTCTTGTGGTTTTTGCTAATAAGCAGCTATCTCCTTTCGCAATGCCACTTCAGCTTTTATGACCTCATCATTAGTTTCATCGATCCTCCAACCGCATGATCTCACATCGTGTCATATACATGATAGGTAGCAACTGTAGGAATAGTTGTAGAAATAAGGCTAGCTTGGATTTTGATGCGTTCATTGAGACTACAATGGTTGTAAAATGATGCTTCCAATTGTGATGGACCTAAGAACAGGTGTGTGAAGCTGTGCACAGGCTTGCTTGCCATGCTACATGGAAACTGGGCTTCACTATCAGTTAGTCCTGTCTTCAGCTAGTCTTGATGGACTCAAGGACTTTCTCAAGTGCCTAAAACTCAAACAGGCACTTGGATTACTGTATCTTTGGCAATGAGTCGATTGGTGATCGGCTCAGTTTATTACTCAGTGACCTGGTAATCCTGTTGGTAGTAACAAAAAAGGTGAGTAGTTACAGCAGCAACAACAACAACAAAAACAGAAAAGTACAATACAATCAAACTAATGGGCCCTTACACATTGAAGAGGAATCCAGAGATGGACTGGCTACTGCTCCAAGCAAAGGAAGATATTGAACAACAAAATAAAAACATAGATTTTACTCAGAAAAGCACCAAACTTATGTGAAGCCAGAGAGGGAGGGAGGGGTAGGGGGAGGGAGAGAGAGCTATGTGACATACCGTAGCACAAGGAGACGCTGCTGGTCAGTAACTATTGTAAAACTCAATCAAAAACTCAAATCTAAAGCACGAAGCTGTTATCAATTGAATAACAACTATAGCCAAGCTGATGTGTGAACGAAAGAGCTCACAAAAAGAAAAGCCAAGAAAAGCCTAAATCAGCTTTGGACTCTCTCCCACACAGCTAGACACCAATCTCCTGACATGCTCTGGATCTCATCTAGGTACAGCTAGATAGTGGCTTGGTGGAAATGAGTACTAACCAAGTATTTACTGAAACTTGATCTTCAATCATAAACACTGGTGCTTACTAGTGAAGCAGGTCAATATGTGCAATATTTTCCTATCAGGCTAGCAGTCAGCAGTGTGTGAAGGCTTTCTCCAAGTTTCACAGATATTGTTTGTATAAAACAAATGCAATTCTTCTTCCGCTCTCTTTCTACTGCTTGCTGTCCAACTCAATCATGAAGCATTTATTTTACGCGACAAATTCAAAGCAGGCAGTTGATGACGCTTTGATGCGCTTGAAAGCAGTTACCATTCTGTGTTTAGCCATTTTGCCTTCTAGCCCTATTTCGCCCCATGGCCAATTATCTACTAGATGCAACAACAGTGTGCTGTAAATGAATACCCATGTTAAGATTTTAACAGCTCGGCTGTGACCTTCAACATTCATGATAACCTCATGCTGTGCAGCAGACTTGCCTGCTCACAATAAATATCAAATATGAGAATGGAATAATGGTTTTGTTTATTGCATCTCTGTATCTGACAAGGTAGTTGTGATACCACAACATCACAAATTCCACAAATGATGTGCATATGAAGCATATGTTGTAACATGAGTAAGCAATGAGTATGGAATAGACATGGACATTGAACAGTAACACTACTGCTGTGGTATGACTGTTGGCTTTGTATGTCATGGAGGTATGTAAAACTCTACTCTAAGAGTCTATGCTGTGCTGGCTGCTGCCGTCTATAACCTGTGACTTTGCGGAAAGAAGGAGAACCGCTGTGAAATTGCCGAGAGAAAGTCAGTGAAATTGCACATAGAGAGGCTGTGACATCGCCGCAAACAGTAGCACTGTACCACCACCACCACCACCAACAAAAACAAAAAAACACACAACAAAACACCACACACATCCACACAAAACGAAAGACGAAAACAACAAGAAAAAAAAAAAGGAGGGGGGGGGGG
>ERZ1740065.569-NODE-569-length-20171-cov-4.358371_pt1 | contig 20171 bp, 18 predicted proteins | sample MGYA00581738_ERZ1740065 | MGnify/ENA primary metagenome ERZ1740065 (study PRJEB43018, sample SAMN04849749) | marine metagenome | isolation source: floating plastic debris | place: Pacific Ocean | collected 2008-09-01 | study: EMG produced TPA metagenomics assembly...
ACCCACCGCGGTTCTTCCTTTACTGCGAGCCCAACCGCCATGGTCCCAAGGACCAAAAACCATGGTATTGTAATTGCCTGGATTGTATTTTTCAATGTTTTTATAGGTCTCCAACGGACCATATAGGTCTTCGGCATCGAACCACCCTCCCACGACCATGGTGGCTACATGGCTTTTGACATCTTTTAAATGTTGGATGAGACCTTTGCTTTGCCAAAGGGCGTCATAATTTGGGTGCTCCTTGATTTCATTCCAAAAGAAGTCATCGGTCATGCCTTCTGGTCTCATTTTTGGAGTATCTGCTGTTTCGTATTCAAAATAAGAATTCAGATTCTCTAGCGGGCCAGCATCCAAAAAGAATTGGTATTGGTCTTCGGTACCAATATCTGGGAAACTGTACCAAGCCGTGTCAATGGGACTATCGTTATTGGGTCGTGGGGTACCGAAAAGCGATGTTACCCGAAAGTAACTCAAAAGGTACGCGCCATTGTGATGGAAATCGTCAAAGAAAAAGTCTCCAATACAAGCCTGTGGTGATGCCGCCTTTAACGCCGGATGTGCATCCACCGTCGCGTAGGTGCTATAGTAGCCCGGGTAGGATATACCCCAAATGCCCACGTTCCCATTGTTGTTTTCCACATTATTCACCAACCACTCAATAGTATCGTAGGTATCGGAACTCTCATCTACATCTTTATCAGACTGCTTGTTGGGAATGTAAGCCCTCATATTGTCATAATGCCCTTCACTCATCCATCGTCCCCTCACATCTTGATATACTATGATGTTCCCTTCTTTCATCAAATGTTTGTTGGGTCCTATTTTGGTTTTCACGAAACCTTCTCCGTAGGGTCTTGAACTGTAGGGCGTTCGTTGCATCAAAATGGGATACTCCTTTGAAGTATCTTTTGGAGAGTAAATGGTAGTATGCAATTTCACGCCATCACGCATCACAATATCCACCTCTTTTTTGGTATAATTCTCCGCTACATAGTTCTCGTCTATCTCAACCGTCGCGGCTGTTTTTTTACAGGCGATAGTGATTACCAACGAAAAGGTCACGAAGATAAATAAAGGTCGAAGGGTGTTTTTCATTGCGTGTAGTATTTGGATTAAAACTACGAAAACCATTTCACCTGACATCTCGAAACAGTTCTGATTTATCCAACAAAACAACCCCATGGATTAGGGATTTGGTAGCCCCGAAAATTCCTTTAATTTCGTTTGATTGGGATGCATTTCCAAAACCACCTAACGTATGGCCACACGAAGAAGCAAAAAATTCAATGATTTTGGATTAGGGACTAAAAATGATACTGGAGGATATCGCGCCCTAAATAAGGATGGTTCGTTCAATGTCAAAAAAATAAACATTCCTTTTTTTGAACGACTGAATTTTTTCCATTCTCTAATTACCATGTCATGGTCTCGTTTTTTTGTCCTAATACTCGTGGCATATTTTGGTATCAACATCCTTTTTGCATCGATTTATACCGTTTTTGGAGTAGAATATTTGACGGGAATAGTTGCGGACGGCTCCTTTGACCAGTTTATGGAAGGTTTTTTCTTTAGTGCCCAAACGATTACCACTTTGGGTTATGGTCGAGTAGCTCCGATGGGGTATCCTGCCAATATCGTAGCTGCTGTTGAATCCATGATGGGGTTGTTGGGCTTTGCCCTGGCCACGGGATTGTTGTATGGTAGATTCTCGAGACCATCGGCAAAAATTCGCTACAGCGAAAACGCTGTGATTGGACCCTATCACGACATCAATGGTTTCATGTTTCGTGTGGTGAATCCGCAAAGTAACCAACTATTGGAATTGGAAGTACAAGTAAATCTGGCGATGCAACGAAAGAACTCGGAGCTGCGCGATTTTTATTCCTTAGAGTTAGAACGTGACAAGGTGGCCTTTATGCCCTATATGTGGACCATTGTTCATCCCATATCTGATAAGAGTCCCCTTTACGGATTGACTGCCGCAGATTTGGTAGAAAAAGACGCGGAATTCGTAATAGCCATGCGTGCCCATGATGAATCTTCATCACAAACGGTTTACTCCCGTTCGTCTTACAAGGCGACAGAAATAGAATGGGGTAAAAAGTTCGTTTACGTAGTGAAACGTGAAAACAATGGTATCGTCATCGATGTGGGGCGAATTGATGAAATGGAGACCGCCCCCTTGAATACCTAAAGATTGAATGCGGCCTTTACCTCAGGCACCATAACCAACTTCTCCCAAGTAAACAGTTCAACCTGTTTCTCTATTTTCCCATTGTAGGGGGATTCAAAAACCTTGGAAATCAACTTCGGTTCCTTACCCATATGTCCGTAAGCCGCGGTTTCCAAGTACATGGGATTCCGAAGTTTGAGACGTTCCTCTATGGCAAAGGAGCGCATATCGAACAGCGCTGCTGCCTTTTGAGCAATATCTACGTCCGTCATATCAAAAATGGCCGTACAGTACGATTCGACAAAAATTGAAGTCGGTTCCACCACCCCAATCGCATAACTGACTTGAACCAACAATTCGTCTGCCACACCAGCCGCGACCAAATTCTTCGCAATATGCCGTGCAGCATAAGCAGCACTGCGGTCTACTTTACTTGGGTCTTTGCCACTAAAAGCACCTCCGCCATGGGCACCTTTACCACCATAGGTATCCACAATGATTTTTCTTCCGGTTAAACCGGTATCTCCATGGGGACCACCAATCACAAATTTCCCTGTAGGGTTGATGTGATATTTGATATCATCTGTAAACAAACTCTGGATATTCTCCGGCAACAACTTTTTGACCTCAGGAATCAGAATTGAAATGATATCTTCCTTGATTTTGGCCAACATTTTTTCATCTTCATCAAAAGCATCATGCTGGGTGCTGACCACAATAGTGTCAATCCGTTGTGGAACATTTTCGTCAGAATACTCAATGGTAACCTGAGCCTTAGCGTCGGGTCGCAAATAATCAATTTGTGTGCCTTCTCTTCGCAACTCAGCCAATACTTGAAGAATTTTATGGGAAATATCAAGCGCCAATGGCATGTAGTTTTCAGTTTCCTTGGTAGCATATCCGAACATCATTCCTTGGTCTCCCGCACCTTGCTCCTCTTTTGTAGCTCGGTCTACCCCTTGGTTGATATCCTGAGATTGTTCGTGAATCAGGGAAATTACCCCGCAAGAGTCCCCACTAAACTGATATTCTCCTTTGGTATAACCAATACTGTTTATCACTTCTCGAGCAATATGTAGTACGTCCAAATAGGTATTGCTCTTCACTTCTCCGGCCAAAACTACTTGCCCTGTGGTTACCAAGGTTTCGCAAGCCACCTTACTTTGTGGGTCAAACGCAAGAAAATTATCAAGCAATGCATCACTGATTTGGTCGGCAATTTTATCAGGGTGTCCTTCACTAACAGATTCAGAAGTAAACAAATATGGCATTCTTAAGTCTTTTTTTAGAGGATTTGACGAATGCAGGAAAGAAAGACTACGTTACTTTTTAGCATTTTTTTCCGAGGTTGCAATCGGTCAAATCCTTCCTCTTTCGGTTGGCAAATGTAGGCATTCGGAAGATAATTTTAAAACCCCTTTTTTATAATCTTGAAGGTGTCGGTTTGGCTTGGGTTTTTTTTCTTGGGGTCGATATACTTTGTATATTGCGAGGACCGATTTGAACGGAAAACCATTAGCTATGCACATCGCTGTCGCAGGAAATATTGGCGCAGGTAAAACCACATTAACCAATTTACTGTCAAAACATTACAAATGGGACGCACACTTTGAAGATGTGGTCGACAATCCTTATTTGGATGACTTTTACACCCAAATGGAACGGTGGAGTTTCAATCTTCAAATTTATTTTTTGAACAGTCGGTACCGTCAAATCCTAAAAATTAGGGAAAGCGGTAAAGATGTGATTCAGGACCGTACCATTTATGAGGATGCCCATATTTTCGCACCCAACCTTCACGCGATGGGTTTAATGACTAATCGCGATTTTGACAACTACAGTAGCCTTTTTGAGTTGATGGAGTCACTGGTACAGCCGCCAGATTTATTGATTTATCTGAGAAGTTCCATCCCAAATTTGGTAAATCAAATTCACAAACGTGGTCGGGAATACGAGAATTCCATTTCCATTGATTATTTGAGCCGCCTTAACGAACGCTACGAAGCATGGATTGACACCTATGACAAGGGTAAACTTTTGGTTTTTAATGTTGACGAAATCAACTTTGTTGACGAGCCGGAAGACCTGGGTGAAGTCATCAACCGTATTGATGCGCAATTACACGGCCTTTTTTAACCGACCCGTTCACGCAATGAACCGGAGCGTTCGCTCATTCTAGCTTTTCTACCCACGTAAACGAATCTACTTTGTTGGTACGATAACTTAAAAATCAGTACCATGGAAGTAAAAAAGAATTCAAAACAGCAAGTTGAAAAAAACTCTGGTCTTTATTTTTTAATTGGTCTCTCCGCCGTTTTGGCGTTGGTCTATTTTACCATTGAATGGAAAACATTCTATTCAAACGACGCTGAAATTGCAATGCTGAATATTAGTGACGAACTGATAGAGGAAGTTCCCATGACAAAACAAGAACTCCCTAAACCAGAAAAACCGAAAATCAAAACCCCTGAAATCATCGAGGTAGTTGATGACGAAGAGGATTTGGAAGTAAGCGTGATTGAGTCTAGTGAGACAGACCAAAACCAAGAAATCGCTGACATTGGGGATATAGAGGTCGCTGCGGATGACGAACCTGAGGAAGTCCCATTTTCAGTAATCGAAGATGTGCCCGTTTTCCCAGGGTGTGAAAATGCCGAGGACCAGCGACAATGTTTTCAGGAAATGATGCAAAAACACGTCCGCAAAAATTTCAAATATCCTGAATTGGCCCAAGAAATGGGACTACAGGGTCGTGTAAGTGTGTTGTTCGTCATTCAAAAAGATGGAACTATCGGCAATGTTCGCATGCGCGGGCCGCATAAAAGTCTGGAAAAGGAAGCTTCTCGTATTATCTCCAAGCTCCCGAGAATGACACCAGGCAAGCAAAGAGGCAACCCAGTCAAAGTACCTTTTGCCATTCCTATTGTGTTCAAGCTGCAATAAGCCAACGCAACCAAGCTCCCAAAACCACGTCTTACGAATACAACTTAATCTATGTAAAATGAAAACAATTTCAATTTTGGCCGCTATAGCCGCGGGCACATTATTTCTTTCGTGCAACAACGATGATGACGCAACCCCCGTAGAAAGCATTTCGGGTACTTGGAAAATGCAAAACGTAAGTGGAGGACTTCAAGGTATCAATATTGATTATCAAGACGGCGATGTGGATTGGACTTTCGATACCAATTCACAAACCGTCCGTGTTGAAAACAGAATCTTGACTACCGGTCCAGAAGATATTTATGCTGGCCCTGAAACAGGTTCCTACCCCTATGAGGTGGAACAATTGGGACAAACACAAATCCTCTATCTTGATGACGAAGTAATGGGAGGAATCATCTTTTCTGGTAATACCTTAACAGTAGACAGTGGCTCCGATGCGGATGGTTTGGTTACCATTTTTGTCCGGTAGTCTTCCGATTTAAAACAAAGAAACCATGCCCTTTGGTATGGTTTTTTACATTTTGGCAACCTTTTAGGCGCTTTTCATAAGTGGTTTTATAGTATTTTGGAGTAGAACTATATCAAATGCTTCAAAAATTATCGCTTTGTGTACTGTGTCTATTATTTTCGCAAGCTTTGTCAGCGCAGTTGGTTACCACTGGAAAGCTGCCTGACTTTTTGTTGGAAAGCTCTGGTTTGGCCTTGGGCAACGAAGCCACCATTTGGACTTTTAATGATAGTGGCGGACGCCAAGAATTATATCAATGTGACACCAAGGGAAAGCACCTCAGGACTGTAAAAATCAAAAACGCACCGAACAACGATTGGGAAGATATCACTCAGGATGATTTGGGCAATTTTTACATAGGGGATTTCGGAAATAATGGCAATAAAAGAAAAACACTACATATTTTTAAGGTTACAAATCCAAACACCGCGGATTCGTTAGTGTTGAAAGCCTCAAAAATCAGTTTTCGCTTTGAAGACCAAACGGCTTTTCCACCACCAAAAACTGAGATGAACTTTGATTGCGAATCCTTACTGTGGTTTGAGGACCATCTATATGTTTTTACAAAACATCGAACCCTTCCCATGAAAACCAACCTCTACCGAATTCCGGACAAGCCCGGAGAACATGTAGCCAAACGGATTGGTTCTTTTGCTACAGGTGTTGCCCAACCCGGTGAACATCCTTGGTTTGGCTATTGGATTACCGCTGCGGATATCAGTCCAGATAAGCAAAAGGTAGCCTTGATAAGCGGCACAACACTTTGGATATTTTACAACTTTGAAAAGGACCAGTTTTTTGAAGGAAAAATGAAAAAAATCCCCTTAGGTCCCAATACCCAGAAAGAAGGAGTTTGCTTTTTGAGCAATGACGAAGTCATTATTTCAGATGAGTACGTTCGCCGTTTTGATTTAGGAGGCAAACTATACACCCTAGATTTAAAACCTTATTTGGATTAAGGGTTCCATAAAAACAAAAAACCACGCCTTTCAGCGTGGTTTTTATATTTATACATAAACAAGTAAACTACATTTCGCCTACTTCTTGTTTGTAATCTTCAATAAGCTGTTCGAGCTCAGCTTTGGTTGCTGCCGTAAATTCCTTTACCTCAGTTTCCATTTCACCGGCCATATCACTTGAAGTAGTGATGATGGCTTTAAAGGATCCATCTGCAGTGTTGCTCACCTCTACTTTGACTTGTTTCTCAACCTGCTTGGTTTCAGTCATACCATCTTCAGTGATAGTAATAACCGTTCCATCCGCTTTAGTCATGCTTACTTCATCAGAAGCAGACATGCTTACCAGACTTGGCGCGATAACCAAGGCTACAACTGACATCAACTTCAAAAGGATGTTCAAAGATGGACCAGAAGTATCTTTAAATGGATCCCCAACGGTATCACCTACTACTGCTGCTTTGTGTGCATCAGAACCTTTACGGCCTTCACTTTCAATGGTTTTCTTGGCGTTATCCCAAGCACCACCTGCGTTGGATTGGAAAATCGCCATCAAAACTCCAGCAGTAGTTACCCCTGCCAAAAGTCCTCCTAGCATTTCAGCGCCACCAATAAAACCTACAGCAACAGGAACAGCAATGGCCAACAAGCCTGGGAATACCATTTCCTTAATGGAAGCCTGGGTAGAAATCGCCACACATTTATCATATTCTGCTACACCATTAGCAGCATCAAAAATCTTTCTGTCTTCTTCGGAAGCCTTGGAAATATCTGCATCGTATTTTACCATTACAGCAAGTGCCGCTTTTAATTCCGGAATATCCCTGAATTGACGACGTACTTCTTCAATCATAGCCATGGCCGCACGACCTACTGCATTCATAGAAAGTGCAGAGAAAACAAAAGGAAGCATACCTCCAATCAATAGTCCCGCCATAATATCTGGTTGGGAAACGTCAATAGATGTGATTTTTGCTGTTTTCATAAATGCAGCAAACAACGCCAAGGCAGTCAAGGCTGCAGAAGCAATCGCAAATCCTTTTCCGATGGCTGCTGTAGTGTTTCCTACGGCATCCAACTTATCGGTACGCTCACGAACTTCGCTTGGCAATTCCGCCATTTCAGCAATACCCCCTGCGTTATCTGAAATAGGTCCATATGCATCAACTGCTAATTGGATACCTGTATTAGCCAACATCCCAACTGCGGCAATAGCAATTCCATATAGACCCGCAAAGTAGTGCGATACCAAAATAGCAGCAGCAATTAAAATGATTGGAATAGCCGTAGACATCATTCCCACACCAAGACCTGCAATAATGTTCGTTGCAGCTCCTGTATCAGATTGCCTGACAATTGCATTGACCGGTTTTGTACCAGTTCCGGTGTAGTATTCCGTTACTTTGCCTACCGCAAGACCTGCTACTAGACCTGCAATGGTTGCCCAAAAAACACCCATCGCGGAATACTCTTTTCCGCCTTCTACCCATGCTTCAGGAAGTATTCCTGTAATCAAAAAATACGAAGCTACTAACATCAGTCCTGCAGAACCAAATTCTCCAATATTCAATGCCGTTTGCGGATTACCGCCATCCTTAACACGAACGAAGAATGTTCCAATAATGGACATGATAATTCCGACAGCGGCCAAAGCCAACGGCAAATATACAGCCCCCAAGCCATCAAAAGAGGCCTGAAATTCTGGAAGACCTGCAAAAACAGCTCCCAAAACCATAGTTCCAATAATAGAACCCACATATGATTCGAAAAGGTCAGCACCCATTCCGGCAACATCCCCTACGTTATCTCCAACATTATCTGCAATAGTTGCTGGGTTCAACGGGTGGTCTTCAGGAATACCTGCTTCTACCTTACCTACCAAATCCGCACCTACGTCAGCAGCCTTGGTATAAATACCACCACCTACTCTTGCGAAAAGTGCAATAGAAGAAGCACCTAAAGAGAATCCAGAAAGTACATTGAGCACTTCACTCAAGGCCCATCCTTGACCACTATATAACATGAACAATCCACTAAGTCCCAAAACACCAAGACCTACAACACCAAGACCCATTACCGCACCTCCGGCAAAGGCTACTTCAAGCGCCTTCCCTAATGAAGTTCTAGCAGCGTTGGTCGTACGAACGTTTGCTTTGGTAGCTACTTTCATACCAATAAATCCTGCCAAGGCCGAACAAATGGCTCCCACAATAAAGGAAACCGCTACCATTCCATTGGAACCTTCTTCATTGGAACCTTTGAAAAAGAGCAATACCGCTACCGCAACAACAAATATGCTTAGTATTTTGTACTCTGCCTTAAGAAATGACATGGCACCGTCGGCAATGTTCTTGGCAATGTTTGCCATGGTTTCGTCTCCCACTTCTTGTTTCGATACCCACGCATTTTTGATGAACACAAAAAGCAACGCCAGCACTCCGAAAAGTGGCAGAAATTGAATGATTAAATCCATAGTTATTTAGTTATTTTATGATTTTTTTAATGCTGGCAAAAGTAGTAAAATACCCACTAGTAAAAAAACTTAAAGCCTTGGAAATAATAGCGAAATAAATGGGGATGAGCCCCTTAAATGGTAAAGGTTCGCTTTTTCTTATGTTCGCTTTCGTCGTAGCGTTTCACACATTGGTGATAGATTTCAACCGCCTCTTTGGCATCACCCCATCCTCCGGTATCCACCTTTTTTTCTTCCAAATCTTTGTAGACCTGAAAAAAGTGTTCGATTTCCTTCCTTCTATGCGGATTCAAATCGGCGATATCGTTTTTTTGATTCCATATGGGGTCGGAGATGGGTACACAAATGAGTTTTTCATCCGGACCTTTTTCATCGGTCATATGGAATACCCCGATGGGCTTCACTTCCATGACCACCATGGGATAGGTAGGTTCGGTTCCCATCACGAGTACGTCCAAAGGATCTTTGTCCAATGCCAAGGTCTCAGGAATAAATCCGTAATCTCCAGGATACATCATCGATGAGAACAAGGTTCTGTCGAAACGAATCTTATTCAATACAAAATCATATTCATATTTATTTCGACTTCCTTTTGGAATCTCAATCAAAACATCAAATGTCACTGGAGTGGAGGCTGTAGCCATAGGGTAAAATTTTTACAAAAATAACCAGATAGAATAAACCTTGGTCAAGAAGTGCTTCAGTTAAGGTTAACTAAAATTTAAATCCAAAAGATCCCGTGATTCCAAAGGCGCGTGCATCGGGATTATCCAGATAGTTACCTCTAAAGTTGAAATCAATGCGAAGAATCTTGAAAATGTTGCCGACACCAAAAGAATACTCCCAGTAAATACGGTCATCTGGTGCTATCAATGGAATGTTGCTCGGGGCGTTCAAAGCGATATTCTCGTCTGAAATCTCCCCCCATGCACCACGAAGACCCACAATTTCACGAAGATTCAGCTTTCGTAAAAAAGGAATTCGCGAAAACAAGCGTCCGTTAAAGTTGTGTTCCAGATGCAATGTGGTATAGGTATCGGTCACGAATTCGTAAAAATCCAAGTTGGGAAAGGTATTGTACAGCGAAAACAAGGTCTGGTTTCCTGGAACCACGCTTAACAAACCCAAAGGAACTGCCCCAAATGTTTTTCCCATTTCAATGGTGCTGGTCAAACGACCAAACCCGCCAATCTGCCAAGGTTTGGTATATGAAAATTGTAAGCGTTCGTAATCAAAATCACTTTCCAGGTACCCTTGTAATCCTTTGGTATAATTCAATAAGAGAATACTATGGTCATCATTGATATCGGACCGCTCCACGCCATAACCGATGGTTCGTTTGCCTGGCGTATATATTAATGTGGTATTGATATCGAATTGTTTGACCTCCGAAGCAATACCGCCAGGAGCCATAGGGTCAATGTAATCCAAACTAAACGCATCAGGCAAGGCTGAGCTCAAGGTTCGGAATGATCCCCCTAGTCGAAAACGAAGGTTAGTTATGGGTTCTATTTCAAGATTTAAGGTCGACAAATTTATGTTGGTCAACCGGTCGTTGGCTCCAACCGTAACTAGAGAGGAAGAAGCGATACTTCGCCCCAACACGTCATTTGTACTGGTAAGGCTTATCCCCAACTGTTCAATGTCCCGCCGATTACCCCCGGAAAGAATCAAACGTGTTTTGCGGTCCAACAAAAACTTACCGGAAAGCCCATGCTTGAATTTTCTATCCGAAAAACCATAGGCCATATACCCTTCAAGGCGCCAGGTATCATTCTGCCCAAAATAGGTCCGTGCCCCACCACGCAGGCGAATACCTTCCGCATCATTGAATCCAAACGTGCTGTAAATGTCACCAATATCAATATTCCACTTGTCTATTTCAACGTAGCCTGAACCCAAAATACTGACCAAATTGTAATAGGTTTTGAATTTAGGTACCGTTTTTAGTGTATCGAGCAACTTGAATATTCCCGATTCATCTTCGTTCAATTGTTCCAAGCGGGCATTTTTCCAAAACACGGAATCCCGTTTGAAAACCCTTGAGTCATAGGGGTCGGCCGCAGCTTTGTAAAATACCTCGGGGCGCTCTAGGTCAAAGGCGTAGTTGTCATAAACGGTGGTACGCTTTCCGTAAACCCCTCTTGATTTTTCCTTTTTGGAAAAACTAAAATCACTTAGCATATAATCCCGTTTTAGCAAAAAGACGGAATCACTAACCACATCGAAATCTTGCTCAATGTAAATTTCCTTGACCCAGTTGATATTGGCACTTTTGGTAACCTGAAGATTTATTTTTTTAATGGCGAAGGTTGAATCATTGACCCAAAAATCCCCTTTGAAAGTCAATTCGCTTTTACGGCGTGGATAGTAAATAATGTTGTAGCACCATTTGTCATCGATATAGGTGCTATCCGCTAGCGCATAGTTATAGGTATCTACCCCGGTTTTGGACAAGGGACTCGTGAAGCTCTTCCCAAAAAACTTTAAATAGTTATCGTAAATGTCGTAATCGGAATACAAGTCCTCCACAAAAGCCGTTATGGCTTGGTTCCCTTCAAAACCTGAACTTTTATTCCCCAAAACATCCTCCTTTTCCTTTTTGAGGATATTGTCTCCGTAGATTCGTGAAAAATTCTCATTTAGGAAAATTGGGAGATAGGTTTTTCCTGTGATTCGTGATGTGTCTAAATCGGCAAAAACGAATTCGAGACCACGAAACAATTTACTTTTGATAAGCGAACTGTCAATAGTATTCAAATCGAACTCCAGCTTCTCGTACTTGTCGTACTGATACTGTTTGAACTTCCGTAAGCCATTCTGTCGCTTTTTGGCCCAGATTTTCTTCAAGATTTCAACTGCAGGATTATTTTTCTTGGATTGCTTTCCGGTGTAAACGACAACCTCCTTGAGCTGTTCGGTGGATTCCATCAAGACCACAGTCATCCCGTAGGTGACCTTTTTGGTCAGGGTAACCGTTTTGGATTCGTACCCAATAAAAGAAAAGATGACTGTATTATAGGTGTCATCCGATTCTAAATAAAAACGCCCGTTCTCATTGGTGATGGTTCCCTCAGAAGAATCCTGAAACAAAACGTTGGCAAATGCCACCGGATTTCCAGATTCGTCAGTGACAACACCGTCAATTTTGGTTTGGGAACAGAGTAGGCTTGTAAAAAAAGCAAAGAAAATGAAGAAATTGTTTCTCATTTTTTGATAAGTCAGAGTACCGCTTCGACCCAAAGGTCGAGGTAAGGTTAGGTAATTTTGGTTTCAGGGTAATTTCTTATCAAAAACTGTTCCTTAAAAAAAGCCCCATAATCATACGAAGATGGGGCAAACATACATACAGTACAAATATAATGAGGTTAATTATAAAGTACTTTTTTGACCGCCTTGATGACATCTTGAGCGTTGGGCAACCATTCGGCAAGCAATACGGGAGAATACGGAGCAGGTGTGTCCGCGGTGTTCAGCTTAACAATAGGGGCATCCAAATAGTCGAATGCCTGATGTTGAACTTGGTAAATAATCTCCGTAGCGACATTGCCAAAAGGCCAAGCCTCCTCAAGGATGACCATCCTGTTGGTTTTCTTAACAGATGAAAGTATTGTGTCGTGGTCCATAGGACGCACGGTTCTTAAATCGATGATTTCGCAGCTGATGCCTTCTTTTTCAAGTTCGTCTGCTGCTTTGTAAGCTTCTTTAATGATTTTTCCGAAAGAAACGATGGTTACATCGGTCCCCTCGCGCTTGATTTCGGCGACTCCTAAAGGAATGGTGTATTCGCCCTCAGGCACCTCCCCTTTATCGCCATACATTTGCTCCGACTCCATAAAAATAACGGGGTCGTCATCTCGAATGGCAGATTTCAAAAGGCCTTTAGCATCAGCCGGATTGGAAGGAACAACAACCTTTAAACCTGGACAATTGGCGAACCAGCTCTCGAAAGCTTGAGAGTGAGTCGCAGCTAGCTGACCTGCAGAGGCCGTTGGCCCTCTAAAAACGATAGGACAAGCAAATTGCCCCCCAGACATTTGTCTGATTTTGGCTGCGTTGTTTATGATTTGATCAATTCCTACCAAAGAGAAGTTGAATGTCATGAACTCAATAATCGGACGATTCCCGTTCATGGCAGAACCTACACCAATTCCTGCGAAGCCCAACTCCGAAATGGGAGTATCCAAAACGCGGTCAGCGCCAAACTCATCCAGCATCCCTTTAGAGGCTTTGTACGCACCATTGTATTCGGCTACTTCCTCGCCCATTAAATAAATGGTATCATCCCGTCTCATCTCTTCGGACATGGCTTCTGCGATAGCTTGCCTAAACTGTAAAGTCTTCATGAAATTGCACTAAAAGGTTATGGTTTTGAGCAGGGCCAAAAATAGGGAATAATGCCGCAAAAAAAGCATTTGTCCAGAAAAAAAAGCACAAAATTTATTATGCATGCATAATAAATTTTGGATTTTTATAGCTATCTTTGAAGGGTAAAAACATTAAAAGATTTTATGAAAATTTTGGTTTGTATCAGTAATGTCCCAGACACTACGTCAAAAATCAATTTTACGGATAACGACACCAAGTTTGATACCAATGGCGTGCAATTCGTAATCAATCCTAATGACGAATTCGGCTTGACAAGGGCTATGTGGTTCAAAGAAAAGCAGGGCGCATCCATTCATGTAGCTACCGTAGGAGGAGCACAAACGGAGCCAACCATTCGCAAAGCCTTGGCTATTGGCGCTGATGAAGCCATCCGCATTAATGCTGAGCCTACAGATGGTTTTTTCGTTGCACAGCAATTGGCTGAAGTCGCCAAAAACGGAGAATACGATTTGATTATTGCCGGAAGGGAGTCCATTGACTACAACGGTGGTATGGTGCCTGGAATTCTAGCTACAATGCTTGACATGAACTTCGTCAATACATGCATTGGATTAGAAATCGACGGCACAAATGCGGTTGCTTATCGCGAAATCGACGGCGGAAAAGAAAAAATTGAAACCTCTTTGCCTTTGGTCATTGGAGGACAAAAAGGTTTGGTTGAGGAAAGCGACCTACGTATCCCAAATATGCGTGGCATCATGATGGCCCGTAAAAAAGCATTGACGGTACAGGAACCATCAGGAGGTGCTAGCCTTACCCAAGACCAAAAATTCGAAAAGCCCGCTGAAAAAGGCCCAGTAAAATTGGTTGACGCTGAAAACGTAGACGAACTCATCAGCTTGTTGCATAACGAAGCTAAAGTCATTTAATCTCAAAAGGAAGCGACGTACGAACTATTCGTACTCCAAAAAAATATAAAGATGTCTATACTAGTTTATACAGAATCAGAAAAAGGAAAACTCAAAAAGAATGCCTTTGAGGTGGCCTCCTATGGTTATGCCTTAGGGCAACTTATGGGAAGCGACGTTACAGCAGTAGCCATCAATAGCGAAAATACTGATGCGCTTGGAGCGTATGGTATATCCAAAGCTTTGCTAATCCAAAACAGCAAATTGGACGTTTTCAATGCTAAAGGCTATGCCAAAGCGATTCATCAAGCTGCAGAATCCGTTGGAGCGAAGACTATTATCGTCAGCTCCAGTGCAGATACCAAGTTTTTGACGCCTATTCTTGCAGGAATGATGCAAGCGGGATATGTACCCAACGTTGTAGCTATTCCAGAAAGCACAAGTCCTTTAACCGTTAAAAGAACAGCATTCAGTAACAAAGGTTTTGCACTTACTGCCATTCAATCAGAACATAGCATTATTGGGGTTTCCAACAATGCTTTTGGCACCGTTGAAAATGCAACCGCTTGCGATGTACAAGGTTTTGATGCATCCATTGATGACACAGACTTGAGCACAAAGTCCGTTGAAGTCGATAAAGTTGTAGGGAAAGCTACGATTGCAGATGCGGATGTTGTTGTATCCGGTGGTCGTGGCCTGAAAGGTCCTGAAAACTGGGGTATGATTGAAGAATTGGCTGATATTTTGGGTGCTGCCACAGCCTGTTCCAAGCCCGTTTCAGATTTGGGATGGCGTTCGCATGGAGAACACGTAGGCCAAACCGGAAAACCGGTAGCGAGCAACTTATACATTGCCATTGGCATCTCAGGAGCTATTCAACATTTGGCGGGTGTAAGCGCATCAAAAACCAAGGTGGTTATCAATAATGATCCGGAAGCACCGTTCTTTAAAGCAGCGGATTACGGAATTGTTGGAGACGCCTTTGAAGTCGTGCCCAAACTCATCGAAAAATTAAAGGAATTTAAAGCACAAAACGCTTAAATTTTGTTAATTTGCCCCTCACAAAGGGCCGTTCAGATAGCTGGTTCTGCCAATATTTGAACGGCTTTTTTTGTTTTAGGAGGAGAATATGAGCTTAGTACGATTAAAAATAAAGGGGATATCTTACAGTCAAACCCAAAATGGTGCCTACGCTCTTATTTTAAATGAAGTAGAAGGAGACCGTAAATTACCCATTGTCATAGGTGCTTTTGAGGCGCAATCCATTGCAATTGCATTGGAAAAGGAAATCAAACCGCCACGTCCCCTCACCCACGATCTGTTCAAGAATTTTTCAGATAGATTTCAAATCGTGGTAAAACAAGTCATCATTCACAAGTTGGTAGATGGGGTGTTTTACTCTAGCATTATCTGTGAAAGAGATAAGGTTGAAGAAATCATCGACGCCCGTACCAGCGATGCCATTGCTTTGGCTCTTAGGTTCGACGCACCTATCTTCACCTATAAAAACATATTGGATAAGGCCGGGATATTCCTCAAATTCTCGAACAAGGATGAAGACGAAAACGATGAGGATGACAGCATCGTAGTTGACGAGATTTTACAGGAAGGGGAAACCGTTGAAATCGAATCCGGTCCTTCCAGCCAAGGGTATCGTGAGCTCACCCTAGAAGAGCTGCACAAAGAATTGGACAAAGCGGTAACCAATGAAGACTACGAAAAGGCCGCAAAAATCCGAGACGAAATTTCCAAGCGAAAATAACCACCTGCATGCGGTATCTCCATCAAGGGATTTTAATACTTCTTCTGTTTTGTAGTGTTTTCGTTCAAGCACAAGATAGCACTGCGACTACTGAAATTGTAAAGGAAACCCTTGAGGTTACTAGCCCCGTTATAGCACAAAACACACCGGAACTAGTCCCTAATCAGGGAATTACTGTAATGGGCATCGCTCGCGGAGCCTTGGGCATGCTGGCATTGGTTTTTATTGCCTTTTTGTTTAGTTCAAACCGAAGAGCCATCAAATGGAAAACCGTTGGGATTGGTTTGGCTTTACAGCTGGTTATTGCGATTGGGGTATTGAAAGTTCCCATCGTACAAATCATTTTTGAACGTATTGGAAAGGTTTTCGTCAGTATTCTGGATTTTACAAGAGCGGGAAGCAAGTTTCTTTTCGAAGGCTTGGTGGTTGACATGGACACTTTTGGGTTCATTTTTGCCTTTCAGGTACTACCTACCATCATTTTCTTTTCGGCCCTGACCTCGGTACTTTTTTATTTGGGCATCATTCAGAAAGTAGTTAGAGCTTTGGCTTGGCTACTTTCCAAAAGTCTAGGCATTTCTGGAGCGGAAAGTCTTTCGGTCGCTGGGAATATCTTTTTGGGGCAAACCGAAGCCCCTTTGCTTATTAAAGCCTATCTGGAGAAGATGAACAAATCCGAAATCCTTCTCGTTATGATTGGGGGAATGGCAACAGTAGCTGGAGCTGTTTTGGCAGCGTATATCGGATTCTTGGGCGGAGATGACCCTGCCCTGCGACTGGTATTTGCGAAACACTTGTTGGCTGCTTCTGTTATGGCAGCGCCCGGAGCGATAACCATCTCAAAAGTTTTATATCCTCTAACGGAAGAAGTAAATACCGATGTAAAGGTTTCATCCGAAAAAATTGGGGCCAATTTATTGGATGCCATCGCCAACGGAACTACAGAAGGACTCAAACTCGCACTAAATGTGGGCGCCATGCTTTTGGTGTTCGTGGCATTCATTGCCATGATAAACGGCATTTTGGGCTGGGTCGGTGACTTTACCACGCTCAACCAATGGATTGCAAACAACTCCCCTTACGATAGTTTTTCGCTTGAAGCAGTTTTAGGAACTGTTTTCGCCCCATTGATGTGGTTGATAGGGGTCGCCAATGAAGACGTCATGTTGATGGGCCAGTTGCTCGGTATAAAATTAGCAGCCAGTGAATTTATTGGTTACATTCAGCTTGCCGAACTTAAAAACATGGCCAACAATCTTCATTTCACCTACAACAAATCCGTTATCATGGCCACTTACATGCTTTGTGGCTTTGCCAACTTTGCTTCCATCGGTATTCAAATTGGTGGAATCGGCTCTCTTGCTCCTGGCCAACGCAAAACCCTATCCGAATTCGGAATGAAAGCGGTTCTAGGCGGTTCACTTGCATCCCTTATGACAGCTACAAATGCGGGAATGATTCTGGGCTAATCTAATTTAAAGGTGAAAAGTAGAATGGCCAAGGTGCCTTGATGAATTTTTCAACCTCTTTTAATACTTCAATTATGAGGAATTTTAGAGCGTTGAACGTTTGGCAAGATGCCATGAAACTGGTAAAGGAAATCTACCTTTTGACCAAAGCTTTACCCCAAACTGAAAAATTTGGTTTGATTTCCCAAATGCAAAGATGTGCAGTTTCTATTCCAGCGAATATCGCCGAAGGTTCTGCAAAATATTCACAAAAGGATTTTGTTCGTTTCTTGCAAATTGGATTAGGGTCGTCTTACGAATTGGAAACTTATTTAGTCATTTGTACTGATTTACAGTTTTTTAGTAAAACTGAGTCGATAAAAGTCCTAGGGAAAGTTCAATTATTGCAGCGTCGCTTAGGGTCGTTTATAAAATATTATAACAAATAACTCCTCCCTCTAACCTTTTACGTTTCGCTTTTTACCTTTAACCCCTATGAAAGAATACCACGACCTATTACAACATGTACTCGAACACGGAAATGCGAAAGGCGACCGAACTGGAACGGGAACTTTAAGTGTTTTTGGCTATCAAATGCGATTTGACCTTTCGGAAGGATTTCCTATGGTTACGACCAAAAAGTTGCACTTGAAATCCATTGTGCACGAGTTGTTGTGGTTTCTAAAGGGGGACACCAATGTTTCCTATCTACAAGAAAATGGAGTACGCATCTGGAATGAGTGGGCAGATGAAAATGGGAATTTAGGCCCGGTCTACGGACACCAATGGCGCAATTGGAACAGCGAGGAAATCGACCAAATCAAAGAGGTAATCCAAACCTTGAAGCATAACCCGAATAGTCGCAGGATGCTGGTTTCTGCCTGGAACCCTAGTGTTTTGCCAGCTACTTCGGTTTCTTTTTCTGAAAATGTAGCCAATGGCAAAGCCGCTTTACCGCCTTGCCATGCCTTTTTCCAGTTTTATGTGGCAGATGGAAAGCTCTCGTGCCAGTTGTACCAACGTAGCGCAGATATCTTTTTGGGAGTACCCTTTAACATTGCTTCGTATGCACTCTTTACCATGATGATGGCCCAAGTGTGCGGTTACCAGCCAGGAGATTTTATCCACACCTTTGGTGATGCCCACATTTACAATAACCACTTTGAGCAAGTGCAGTTGCAGTTGAGTCGTGAGCCGCGACCTTTACCAACAATGCGCTTGAATCCTGAAGTGAAGGACATTTTCGAATTCAAATTTGAAGATTTCGAATTGCTCAACTACGACCCGTATCCGCATATTAAAGGAGTAGTAGCGGTTTAAAAAGGTAATTCCTGTTGACTTCCTTTTGCCTCTTTTCGATAGTGTAACGAGAGCGTGTTGTGCTGCAAAAGCAAAGCTTTATCCGTTAGATAACAAGTCAAGAGTTTTTGCACGGTCTCTAACTGTTCTGCATTCAAGTGCTTATGTGCGGGCTTAGGAATTTTGGCATCCCATTTCGTTTGGAAAACTTGATCTAAAGCAATGCGTAAATAGCAGTGGTTTTCAAAATTCAACTCTGGGTAATTCCCTGTTAGTTGTTCGGGCAATCCCAAATAGACATCTTGATATGCTTTTGAAGTAGGCATAAAATCGTTCTCTAAGAAATCCCTTAGGGTTTGGAAGCGATTACCGCAATCGCCTCGATTTCCACTTTCCATTCAGGTAAGCCCAAAGCAGCTACGCCTACCAAAGTGCTTGCTGGCATGTCCGCATCACCCAATAATTCTTTCCGAACGGTTCTAAAAATGTCCAAATACTCCGGTATGTAGTCCACGATGTAAGTGTTGTATTTCACCACATCTTTAAATGTTGCTCCAGAATGTTCCAAGGTAGTAAAAAGCTTGTTCAGCGCATCGCGAAACTGAGCTTCAAAATCTTCCCCGGTACCAACTTGACCGGATATGTGTATGGTTTTAACGCCGTTCGCTTCAACCACCACCGCTTGGGAATACCCAGGACCTGGGTCTACGTACGTTTTGATTATCGCCTTAGGTTGGCTTTCTTGAGCAAACAAAACCTGTCCCAAAAGCAAGCACCCTATTGCAATCCATTTCCCTTGTCTCATTTCGAATACATTTTAATGGTATCTAAGCTATGAAAATCAACAACACCAAACACCTTTTGCTACCTTGGCACTACGCTGGTGGATTTCAAATTATTCTGTAACTAACCCGTAAAAGAATCTAAGTCCATCCTCCCTTTCATGACCCTCTCCCCAAGATTCAAAAGAGCGCTCTACCAAATTTTACCCTTTGGGGTTATCTCATTTGTGTTGAGCATATCGTATTCGTTGGTAGAGAAGGGTATTTTGGGTGACCATCCTATTTATCCCTCAACAGGAAACCCTTATAAATACAATTGGTTGATACCCTCCATCGTTGCAGGCATTTTTGGGCTATTCGTGGGCGTAATGGAGTTTTTCTTCATCAGTAAATGGTTCAAAAAAGGAAGTTTTGCCCTCAAGTTGCTTTTTAAATCAACCATTTACATTCTCTTAATCATTTTGCTTACTATTATTGTTTCCAGCGTAAGTACTGCCTACGAAATAGATGCTGAACCTTTTAGTCCAGAAGTTTGGCATTACAATTACAACTTTGTGACCAGCTTCGCTTTTTGGACGGTGGTCCTC